>Ga0134103_1000178_pt1 | contig 80725 bp, 56 predicted proteins | sample 14_taG_2_FD_94445 | JGI IMG/M metagenome (GOLD analysis project Ga0134103, IMG submission 94445) | Switchgrass degrading microbial communities from high solid loading bioreactors in New Hampshire, USA - 14_58_20_212_A1 metaG | ecosystem: Engineered > Bioreactor > Semi-continuous > Anaerobic >...
GGACATCGAGTCCCTTCCCTTTTGCCTCTTTCATTTCATTCCAAGAGGCCAAAATAAAAGCTCGGGACATCGAGTCCCTTCCCTTTTGCCTCTTTCATTTCATTCCAAGAGGCCAAAATAAAAAAGAGCCAATCATAATTGACTGACTCTTCGTTAATTGCTTTTCAAATAAGGATAAAGCAGCTTATTGCAAGCATATGAAAATCACGATTTTACTCAACCTTTGTTCCGACAAAATAATGGGTCAATATTTCTTTATAGGTAAAGCCCGCTTTAGCCATACCTTTAGCCCCTTCCTGGCTCATACCTACGGCATGGCCCCAGCCCTTTCCAACAAAGGTGTATATTTTGGGAATCAAGGAAATTTTTCTAATACCGCTGGAACTTACAACACTTATACTGTTTCCAGACGATGTTACGGTTTTCAAACCGCTTGATGTCATTATCTTCTTTCCTCCCAGCTGCGTCTTCACCAGTTCGCCATCATCTCCCATAACAAGGGTATCCGCATCGGTAGTAATTTCGTACCATTGACTGTCAAGGCTTAAAAAGCTTCTGGTAGAACCGTTAGTATATATCTTCTCACCCTTGCTGCCTTTAACCACCACCTCAGTTGCTCTTCCCGCCTCGGATCTTTTTGTTATAAAAATACCCAGAATATCTCCAAGATTAAAACCCCGATCATTCATTATCTCTTTAATTTTCTGTGCGGTAAAGGATACCTCCCAATTATAGTGCCATGAGTCACCGGATTCGTATTTGTCCTCAACACTTATCAGATACGGGTAAACGTCACTTCCCCATACATTTTTCACATCCTCGGTCCTTCCGCCGCTTGAGCTGAAATAGAACACCGATGCCGGCTTTCCGTTGTATGTAACTATCTCTCCTTTAGTATCGTCCACCGCCTTATTGGTTGACGCAGCTTCCCCGTTATATCCCTTATATACCTGGGAGTATGTGGTGGGACATAAATTAAAGCAAAGTCTTTCATATTTTCTCAGGTTGTTTACGGTATATGTCCTTGCCGCCACCGCCTGGGCTTTTAACGCCTCAGGGTGGGAGCTGGCCTGAATCTCATAGGGTACAACCCCATACAGGTATTCCTCCAAAGGAACAACGTTAATCACCGTCATATCACTTCCGGACAGTCTTAAAACTTCAAGTCCTCCACGGTACCTTTTGGTATCATCGCCGTTGATTCTGACCACTCCCGGTACATTTCCGGGTCCTGGCTGCACCATAAAAGCAGAGGTCTTGGAGTCAAACATCAAAATTGCCTGTCCCGACTTTGATAAAACCGATATTCTTGTCGATGACGGTGTAATTATTTTATATTCCTTGCTTCCAAGAAGCGGATCTAAGGCATGCATTATAGCCATTTGTGCTTCGCTTTCGTCGGAATAAAAGCCCGTCCATATCTGCCACGTATCGACGTATGCCGGATAAGCGTCAATTCCCTGCTGCTCTATATTTGCAAGCTCAGCATTTAATGTCTTGTAATCCGGATAGTCACCGCCGATCTTTATGTGATATGCCCCAATCCGTTCCCCATTGGGAATACTTCCGGAATCGGGCTTGAATTCAGTAACTCCGTTACCTGTCTTGACAAAAAAGGAGTCTTTTCTTACCGTCACAGGCTCAGCAAAAGAATGCTCCAAAAGATTTACAAATCCCTTATCGGTACAGTAACCGATTTGAAGACCTTTCGGTGCATCAACGTTAAAGCTTGATACCGCTGAATATTGATTTGTCTGCGAATCATTAAAAAGCAGACCGATTCTGACTTTCTCGGGAACACCCGGATAGGCAAGAACCTCAGAACCAAAGAATAGATTTAACAAGACAAACACAAATACCCCAAAACCCGTCAATTTAATTGCCGGCTTCGTTATAAATCCTCTTTTCATGCTTTTCCTCCAACTTATCTTTTGTGTAATTCGAAATTTTCCCCTGCTTATTTTATTTCGACAAAAGCTTCCATTTTCCTTCAACTGTAACACAATTGTAAAATGACACGAGGGGATGACTTGGAACAAACTGTTAAATTTCGTATAATTTTCTTTACTATTACTTTAAAACATATTTTCCCATTACCGTTTTCAGTAACAAAAAAATATTGTTTGACATATACTATGTAAGATGTTAAAATGATTTAAAATAAACTAAATATTAATTTGTTTGATAGAGGTGCGGTATTCAAGAGTAGGCCTTCTGAAAAGTATGAGCTTTAATGATGAAGGTTGAAAGGGTCTATCGCCGAAGATTGTATCTGCTCATAAAGGTGCAATCTGGTTATACGGCTAATAACTGTATAACTGTCATCAAGTATTTGATGGAGCGCTATCAGTTCATAAACTCAAATTAACTATATTACTATATGCAAATGAACTGCTGGTATCCATACCAGCTTTTTTAGTATTTACAACAGTTCACAACAATGTTATGATGACAATCCCCACTATCAAACTAATAAAATATTATATACGTTATTTTATCAAGGAGGTTTTTAAAATGAAAAAGATTAATTTAGCTGTTGTCGGTGCTACAGGAATGGTTGGTAGAACAATGCTAAAAGTATTGGAAGAAAGAAATCTTCCTATTGAAAACATATACTTTTTTTCTTCAAGCCGCTCTGCCGGTACAACAATAACTTTCAATGGCAAGGAATATACTGTGGAAGAGCTTACAGAAACATCCTTTGACCGCGGCATTGATATTGCTCTGTTCTCTGCCGGAGCAGGAACAAGTGAAAAATTTGCACCTATAGCTGCCTCAAAGGGTTGTGTTGTTATAGATAACAGCAGTCAATGGAGAATGGATGAAACGGTTCCCCTTGTAGTACCCGAGGTTAATCCTCAGGATATTTCATGGAACAAGGGAATCATCGCAAACCCCAACTGCTCTACAATACAGGCTGTTGTGGCATTAAAGCCGCTTCATGACAAGTATAAAATCAAAAGAATAGTATATTCAACATACCAAGCTGTATCCGGTGCCGGTATGAAGGGATATGCCGACCTTGTAAACGGTCTTAAGGGAGAAGCTCCCAAAAAATTCCCTCACCCGATAGCCGGCAATTGTTTACCTCACATTGATGTTTTTCTTCCCAATGGATATACTAAGGAAGAAATGAAAATGGTAAACGAGACAAGAAAAATACTGGGAGACCAAAGCTTAAGAATTACCGCTACTACTGTTAGAGTACCTGTTTTCCACGGTCACAGCGAATCGATAAACGTTGAGTTTGAAAAGCAATTTGATTTGAATGAATTGATAGAAGTACTGAAAAATGCTCCAGGTGTCGTAGTTCAAGATGATGTTGCCAACAACGTCTACCCGATGCCAATAAATGCTGCCGGAAAAGATGAAACCTTTGTGGGAAGAATAAGACGGGATGAAAGCGTTGAAAGCGGCGTAAACTTATGGGTAGTTGCTGACAACATAAGAAAAGGTGCTGCTACAAACACCGTTCAAATCGCTCAAGAGCTCATAAAGATGTGGAACAATCAATAAACACTTTTAATAAAGCAAAAAGAGTAAATCCACATTATTGAGATTTAAGGCTTGGAAATAAAAAGTGAAAGGATGGTTAATATGAGAAAACCAATATTCACCGGTGCCGGAGTAGCTATTATCACACCCTTTACCGAAGACGGCGTTAATTTTGAAAAACTGGAAGAGCTTATCGAATTCCAAATAAACGAAGGCATAGATTCCATCATTATTTGCGGTACCACCGGAGAAGCCTCCACGATGCCTGATGATGAGCACAAGGCTGTTATAAAGTTTGCTGTGGATAAGGTAAACAAGAGGGTACCTGTAATTGCGGGAACCGGAAGCAACGATACCAAACACGCTATAAGTTTAAGCAAGTATGCCGAAGAAGTAGGTGCGGATGCCATATTAAGCGTAACCCCCTACTATAACAAGACAACTCAAAAAGGTCTCTACGAGCATTTTAAACTGATTGCCAACAGTATAAAAATACCCGTGATTTTATACAATGTACCCGGGAGAACTAACCTGAATATAGATCCTCAGACAATAAAGCAATTGTCTGAAATAGAAAATATTGTTGCAATTAAGGAATGCAATTTAAATCAGGTCGGAGAAGTAATTAATTTATGTCCGGAGGATTTCACAGTTTATTCGGGGAATGACGACCAGGTTCTCCCCTTACTTGCATTAGGAGGTAAAGGTGTAATATCTGTGGTGGCAAACATACTGCCCAGAAAAACCCACGAACTGGTTGCTACCTTCCTTGCCGGGAATATTGAGGAAAGTAGAAAAATTCAGCTCAGCCTTCTTGACTTGATCAAGGCATTGTTTATTGAAGTAAGTCCCATACCGGTTAAGGCTGCAATGAACCTCATGGGTATGGAAGTCGGAAAATGCCGTATGCCCCTTGTGGACATGAGTGAAAAGAATTATAATGTTTTGAAGCAAACCCTTCAAAACTATGGCTTAATTTAATCAACACAATATTCATACGGTGTTCACTATAAGGTTTTAATGAATTTAAAGCCTTTAAAAAACGTGGGGGCTTGATGCCCCTAAGTTTTTATTTGGCCTCTTGGAATGAAATGAAAGAGGCAAAAGCAATGGGACTCGATGTCCCGAGCTTTTATTTGGCCTCTTGGAATGAAATGAAAGAGGCAAAAGCAATGGGACTCGATGTCCCGAGCTTTTATTTGGCCTCTTGGAATGAAATTAAAGAGGCTAAAGCAATGGAGGCTCGATGCCCCGGAGCTTTAATTACATACTAATGTAAAAAGGAAGTGCAAATTAATGATAAACATATTGTTAAGCGGCTGTAACGGAAAAATGGGGCAGGTAATCTCAAGACTTGCCACGGAAAAAGAAGGTTTGGTTATTGCTGCAGGCTTTGATATGAATACTTCAATCCAAAGCAATTATCCTGTATACTCGGATCTAAAAAAATGCGATAAGAAAATCGATGTTATTATTGATTTTTCTCATCCATCAGTTTTGGAGGGTTTACTTGAATTTGCAGTATCAAAAAAAATACCTGCAGTTATTGCAACCACCGGACTTAGCAGTTCTCAGGTAAAAAAGCTGAAGGATGTATCCGAAATCATTCCGATTTTCTTCTCAGCCAATATGTCCTTAGGTGTTAACCTTCTGATTGATTTGGTTAAAAAAGCCGCTAGAGTACTTGAGAGGGATTTCGATATAGAAATCGTAGAAAAGCACCATAATCAGAAAATCGATGCCCCAAGCGGAACTGCTTTAGCTATAGCAGACGCAATAAATTCTGTTTGTGAAAGTGAAAAGGAATACACCTATGACAGACACTCCAGAAGAAAAAAGAGAGGTAAAAACGAAATAGGTATACATGCAGTTAGAGGCGGTACAATTGTCGGCGAACATTCTGTCATTTTTGCCGGAAATGATGAAATAATCGAAATTAACCATATTGCAATGTCCAAGGAGATATTTGCGGAAGGCTCATTAAATGCCGCCATGTTCTTGCACGACAAAAAGCCGGGCATGTATAACATGAATGATCTGATTCAAAGTAAATAAACCTTTCAGATAAAATGTTCTCCGGGTTTTCAGTGGGAAGAGTCCCACTGAAAACAGGAGCAACTGCTCCACCGTTCAGAACATAGAGTTTTGGAATGTAGATATAAGCATTCACTATGTATTTCTGGAGGTGTTTATATGATTCAAAATCCTGTAACGGGCATTGATGTAGCTCACAACATTGCCCTTATTACCCTCGATAATTTTCCCAATGATATTCGGCTTATTTCCGATATGTTTTCTTCCATTGCAAAGGATAACATCAATATAGACATGATAAGCAAAAGCACCTCTTACAAAGGAAATATCAACATCTCCTTCACTCTTTCTTCAGCGGATCTGATTGATACCATTATGTCCTTAAACAGGTTCAGCAACAACGATAAAAATTTCCTGGTTGAAGTAGATGCCTATAATTCTAAAGTTTCCGTATTGGGAAAAGATATGCAAAATACACCCGGTATAGCGGCAAAGCTTTTTAGATTGTTTGCAGATCAAAGAATAGAAATCAAGCTTGTTTCTGCTTCTGAAAGCGGTATGTCCTTCATTGTTCACGAAAGGGATACCGATACCGTTGTAGAATCAATTAAAAAAGCATATTCGCTTAATTAAAACCTATATAGAATGTAAATATTATTGAATATTATTGACCATTTCAATTTTATTAAAGCTAAAGCTTGTAATCCCATCGGCATAGCCGGTGAATTTTGATCCGACTCATTTGTAGTTCGGAAACATTTCTAAAGCAAAATATAAATAAGCTTCGGTAGTAAGTCCAATCCTACCAAAGCTTATTTATTAATATAAGAGGATTTAAAGAGTTTTTTCTTTGCCATCTATAGTTTGCTACCCCAAATTGAAACATTTCCGTTCTTAGATATTGCACTAAAGGTCATTACATATTTTTTAAGACCTGCATCCCACTGTTGCAGTACCACACCCGAATAATCTACACCGTTAACAGTTAACCTGATATAGTTTTCACCGCTTAACTCCCATCTTCCGTTTACGTTTCCGCTAATGGTGCCGTCATTGTTTAGGAATATTCTTACTGAATTTTTTATATTGGCAGATATGTCCCTACCATGATTTACATAAGCATAACTGCCACTGACTTCCTGCACGGAATATTTTCTTTTGGTTTCTCCTGCATAACGATGGGGAGCTATTACAGGCCAGCCGTCTTCGTTTATAAACATTTGGTGTACCCTCACCTGATGAAACTCTCCCTGACCGGGAAAACGGGTGTGGAAAATAATGAAATATTTCCCCGACTCTTCATCATAATATGTTGAATTATGCCCCGGTGAAACATAACCGATGCCGCTGTCAACAAACCGGAAGTTGCCCATTAGCTTAACACCATAGGGTTCAATAGCTTTATCGTCAAAGAAAGACCCTGCCGGACCGCGGCAATCAATCATATTTTTCCCTTCAGCATCATAATAAGGCCCATCGGGATTTTTAGATCTGGCAACCCTTATATTATAACCGCCATCGGCAGTTAAGCCTCCAAAACTCAGGAACAGGTAATAATAATCGGAATCGGGACTGTATTGAATATACGGACCTTCAATTCTGCTATGGTTTGCCCCCAGTAACTTCTTTCCGTATCCCTGCCCGGAATATTGTTTTCCTGTTGTAGGATCCATCCTCAAAATATAAATTCCACCGGAATAAGATCCATAAACCATCCACAAATTACCGTTTTTATCGAAGAAAGTATGGGGATCAACTGCATTAGGATGTACAGTAGCATTATAATTTGTTCCGTCCTCACCTTTTCCTGATCCGGATTTCAGTAATATACCCAAATTCTTGTAAGGACCGTCTACTTTATCAGCTCTTGCAACACCAAGGGCAGATAACGGAGAATCTCCTTTGCACATACAATAGTACATGTAATATTTACCGTCCTGAAGTTGAGTTATATCTCCAGCCCACATTGTATCCGCTTGCGCCCAGCTAAAAGCTTCTTTCAGCTCATCAAACACATTCGGTATTAACGGATTACCTGTACGAACACTGGTGTTTATTTGATCCCATTGAATAAGGTCATTACTTTTAGCAAAGGCGAGGTGCGAACCAATAACATAGTAAGTTCCATTGGTTTTTATTATTGAAGGGTCATGCACCGATGCATCTCTGAAGCTCGGTGTAAACAACGGTTGCGTTGGTGTCGGCATTGGTGTAGCCGTTGGTGTTTTTGTTGGAGTTGGACTTGGAGTCTTATTTTCCTCTGCCGGAAATACAGATATAATCCTTAGTATGTATCTTTTCATATAAGATAAGTCCAATGAATTAATCGTACCGTCTCCATCCACATCTCCTGCCGCTAAACCTTTTTCATAGGGAAAATCGTTAATACGCCTCAGCAAATAACGTTTTACATAAGTTATGTCCAATGAATTAACCGAACCGTCTCCATCCACATCCCCATATTTAAAATCGTTTACTCCCATACTTTCGCTCAACGTGCTGACAAAAGCCGCATCAGCGTCGAATACTGCAGCAGAAAAAACAACACCCAGCAACAGCATAAAAATTATGATTATTGTACCCGTACTTTTCCAAATAACAACCTTCCTCATACAAAATAACCTCCCAAAATACAATCACTCTGTTGCCATCTCACCGCATTATTACAAACATTCCAGACATCAACTTCCTTTTAATCTTTCCCCGTTGATGTTTTATATTGATAATAAAGCCATGTATTATACATATACGAAACCATACAATTTTTTGGTGTATGAATACAGTTATTTTACTTTCATATTTTATATAGTATTTTCAACTACATTCATAGACTCTACTACACCGTCTTTTGTAATGCAAATAGTTCTATAACCTGTTCCGTAGAACTTTTTTTCATAGGCATCAAGGTTAAACTCATCATTAATACCGTCCTTTTTAACCCATCGGTAGCCCAGATAACCGCTGGAGACAGTTGCCACAGCATAAGTGGCATCTTCCACCTTTGCCCCGGGTTTATTATGACCGGCAAAATCGCCAATAAACCACCGTTTCTCTCCCTTGGTCTTATCCGTGGCCTTTAAAATAAATTCCATGTTTTTATGAACATGCCCCGATACAACCATTTTAATTCTTTTATTGCCATCGGTTGCCATTCTCTTAACCAACTCATCCCTGAAATAAAGTACAGAACTTTCGTCAAAATATGTATTCTTTTCCTTTCCAAATACTGTAGTGCCAAAAATATAGATACTTCCGTTTTTGATCAGATTGAAGAAATTATATATATTTCTATGCTTAGTCTCTGCTTCCAAAAGTAATTTTAATTCTTCTAAAAGTTTATATTCAATTGGCGACAAATAAAGTTCAGGATTCATTAAAGAAAAAATAAGAAGAATTTTTCTCTCTGTAATTTCACCAAAAACCTTCTTTTCATTTTTAAGAATCATATTTATTATTTCAGCATCCTTATTTCTTTCCGGTATATATTCCCTCTCCCATCCCGGAATTTTTGATATGACCTCGGGATAAACAAGGGGTTGGGGAATTGAATACGGCATATTTATGAGTGCAGAGTGCATAAACACTATGCCAAAGTCCTTTAAAACACTGTCAAGGTAATCTATCTGTTTCTTCTCAAATCCCTTTGTCATAGGTGCAGGATTATCACGTATTATTTTTGCAGCAACTGCGTATTTTATACCCGTTTCACGGTCTTTTACCGCATAATCGTTAAAGAAAACCAGCATATCAAATTTTGAATCAAGAAATATAAAATTAAGTTTGTCCAAAGTAAATGAATAGTCGTGGAAGGGGCAAAAGTAATAAAAATAATATTGCAGGGCATTTGTATCGGAAAAAAGAACATCCTCCAGATACTTTCCTGTAGTCCATTTCAAGTAATTCTCATCCATATCCCTGGGATATGCTTTTGCTTCCTCCTCACTCAGATTTATATCCTTGCTGACGGATCCGGCAGATACAGGATTATGCCTGTAGTCATGGTTACCTAATACAATAAACACCGGCACGGAGAAATTCTCCATAATCAGCTCCTCTGCAAACATCCAGTTTGAATCCATAACAAAATCGCTCTCGAAGGGTCTGTGATCATTGACAAACTCTATAAGATCCCCCGTTATCACAACAAAATCATGGTTACTTGCCTCTTTGGCATATTTCACAAAGTTTTCATTGGGATTTACATACTTCTTTTTCGCCTTTGGACTAAGTTTTGCCTTAAGCCTGTCATATCTTCTTGCTATATGAACATCAGTAAGCTGCATAAAACTGTATTTCGATTTATTTTTATCAAATACCGTCAGAGGATGTACCTTGTCATTATCTGTACCTTGAACTTTCAGTTGATAAACACCAGGGTTTATATCACGGCTCAACCTTACACTTACTCTGAAAAGATTTTCACAATCATCTATAAGACCGGGATACCTCCTGTAATACATTGGAGAATATTCCTCCCACTCCTCTCTGCCCGAAGAATGAACATATTCTGCCTCCTCAGAAAAACCCCCCTTCCCGGGAATGGTTCCTTGATAAAAACGCCCGATTTCCTTCTCCTCAGTCTTATCCCCTCTTTCAAGCTTCTTGTAGTCTTCAACAATAAGGTAAACATTGTCAACCTCAGACCCTACCTTGTTCATAAAGGGTTTTTTATTATCCTTCGGAAAGTATATTTTTATATTATTCTGAATGATTTGGCCAATATCAGGTTGTTCTCCGAAAAGCATTATATTCGGAATATCAACATATATTTCAAATTTGTCCCCTTGCTTTATAACCGCTGATGAAGAAAGTACACCCTGTCCCGGCTTAATAACGTTAATTCTAAAATCAACTGTAACATTCCCTGTATCAGTAAGAAATTCTTTTGGAAATAACATATCTCTGTTTCCCCGACTACAGACCTCTTCGTCAGCCTTGACTATATAGATGTCTCTTCCCGGTCCCGCGCCGTCAAAATGCACTATAAACGGAAACCCGGTCAGGGCGTCGGTATTCATTTCATACATTATCCCGGCCTCATCAAAATACTCTTGTATCGAATAAAGCTCTCTTGTATCGGTATAGTATTGTTTAACAGTATCGGCATTATTGGGTATACGAACAGTCTTCATAATACTTCACCTTTATAATATTTTGACATTACATACTTTTCAAGTTCTCCGGATTTCGCTGCAAAAATAAGCGATGTGACAATATCCTGAGAATAGACACTGTTTCCCTTTAATGCATAATAGTTTGCATTGCCTTCCACCAGGTCCAGGCGGTTAGGAACCGCTACAAGCACGTGTAGGTCGGACGTAACAATGAAATTTACTTTATAATACCCCTCTTCATTATCCATATTGGGCAAGTATTTTCTCCCGCCGGTTTCAACAACGGTTAATCCTGCGTAAATACCTGAATAATCATCCAAGGTTTTTACATCGTTAAACCATATTTCCTCATTTAAAGAGCAGACAAAGAAGTTGTGGTCCTGATCCGTAATAATTGCACAAGTAGTCATTGAAGCTGCTGAAGAACCTACGGATTTTAAAATCGAAGCTTCTATATTGTCCGTATTGTTTGCGTAATAATCAATGCATTCTCTAATTCTGTATTCAATATCCCCATTGTATGCAACGGCAAGATTTTTTAAAGCAGCAGTGTATTTAACCAAACCAAATTTTTTAATACGGTATTCTATCGGATTTATTTTTATAACTGCCCTGTCCAGCGGATTTGAGTCTTTTTCCAAATCTACCGTGGGGACGCTTATATCGATGTTATCAATATCAACACTGCTTTTATCCAAATCCTTGCCCATAGTTATATTACCCCCATCAAATAACAGCAGTATTATCCTCTTTTTATACAATCCCGAATCATTTTAATCCCCTAAGGGATATTTTTTTAATCCTCTTATTTGTCCGTTACTGCTTATTGATAGAATCCTGTACCAAGCTTTTTCATGCTTTTTGCCGTATTTATTACTTTTATGGTCATAGGTATCCTCAGTTCCCAGAAATCCGGCGCATGAAGTGGAAATCACCAGACCGTCACCCTTTTGATTAAAGTAGTCCAGACATTCATCATAATCAGAATAGTTTCCCGAATACCACTTAACTTTGCCGTCTTTTCTTTCACATCTAAATTCCATGTTTTTATGCGAATGTCCGGTAAGGGCAATCTTAAGGCTTCCGTTTTCAAATAATTTTAAAAGCTCACCCCTACCCTTATCTATGGAACTCACACTGTAGTCAATCTTCAAAAGTAAGTTAAGCCTGTCTTTAAGGCTTTCAAGCTCTTTCATCAGAGCCGGATACCATGAATCTTTCATTGTCCCGGGATACTTTTCTTCCGGAAATACATAAAGCTCATTGTGGTCCGGTACTTTCCCCGTTCTAAGGTCTTCGATAATATTATTAATTATTTTAATTTTTTCACTGATATACTCCAAATCTTCTACTGACATAGGCATCCAACGTCTTGGCGGCTCACCTGCCAGATTTCTCAGCTTGCTTCGTACAGACTCGACCAACCACCCTTCCCTGTCAAGTATATCTTCACAGCCCCATCCTTCAAGCTGCATAATTCCACCCATGGCAACAAGCATTTCCTCAATTGTCTGTCTTTCTTCATCCAAATCATCCTGCAGAGCATTTTCCTTTAGCATAAGTCCCGCCACCGAAGGATTGATAACATTGCTGTGCATGCAAAATATATTTGTAGAATCACCCTTTGCTTCTATCACCTTTTTTAGCCATGAAAGCTGCCGTTCATCAAACCCTTGTGATGTCGGTGCGGGAGAATCTCCCGATAATACCTGGCAAACATAATCCCAAGTCTCATCCCATTCCTGGGCAATAGAATAATCACTTATAAAGATTTTTATATCGGGTCCTGAATTCATCAAAATGAAATTAAGATTTTCAATATTAAAACAAAAGTCCGTAAACGGGCAGAAATTCTCAAAATAATACTGTACTGCATTTTCGTCAGCATACAAAGTATCTCCCAGGCTTTTTGAAAACCACCACTTAAAAATCGGCCCGACACGACTCGAATCGGCGTTATCATAAGTATAATTTTCTGCCTCATCTTTCGATATGTTCAAATCCTTGTACAGATGCTTTATTGAAGAGGGATTGGGTTTAAAATCATGGTTGCCGAGGGATATGTATACCGGCACATCTATTCCCGGTTCCGTTGTAAGTATATAATGCAACCTTCTCCAGTTGCTGTCCATGTCCACCACGGTTTTGAATATATGTTTTCCATCCATTGTATCATAGGGCCTGTGGTTGTTTGCATTATCTACGGCGTCCCCGGTAATTATTATTAAATCGGGCTTTATATACCTGGCTTTTTCGATAAATTCCCTGAGCCTGTCGTTGGGGTTATTGTAATGCGGCAAACTGTCATCAAGGTAACCGGATAATTTGTCATATCTTGAAGCTATATGCAAATCTGTGAGGTGTACTACTTTGTATTCCTCCTTTTCGGAAGGAAAAACCCTGATGGGATGTGGCTTCAAATCATTCCCATCCTTTATTTTCAGTAGATGGAAGCCCGGCTTGACGTTGCTTTTGAGTTTTATAACCACCTTCCACAGCTTCAAACCTTCTTCCCTAAGCCTTTCAAGAAGTCCGGGATATTTTCTGTCATAAATATCCCATATTTTTTTCCTTACAATATCTTTATAATCGGTATCCTCAGTAACGTAATGAATTACTTCTTCCTCATACCAAGAATCTATATTTTCCGCTTTAATCTGAAAAACCTCAGTATTTTTGGTACCCCTATAAAACAGTCCCGAAGATTCATCCGCTTCAGTCACTTCAATAACCGAATATTTATCTTCCCTGCTCTTATTGGGAACGTAATCATCGTACAGAAAAGGCCTGTTTATATCCGCAGGCTCATGCAAAAACATGAAATTGTTGAGATTTTCCCTGATATCATCGGCAGCAATCTCCCTATTGTCAGATTCGAGGGGACATGCCAGTAAAATGTTTACATTTCCCTGTTCCTTTACCAGGGCTGAGCAAGCAAACATCGGAGTAACTATTTTTGCCCCCGTCAAATTGACGGATGGAGTTGAGTAATCCTCAACAACAACATTTCTCACACTCATTATATTCTGTACATAATCATGCCATCTTTCAATTTCATTTTTTGTTTCTTCATCCACTACCCCATCTTCTTTACCTTTGAAGGTGGGATTGTCAATATATGGGTAAACCAACTCCTGTCTTATGGGATCATACCTTGCTCCGGCTTTTGCAGCATCTTTAAACTGAAGTACCGCCTTCTCCGTCCATTTGTCAAAAACTCCGCTGATCCATAGCTTGTCAATATTCTCATTTATTGAATTATACCTGTCACTTCCCGGTAAATACAACATTCTTGTTACGTTAAAGTACTTTAAATCTCTCTGCAGCTCTCTTACATGGTATCGCTGCTTTATAAGCGAAAACTCATCTTTTATATTCTCAAGACCGGGATACAAATCCCACTGGGAGTCCTTAAAAAGCCAATAGCTCTTTCTTGTCCACCCCTGTTCACACCTTCTGATGATTTCTTCCGCCAGATCATTTCCAATAAACTCACCGCTTATAGGTCCAAATTCTTTCGCTGTATCGCTTTCTGCTTTCTCTCCCATCTCCCGGTGCTTTATTTTCTCCAGATAATTTATTTCATTGACAAAAGCGGAAACTGCAAGTCTCGTTCTTTTACCGTACAATCCGTCTGCTCCGTAGGTGGAAAAACCCAGTTCATCGGCATATCCCAGTTTCATTAAAACCGTTTGAAGCACCTTTGTGTCCTCAATCCTGCTTGTACAATAGCGAAGTCCTTTTATAGAGTATTTTTTATTTTTGGGACATCGTTTGATCATACTGCAAGTCTCGGCTTTGCTGCATGAAATGCCTTCTTTAAAATCCTCTTCGTCATACTCCTCTGTAAATTGGGCAATATCAAAGCCGAAGTTGCTGTCATCCCCAACTACTCCCGGAGGCTGGATATATCCGACTTCAAGGAACCTTTTTAGCCTCATTGCCCTTAAAGCAATATCCTTTCCACTCAACGGGATATATTTTCTTCCTTCTCCCGTTATTGATGAAAAAGATGTCATTCTCCACATTCTCACTGTTTTATCTTTAGCTTCGTCCGGTTCTTGATCTATTATGCCTTTTTTAGCTTCAACAGAATCATATTCCCTTACTTCGAAAACATAGGAAATATCGTCTTTACCGTTGTCAAGATAAACCTCATAAAGTAAAAACATATCGTCGGGCATAGAACTGTATTTCTTTATAATGTAATCAAGTCTAACCAAAACATCCTTCTTTTCCATATCGACCCCATACCCGGTTTTAATTTTTCTCTTGAAAAAACTTTTCTAAATACTATCCAATAGCTCCTTTATTTCCTTTAATAAATTTTCATCACCATCGGCAAATTTCATGCATCTTCTCAAATCCTGAACCGCCAGATCTTTTCGTCCTGCACTCTTAAAAAGAAGTGCCCTTTCAGTCAGGCATTCAACTACTGCACCCTTTTCCCCCAATCTTTCAAACTCCGTCAATGCCCTTGTGATACAATCCTGTGCCCTGATAACGTTTTTCATCTTTGCAAAGGTAACCCCCGCCTAAAAATATGCAGTGGCATTTTCCTTGCTTCCCACATTCATTCTTATACAGGTGTCGAACATCCGGGATGCCTGTTCATATTCTCCTGTGTTAAAGTATACCTGCCCCATCAGTTGATATATATTGTATACCCCGGTATTGTCCCTCTCCTTTTTTAATATTTCAAGAGCTTTATTGTACTTTTCAAGAGCAGTTCGGTATTCTCCGGTCATAAAATATACATTCCCTATATTGACCATAGATTCTGCCGCCTGCTTTTTCAAGCCAACAGCTTCTTCAAGCATCCTTCCCTTTTCGAATATCTCAATTGCCTGGGCATAGTTGCCCCGGGCATATTCGAATACAGCGGTCTTATTTATCATTTTGAGCGTCTGTGCTATTTTTTCGTTCTCGTTCATTTATAACTCTCCTTAAAAGATCAATTTCATGCTGCATTGCCTTTCTGCTCTTTTCATCCGCAAAAGGTATTGCAGCCTCATAGTATTCTATTGCCTCCTGAAATTTACCTTTCCTTTCCAACTTGATTCCTTCCTTTTTAGCGGTCGTTACAAGATTTTGAAGCATTTCATCGCAATGCTCATACGGCTGGCCCGCCTTAATAAACATGTCCTTTGCATCGGAAATATTTGAAATTGCTTCAGGAATATCGCCCACCAATACCGCCAAATTAGACATGTTGAAGAGGGTAATGGCCATTCCCTCGTAGTAACATATTTTATCCGTAATCATCAAGGCTTTCCTGTAGAGTATGGAAGCCTCAAGATACTCTTTCTTTTTAATATGTTCTATAGCTCCGTTGTGTAAGGATTTAATTTCATTTGCAATCTCCATAAAAACAAGATTATCTACCTGATTTTCCATTGTTTACGGTCATCCCCCATTTATGTACTTTGATTTTATCCACAAAAACATGCTTTGTGTACTCATATTTTCATGGAAAACCCGTCATATTTCTTCTTATGCCTATCGTCTAAGCTCAGTTTATCCTTCCTTGATTCAAAGCCATCACAGTCCAAACTAAATGCGCGTCTTAGAAACAAAGCCGTATCGGAAGGTTTCAGAGTCTGTTTTTCTGTTATCAAGCACATATCCTCTTTTTTCTTTTTCTTTTCAATATCCGGTTTCTTTTCCTTTTCATTACACTGGCTCTTTTTCTTTTCCTCCCCAATATAAAGCTCTTTTTTCTCCACTTTACCGAAGAACAGCTTTCTTTCTCTTTCTTTTCCGTCATAAAACTCTTCCCATCTATCAATTAATGGCTCTCTTTTTCTTTCTGTTCCGGTATTTAACTCTTTCCATCTACCAATTAATGGCTCTCTTTTCCTTTCTATTCCGGTATTTAACTCTTTCCATCTATCAATTAATGGCTCTCTTTTCCTTTCTATTCCGGTATTTAACTCTTTTTTTCTATTTTCATCAATACACGGCTTTTTTTTCTTTTCGTCTTCTATTCCAAGCTTTTCAAATCCCTCAGCCTTTCGGAGGACATATCCTTGCTTTTCCTCTCCCAGCCTTTTATATAATCTTCGTTTGTCGAAATCTTTTATTAAGCCGCTTGATGGTCTTTCATCAGAAATTCTTAATCCGTCAATGTCAATTAAACGTTTAATCGGATGTCCCTCAGGCCGTCCATACTCTTTACTTATTGTGCCTCTTTCAGATCTCTGCTTGAATTTATTTAATATATTTTTCTTTTCCGATTTGTCTTCACAAATATTGCCGAATTTTTGAGAAAAGCCTTTAGATTCTTCATCGAATCTTGTTTTTTTATCAAAAATTCTTTTGTATCTCAGGCTTTCAGTGATCTGTTGTCTTTTCAACATATACATAGAAAGCTCTTTTTTTACTTGCTGATAATAGTTTTCCTTCTTTTCTGCATCAAGCTCAAGTACATATTTCTTATCAGACTCTCCGGCATCACCGGTTTCAGACCTGTTATCTTTACTGTCCTTATTTAAAGCTTCACTTTCCTCTGTATTTAAAGCTCCGCTTTGGTCCGCCTTAGAAGCCTCCTCAGACTCTTGTGCCATTTCCTGTTCAAAAGAAGAATCTTCTTCCTCAAATAAAAGCATGGAATTTAAGAGCAGTTCTTCAGGAAGCTTAAACTCCTCTTCATCAAGATTATCATTTTGCAGAGCCTTTTCTTCAAAATTCATAAATATCACCTGATGCCGTTAATAATAAAGGAATTCAACATGAAGAGTAATGTTATTCAAAATATTATAAAAACTAAAATTTCGCAAGTACAGAGCCTGTAAATACTTCTCGGGGTTGAGCAAAAACCTGCTTTCCGGGAGCAAATGCTCTACCTTCATCGTTATATTAACAGGCTCTTCAGCTTGCTTCACTATGTACCTTTCGTATTTTTCTTCACTATAATTGCATCTTTAAATAGTGATTTTAGAACAAATCAAACCGGATAAACATTTTTAACTATTATTAGAATTATTGTTATCATTAGAATTATTGTTATCATTAGAATTATTGCTATTATTGGAATTATTTATAGCTTCTTGTATTTTTTGGGCTGCTGCTTCCTCAGCACTCTTAAATTCAGCCATCATCTTTGCTCTTTCCACTTCAACAGCAAGCTCAGCCTTTTTAATCTCAAGCTCTATCGCCATTTGCATTGCATTTGCTTTCATGTCCAGAATTCTTTGCATAAAAGGATTTGGCGGCACGGGAACAAGCCTTGTGCGAAGAAGGCTAGAACCTTCAGCAGTATAATTATATTTACTGGAATATTTTGCATCTACCGGAGTTGTGACCACCGTCCGGGATGTATAGCCAAACCAACTCGTAGTAGAGTAAGAACTCACTATTTCACCTTTCTGAGTGTTTTCATAACTGTATTCATAGGCCATGCTGAAAGCAAGCTTAATTTCAATTATTGTCTCCGCAAACTGATAAAATGTAGGCTGAAAACCGGCACCAATCATCGAAGTTTTTATTTCCGTCAGTTGAGGTGTCTTGTCATTTTTGCTTAACGTGACCATGGTTCCGCTGCTGTCCACATTTATGTTTGGTAAGTACACCGGTGCTTTTTCTTTATCGCCCATTATTTTTAATATCTCTATACTTCGTTTATCAAGATTGAACTGGCTTTCCGCAATTGCCAAACCCATTTGGGATACCAATTCCGGAAAAGATACTCCTCCTAAATCGAAAGACATTTTATCACCTTCCTTTTCATTTGATAACTATATTATTTTGGTATTACAAACAGCCATATTCCTGCAAATATCTTTTAATTGCCACTATTGTTATTGTTGTTATTATTACTATTATTATTAGAATTTGAATCCTCTAATTTTTTCTCTTCTTCTTTCAATTTCTGCTCCAACTGCCTTCTTTCCAATTCAAGCTTCACTTCTGCTTCTTTTAGTTGAAGCTCAAACTCATGCTGCAGCATTTGGGCTTTCATATCCAGTATTCTCTGCATAAAGGGATTGGGTGGCAGAGGAGTAATTTTGGTACGGAGCAAGCTTGATCCTTCTACACTGTATGAATACTTTGAAGAATAAGATGCATTAACTGAAGCGGAAAACGCCCCCCATCCTCCCTTCGCACTCGTAGAAGCAGAGAAATCCGTTGTCCTATTCATTGATATAGCCATCTTTACTTCAATGATTGTGTCGGTAAACTGATAGAAGGTAGGCTGAAAACCTGCTCCTATAAGGGAAGTAACTATTTCTTTCTCCCCTTTGGGATCCGTCAAATCAGGTAAATAGACGGGTGCCTTTTTCTTATCGCCCATAAACTTAGCAATTTCGCAACTAACCATATCCAGCTTGTACTGTCCTTCAGCAATAGCAGTTGCCAACTTCAGTACCATCTCCGGGAAAGGCACATTTAATAATTCCTGACCTACATCCGGCATAAAAACACCTCCTATTTTTTGATTTTGTTTATTTATTTTTAGTTATTGGTTTTCGGAACGGCTCTAATTGACAGCTTTATTGTACTCAATGCATCTTCGGAATTATTTGCAATTTCGGGTACGGATAAAATCATCTGATTTGCATCATCCTTTGCCATTGTAGCCTTAAACTCAACGTCCATACCGTTTATCACATAGTTAACGGCTTTGTTAGAAGTATTAACCTGTTTATTAAAATTATCAATTGCATTTGAAAGGTAATTAGATAGTTGAGACGGCGTAAATGAGGCCTGAACCTTATTGTTTACTATATCCAACTTTTGTTTTAATTCATTATTCTCCTCCTGGACTTTGAGATACTGTTCCCTCAAAGTATCCAATTCCTTTTTAAGTTCGCTTGAAAGATATTTTTCGGCAAAGTGCTCGACACGTATCCTAGTAAGCTCTTGATCCTTTACCATGAGCTCTTCTTTAAGGGAAGAATATCTGATACTTAACTCCTCCAGTCTTTTTATAACCTCTTTGTCAACTCCGTTAGCACTTGCCAGTTCATTTAGCTTTGCCTGCAAGTTAGCTATTTCCTTTTCCTTTTTTTCAAACTCTGCCTTATTATCGTCAATCATCTTGCTTATCCGGTCTTCCAAAGCCAAATTGCGGTTTTTAAGCTCCGATATCTCATTATTCTTTTGTGTAATTTCTTTAAGATATTTTACTTTTTCATTTTCAGCAGACAGTTTTTCTTTGGTTACTTTATCAATATATAAATCCCTCTGTTTAATCGTTTCCTCCAACTGCAATATCTTCTGCTCCAACTCCAAAATATTGCGCTTTGATCCTATTTTCGAATCATCTGAAATATCGGTTGTAATTTTAGAACTGACAGGTTTTTGGATATCGTCACCCATGGCCTATCCTCCAATCTTTTTTATTCTTGCAAAGGACAATTTCATAGCAGTACTTTCAACATGGGGTACCACTTCCCCAGTTGTGGGTTCTTTCGACAAATCGGCATTTAACTCTATATCCATTTTACTGACTCCAAAACCTACTTTTCCAACACTCTTGTTTATGCCGGAAACCATCTGGTTGAAAAATCCGGCTGCTTCGTCCGAATTCAACGGTACTCCTCGCTTATTCCCAAGAGAAGCTTGTCCAAATGATTGAGATAGCTTTGTGTATTTATCCAAAAGCTCTTCATATTTTAACTTCAAGAAATTATACTCGCTCAAAAGTCCATCATACTTTACCTTTAACTGCTCATAACTCTCAGCCAATAACCACACCATCCTTTTTCATCACCAAAAGGTTGACTTTATTGCCAAATCTGGCTTCACTTCCTGCTTCCGGCGACTGATCCTTAACTTCCGTTGCTTTATCTCCTGAAGGAGATCCCTCCACTTCACTTACAGTGCCCAGAACCAAATCTGCTTTTTTAATGAGCTCCTTTGCTTCTTCTAAAGTCTTTCCCTTTAAATCGGGCACATTTATCGTCATAGTGTATTTAGACGGAGGTGGAACAGGAACAAACTTTACATTCAATTCACTTTGCATGGATTGATTTACTTTGAAATAATTCTGATATTGTGCGTTCATTGGACTTACAAGAATTCTTTTGGAAGACTTGAGAGAACCGGTTGAAGTGTTTTCTTCTACAACCGCATAATCCATTTTCAAGTTGAAGGTGACTTCGGGTATTGTATACCATGTAGCCATTAATCCCGCATTTCTTAACTCCTCGTCATCATTAATCTTCTTCTGTGTCTCAATTGAGTTAAGATCCAGTCTATGCTGAGCTTGGGCAATTCCCTCACCGAGATTAATAGATTAATTATGATATCAGAAAGGTCGGCAAAAAACTCATCAGGTGTTTCAATACACTCATCGGATTCAATTAGGATTTGCGAAGGCTTTTCCTTTGAATCGTTAACTATGGACGTCCCCAGTTCCTTCGCTTCTTTCTTTCATTCAATTATTTGCTCAACTGAAGGTTTTCTCTTTTTCTCTTTAGAATTTTGGGAATTGTAACTGTCAATTAATTTCATCAGATTCGATACGTCAACTTTTGAAAGGTCATCCACATTTCTAATCCCAAGTGAAACAAGAAGTTCGGCATCGTATTCATCAATACCGTCTATTCTCATCAGATCTGCTTGCTTAACCCAGTGATTCAAGGTTTCTAAATTTATACCGGTAGCTTCTTGTATTGCCGCTCTTCCCTCAGGAGTTCCTGCTGCTTTCACCAAATCCGAGACTGTAGAAATATTTAGTTTTTTCAGCTTTTCTGCTGTTTTTTGACCGATACCGATAATGGATATAATATCCTTATTCACCGGAACCCCTCCCAAAAATACATTTTAGTCAAACAGAAATGAATAGGATACAAATTATATTATTTATAACCAAAACTTAATATTTTAGTCACACAAATTTTATCATATTTTATATAATTTTTAAATATCTTTTTGAAAAATTTTTCATTTTTTTATACATTATCTAATCTTAATAACTCCATTTATTGATCCGGTCAGTCCAATATAATATTTTATCTATGAATCATTACAAACTTTGCTGTGTTAATAAGATTTAAAATCAAACTTGACATCGATTCCTTGAAATTCGTCGAAATAAAGAGATTTATAAATGCATTTTGCTGCCCCGTTTTCAATGATATATACATGGAATGTATACAATTTTTCCTGTTTTGTAACAGCCATGCAATAGGTTTTATCGCCATGTATTTGAGTCCAGAATTGAACAATTTTTGAGTTAATGGGTAGGTAATCATCATATAAATTGCCAAAGGATAATAAACCAAAGTAATCAAAATTGGAAATATCCGCTTTATTTACAGGAACAGCATTGTTCTCCATATCTTCTTTATCCGAAAACACGTCAAAGCAGTTGATATCGTAATAGTATTTTCCTTCGTCGCTGATTAAATGGCCAATTTTAATAAACTCCGGTTTACCGTCATTGTTTATGTCCGCCTCGAAATATCCGTCAACCCCTTTATCCCGTGAAAGCAGACTGTTTTCAAGCTGCTCCTTGTCTTTTGAAAAATTAATTGCCTTTAGCCTTTCTTGCTTATATACCTTATGCTCCCTTGTAGCAATAATAGCTGACTCCGCTTCTTTTTCGGCAGTCTCTAAAAAGCCCTCAATCTTGTGCTCCGATACATACTTATCATCCCGTGAGCTTACAACTTTTTTCGCTTTATAGTCCTTGCAAATTAAACTGACACTGTACCAATCGCCCTTCTCGTCAAAAATAAATACATCCATGTCATAAGGTGCATCACCGGAATCGGAAAAAGGATTTGCAAGAAAATAAAACTTTCCGTCATACTGAATAAGCCGGACACCGTCACGGAGTGTATAAGCGGAATTGTCGGTTAAATATTCATATTTTCCGTCTTTATTCAAGCTGAGTATAACAATGCCGTCAACCGAAAATGCGCCCCCGGCACCGGAGTTAACGTTAAAGAACAGTTCAGTCTTATTGTCTCCGGTAAAATCATATTCGTAGATCCCCCGGTGTCCCCAAATAGATTGCATTATATAATACAAAGGATCTTCTTCGCTATCCGCTTCCTTTATTTTAGATTTGGCTTCTTCTAAAGTTAAATTGGGTCTAACACCGTCCTCTTCAACAAATCCATAATATGAATAGGAATATACGGTTTTTTTGATTTTGTTCATAAAATCAGCCGAAAACCATTTATTTGACGGACTTGAGGCTTTCATTTCTTTGACTGCAGGATCTGTTTCCTTATCCCAATATTCAGCCAGCCGTTTAACCACCGACTTTTTATCGTCGCTCATTTTATAGCCGTCAATATCGCCATATGCGACTTCAAAATATCCACCGTCATAATCAATGCTGCTGGCTGCCTTTGAAAGCAACAATATATCAGCGTTTCCATAACCTTCGTCCGTCATCTTTAGTAGCTTGTAAAGTCCTTGGGAATCCCCGTCAAAAGCACTGTTTAAATAACATTCATATGCCTTATTTTTATCCTTTTGAGTTCCGTATCCAAAGTAATAGCAATCGCCAAGCCTATCATATACTATACCGTTTTTACTGAGTTCGTGTGCTTTTTGATAAAAATCAAAAGCCTGGGAATAATCCCGGGACACACCATCCCCCTCTTTAAGCATGTCACCTGCATAGACAGCAGCCAAATAAAAACCGTTATCGGAAGAAAGCTTCCACCATTTAAGAGCCTTTTCTTTATCAACCGTAAATTTGGAATTCTGATCGCCATTGAGGTACAAGGAAGCAATATTAAAATAACACTCTGCTTTTGAAATTTCCTTATCTCCGTCTATGCTACTAAAGACTTCATATTTGAAATTGAAATCCTCATACGAAATGCTGTCTTGCTTGATTGTATTCCCCTGTATAGCTTCAATCAGATCATTTCTTACATCTATCGGAACGGAAGCATCTTCCATGAATTCTTCAATAAGAGCTTCCTCTTCACTTTTTGACACTTCAGTACTGTTTTGAAATCTTCCGGGTGTAGAAGTTGTTTTATTATTTGACGGTAAATTGTCATTACATCCAACCAACAGCATCGTACATAATGCAAGAACAGCTATTTTTTTCATATCTTAATCTCCTATTCTTCCGGTTTTAAATAGACATTAAATACTCGATTTCTTCTATACATATTTATTATTATTTCCGGTAACCGTTACAGTATTATTTGCTATAGTATTATTTTAAAAAATCATGCTTTAAAAAAACTCATTTTACGATGCTTTAATCAAATAATTACTATATTCTTTTTCCTTCAAAACTTAATTTTACTGAAAATTCGGCTGACATCATCGCCCGGTCTGTTAAAGATCAAACAGCACTTCTTAAAACCGTTTTTCTCCGGATATATGTAAATTCCTGTAAACTGCCTGTTTTTACTCTCATAATAAGCCTCTGCATTATCCGTATCAGATCCTAAATCAATTCTTGTTTCAGACTTTTCATAATTTACATTTATTTGATTTAAAAAAGCATCGAAAGATTCTACTGGAATTTTAAAAATGACCGAGACAGCCGGCTCCTGAAAAGACCAATGGTATTGAGCTTCAATGAATTCCGTGTTTTGAGGAAAATTAATCGAAAATCCTTTTTCCATTGTTTTTATATCTCTTTCCGTGAATTCTGTTAGTATCGGATCCCTACTTAATAAGATACTTTCGTAGATAACTATACCTGATAATACAATAAAGAATAGCACTATAAATGCTATAATAACTCTATATTTTATATTCATAATTTCCTCCCCTCACCTATTTGAGTAACAGCAGAGTCAATTAAATAACGTCATGCCGTTTTATACATTCATTCTATTTAATTCTTACAGAATTAATACTATGTAAATATATAACATAACTATACAAATTTTATCATGTTCAAAAACACATGTAAACACATTCAATCTTAACTTGCTTCCGTACCCGTTTAATTGTTATTTTATATCACCCAATAAAAATAGTTTCTGCAATACGGTATATTTTACAAATTATGCTGATGTTTTTATGATATTAAAAAAGCCTGTCAGAAACTGCTTCATAGTCTCTAACAGGCTCAGTTCATATCAAAACTTTGTTTTTATACCCGGAAAGAATCTATCTTGCGAAGTATTATTGCTATGCCGGGAAAGAATCTATCTTACGCAATATATACCGTTTTAGCAAGGAAAGGTCTAAAGAGTCTACCGCACCGTCTCCGTCGGTATCCGCATTTAAAAGCATCTCTTGCGTAAGGGTTATTTTTCTAAGCAAATATCTTTTCAATACCGTAACGTCCAGCGAGTCAATCGATCCGTCGGCATTTACATCACCTCTAAGTACCGGTGGCGGTGTTGGAGAAGGTGGAGTAACCACTTTTCGGGAAACGGCAGTCTCCAATTCCCATCGGTTCACGCTTATAACGCTTCCATGTCTTACTCCCGACGGTACACTGATTCCGGTTACTTTCGTCCATGTCAAAGCATTTAAATCGTTTGTCTTCCAGCATTCAAAATTACCGTTGTTGGCAAAAAGGTCAACATACATATACCATGAGTCGGAATTATTGTCTTTGAAAACAAAGGGTCCCTCCGTATTGGCCGAAGTTATAAAATTCGGGGTAAATACACTGAAGCTCATAGGAGTCAAGGAACTTGACTTTGCCGCCTTAATGGATTTTCCCGAAGTCCTCTCGTCCTTGAAAAACAAATAATACATTCCTTTGTCACCGACAATATGGGCGTCAATTACATCATATCCGGGGTCAAAAAATACTTCACAGTCACTCACTGTCACAAAATCCGTTGTATAATTCACATATATCCGGTTATAATCCGTATTACCTGCCCAGTATATCCCGTACTGCTTCCTGTTCTCGTCATAAAATACCTCCGGAGCCCAGGCGTGCATGTTACTCCTGTTATGCACTTTTATTAAACGCTCGGTAAAGTTTATTAAATCCTCGGATTCCCAATAATGAATATACTGGCTCGTATCTCCCCAGTTAGTCCCCAGCATGTCGGTTGCAACAATTCCGAATTTTCCGTCCTGCTTTCTGAAAATATACGGATCCCTGATTCCCTTGGTTCCCATTTGTGCATACAAAACCGGTTTTCCGTCATTTATATTTCTCCAGTGAAGTCCATCTGTACTATAGCAAAGATTGAGTCCATACTCGCCCGGTGCCTGTTTGAAATAAGCCATTATATACCCTGAATCCGTTATAGGTTCGGGAGTATCATCGCTGATTATTATAAAGGTTGCATCCTTCCTGTCCAGATCCGTTGAGATTTTCTCCAGTTTCAACAAGAATCCATAATGCCTTATATACCTGTCGGGATAATTGTACGACTGAAAAGAAACACCGGAAGGGTCTGCAAGTCCCGGAACCAGTTTAAAGGTTGCATCCTCTGCAAAAATTGCAGTCCCGTCGTTCTTATCCAACCGGAAATCATAATCCCAGTGTCTTAAGTAATATCCCGGATTGTTTACCGATTGAATGGAAACATATCCCTCGCTGCTGTTGGCAAGGCCCGGAACCAGTTTCCATTGCGAATCTTCTTCAGGAGTAACGTTTTCATCTATCCTTGCATCAAAGTCTGCATGTCTTACATATCTATTGGGATAATTATAAGATTGAAGCCTTACCGCCGGTATTGATTCAACACCGCCGTCAAGGGATATGACATATGTATTTATCGAATAGGGTGGCAAGGTATCGGAAACGGTTTTATTTGACGCTGTTATAATGCTTTTTGCAAGGCTCAGGCTCGGAGATGTTCTGTAAACCTCCACGGTACTGTTTACACCTGCAAACCTTGACAGGTTAAATGTATAATTTTCGCTGGAGGATTTATTGTCGTTGGTTGCCACAATAACAAGCTTCTTTTTATCCGGGCTTATTGCCGCAATTGTTTTTTCATTATTGGCACCTATAATTGTATAACCGGGCCTTATAAACCTGCTGTAATTTGCATGCATATAGAATTTTTCGGTAAGGGTAAAGGTCTGGGCCGCATCATCTACATATATACTGCCCCAATTCCCCCCGTCAATTATCTGCCAATCCAGCCACGCTACACACTGCAATTCTTTCAGGTCGGTAACGATACGTTTTGACAGCATAATACATGAATCCGCCATATCGCCGTTAAAACTCAACGGACCGGATTCCGACTGCCAGATTCTAAGCCCTTTGGATTTTGCAAGGTCTCTGAGCTGGGTTCTTTTTGAGCCGTAATAAGAATGCACATTGAGCTGGGACATATAGGACAAAGTAGTTGCATCATAAGACTGAAGTCCCGAAAGGGCAGTGTCTATACTGACTTCATCGGCAGCACTGACGGTTGTCCCGGTCAAACCTTTGGCTTTTAATCTCTCTCCAACTTCTTTAATAAGTTTCTGTTGATTGGCGAAGGAAAAGGAGCAGCCTTCCTGTCTGTTACCGGCCTTCCACCAGTCTGAAGTGGGTTCATTCATGGGCTCCAGAGTCCTGAAGGTAATACCCCATGCATCCCTGAAATGCTTTACCACCTCAGTAAGGTAATCGGCAAAATCGTCATAATAATCGTCCTTTAAGTTATTTGAACCATCGGTGGTTCCGGAAGCGCAACCGCTTTTAGTCATCCAGTAGGGTGGAGAGTTGGAAAACGCTTCAAGTATAATTTCCGATCCGTAATATTTACCTCTTTCTATCAGCCGGTTAAGCACAGCCCGTTGAGACGCATCCGCATTCCAGTTCCACGAACGGTCTGCATTCTGATATCCTTCAATATCCGCATAAACCCTCATATGATTATGACCGGGATTCTCTCCGCCGCCGATGTTGTACCTGAATATATTATATCCCATACCGTCGATCGGGCTGACGATTTTCTCTATAAGTCTGTTCCTGTTATCGGCAGACCACCGGCCAATCTGATTCCCCCACCAGCATAGGCTTGCTCCCCAGCCTTCGATGGTCTGATAGGTTGCATCAGGATCTATAGTAACGGTTGTTGCAGCATCGGTTATTTGGGGATGATAAAAGCATATTACCAAAAGAAAAATCAATGCAACCACTAATGCCAGCTTTCTTGAATTGATCATAAAATTCCCCCCTTAAAATCTTTTATAGTTTCCGGATTATTTTCTTCATAAATATTTAAAGCACCAGAGGCAGCGCTTTGATTTTACCTAAAATGTACCTTTTAAGTATTGTCAAATCCAATGAGTTTATACCTCCATCCAAATCAAGATCGGCGGCCTCTCTCCAGTTTGGTGCCATAGGGACAGTTTTTCCAAGCAAATGCCTTTTTAAAATTGCACACCACTTCTTAAAATCCCTCATATTTTTCCCCGTCCTTTTTTCAATAATTATCTTTATTTTTTTACTTTCATCCAATAGCCAATTCTTTTCTGCCCCAAATTCCTCCAAAATTCGGAGTTCTGTCACTTCTGAACGCAATCTTTTGCATTCATGTCAATCTCGTCCTTACTCAGCATAAGGAACTTTAGTCGCATTAAATATAACCGCCATCGGCTGAAGCCTGAAATACCGGAACAGCTGACGCAGTTTTGATAATGAATCTTGATTTGTTATAATAACACTTCCAATGATCCCTCCCTCTTTAAAAGATACTAAATAACCTCAACGCTTATTCAAGCGTCCCCTCTCGTCTTTATACTTGTATAAGACGAATTAAAACAGTATTTACTTATAAATTTATCCTCCCCCTTTTTGCAAAGCACTCATATAATCTTTAGGTGCTTGTAATTTTGCGGATAGTAACAATAAAAACATGTCCACTCCCCTAATATTATTTTTAATTAACATTTTTTCTCTTTTAATTTACATATACGAATGCAATGCACTTTTTAAGTTGTGAATTTCTAAACATGTTCGACTTTTATTTCAATAAAGTATATTGCATCCTTTTTCTCAAGTTCTATTTATATTTGCTTGGTGAATTTACCGATTTAAAGCCATTTGTCTTGACGTATCTATGAAAAGTAAAATTCATGATTTAATTAGAGTTCTTGAATAGGGAAAAAGAAACCACGGTCATTTTAACCATGCATGATATGAGCGATATTGATGCATTATGCAAACAGATTTTATTCGTAGACAAGGTAAATCTACTGTATGATAAAAATATTGAGCATTTAAGAAGATTTTTCAGAACACTTAATCTGCATTTTTGAAGGCAAACTTCCGACTGTTCGTAAGATGACATTATAAAGGACATAAAAGAAGCATCAGAAAAAAAATAAAAGTGTAATTTTCCAATTGCATTTATTGCATATTATCCAAGCCTGATATTCTTAAGACCGAATGAAGTACCAATTTTGACATATTTGTCGCCGGTATTGGTAGTATTATTCTTCTATTTGAGCTATAAAATCTGGATGAAAGGTACAACCCGGTATAGCGGGACAGGCTCATAAAGCACCTTTCTTTCAGTGATTATTTGAGCCTTTAATATTCGATTCCCTTCCTTGCACTTATTCCTTTTTCGAAAGGATGCTTTTTGCAGGTTATTTCGGAAACATAATCCGAAAGCTCCATTATTTCAGCGGGCGCATTTCTTCCTGTGAGAATGATTTCAACACCTGCAGGCTTATCTTTTAAAACATCTACGACGTCGTTTACATCAATCAAGCCATTCCCCATAGCAGCCATTATCTCATCAAGTATCAATACATCACACTCGCATCTTTTAAGCACCGTTTTGACAAAACTAAATGCTTCCCGGACTTCTTCTTTAAGCTGTGCAATTTCCTTATCATTTAGAGTCCATATAAATCCCCGTTTTTTTTCAAAGCGAAACACTTTAAAGCCGGGATTAAGCTTTTCAAGAATCTTTAGCTCGCTCGTATCCTGACTCTTTAAAAACTGCACCATATATACCTTGTATCCGTTTCCCAATGCCCTAATGCCAAGTCCTATTGCCGCTGTTGTCTTTCCTTTGCCGTCCCCGGTATAAACATGTATCAAACCCTTATTCATATTTTAGCCTCTCCTATTTATTAATCCTTATATATTTTAGCATAAAACCGGAGGCTAATTATTTAAAAAACTATAATTTTGAAGCAATAGTTTGGTTTGATACTTATGATGTAGTGTTTAAATCCTTATTTTTATGGAAGTTCCTCTCCAACAAGAAACTAGAAAAATAAGTATTCGTGTTTGTGTAGGTTTCAATCTTTGTTTTAGTGGAAGTTCCTCTTCAACATGCTGATTGGAACCGCACAGAGGTTTCAACATATAGAGTTTCAATCCTTGTTTTAATGGAAGTTCCTCTTCAACCTGGTACTGGAAACATCTTTTCTGCTTCTTCTTTGTTCCGTTTCAATCCTTGTTTTAATGGAAGTTCCTCTTCAACAGAAGGAGATCATAGAGCTAAGTTGAGCTTAGCCCTGTTTCAATCCTTGTTTTAATGGAAGTTCCTCTTCAACTCCATTAGCGGCGGTAGCACCGTGTTAATAATCTGTTTCAATCCTTGTTTTAATGGAAGTTCCTCTTCAACTTTAGACCCCTAATAAACGTGTTTATGCCTTTAATAAGTTTCAATCCTTGTTTTAATGGAAGTTCCTCTTCAACTGAAGGAGTTACTAGCAGCTAGAGGGCTGAATGTTGAGTTTCAATCCTTGTTTTAATGGAAGTTCCTCTTCAACTTCAAGGACTTATAGAAGCATCAGAGTTTATTGGCGGGTTTCAATCCTTGTTTTAATGGAAGTTCCTCTTCAACGCGGTCCTTTTATTTGACCGCAGATTTGAAAAAATGTTTCAATCCTTGTTTTAATGGAAGTTCCTCTTCAACCCGGAGAATTTAAAACTTATATGGATTATCGAAAAAGTTTCAATCCTTGTTTTAATGGAAGTTCCTCTTCAACGGGCTACAATATATATGGTCGCACATGGTACGGACGGTTTCAATCCTTGTTTTAATGGAAGTTCCTCTTCAACCCCCTGCAACTGGAGGTACTTGCAATCGACACCTGAGTTTCAATCCTTGTTTTAATGGAAGTTCCTCTTCAACTGAAGTCTGTCCATTCGGACCGGTCGTCAAGTTCGGTTTCAATCCTTGTTTTAATGGAAGTTCCTCTTCAACCCATAACGTCCTTCCATTTCATTTTTTATTTCCTCCTTTGTTTCAATCCTTGTTTTAATGGAAGTTCCTCTTCAACAGTGGTGGACAATCCCAAATAAAGAGCAAATAATATAGTTTCAATCCTTGTTTTAATGGAAGTTCCTCTTCAACTTTGCAAAGCTTAATATGATAGGCATGCGCTCGCCAGGTTTCAATCCTTGTTTTAATGGAAGTTCCTCTTCAACGAGGAGGGAATATAATGTACAAAAGCAAGGAACAGCGTTTCAATCCTTGTTTTAATGGAAGTTCCTCTTCAACACAAATCAAAATTATAATTTCTATCTGCTAAGTTCTGTTTCAATCCTTGTTTTAATGGAAGTTCCTCTTCAACAGGAAAGTGAGGGGTTGGAATGCTAACGAAAAAGCAATGTTTCAATCCTTGTTTTAATGGAAGTTCCTCTTCAACTTTTTAAATGACATTTTACTTTCTCCTTTCGATTTTTTAAGTTTCAATCCTTGTTTTAATGGAAGTTCCTCTTCAACTAGCGGTGGTAGGACAGCCTGCAATATCTGCGTAAAGTTTCAATCCTTGTTTTAATGGAAGTTCCTCTTCAACAAGTGAGGTTCACCCATGAAAATTCTAAAAGAAATATGTTTCAATCCTTGTTTTAATGGAAGTTCCTCTTCAACTTGAAAAGAGGAGGAATGAACATGGGAAAATTGTAGTTTCAATCCTTGTTTTAATGGAAGTTCCTCTTCAACGGGATTGAGTAATATATTATTCAATATGGCTCGCTGGTTTCAATCCTTGTTTTAATGGAAGTTCCTCTTCAACTTGTAGATGTATACAACAGAGAGTTAGAAGGACTCTAGTTTCAATCCTTGTTTTAATGGAAGTTCCTCTTCAACGTTTAATAGCCAGGTTATTTTTTTTGCTTATATACCGAGTTTCAATCCTTGTTTTAATGGAAGTTCCTCTTCAACTTCTCTCTTCAACTAATATACCATTCCTATATACTTGGTTTCAATCCTTGTTTTAATGGAAGTTCCTCTTCAACCTGCAGCGAGCCTTGAAAATAGAATTTTTGAGGGGTGGAGTTTCAATCCTTGTTTTAATGGAAGTTCCTCTTCAACAGGAGTCATGGTTTACAGCTAAAGAGGCAATAGAGTAGTTTCAATCCTTGTTTTAATGGAAGTTCCTCTTCAACCGCAGCTAAATCACTGAATAAGAGTTCTGGAAAACTCAGTTTCAATCCTTGTTTTAATGGAAGTTCCTCTTCAACGGTGAGTGAAATGCAAGAAAAGCGGCTCCGTAGATGGAGTTTCAATCCTTGTTTTAATGGAAGTTCCTCTTCAACTGAGTTTGCCACAACATTCCCGCTGCTGTCCACTGGTTTCAATCCTTGTTTTAATGGAAGTTCCTCTTCAACGTGAGTACACAGTAGGTGATGAAACATGAGAGATTACAGGTAGTTTCAATCCTTGTTTTAATGGAAGTTCCTCTTCAACTAAGCAGAGTATAGCAATATTTGCAACTTCTCAGGTATATACGTTTCAATCCTTGTTTTAATGGAAGTTCCTCTTCAACCCACACGCCTAGACAGCCAATGAAAACATTCACATCAAGTTTCAATCCTTGTTTTAATGGAAGTTCCTCTTCAACTTTTCTCTCCACAATTTACGTTCTTGTTCCTTCCAAGTTTCAATCCTTGTTTTAATGGAAGTTCCTCTTCAACTACTGTATAATCAAGTTAATATATAGAAGAGTCTTTCGTTTCAATCCTTGTTTTAATGGAAGTTCCTCTTCAACTATTATTTTTAAGCGAATAAGGTGCTTCGCCGACTATGTTTCAATCCTTGTTTTAATGGAAGTTCCTCTTCAACTGTAAATAATAGTTATTATGTAAATTATTGTTATAATAAGAGTTTCAATCCTTGTTTTAATGGAAGTTCCTCTTCAACAATAATACGCCATTCTCCGATCGTCTACCCATTCCGATCGTTTCAATCCTTGTTTTAATGGAAGTTCCTCTTCAACCAAAATGCCATATCTTTTAAGTATCAAAAAGTATCGTTTCAATCCTTGTTTTAATGGAAGTTCCTCTTCAACCTCTATGCAATGATTTTGAATACTTCGTTACACTAACAAGTTTCAATCCTTGTTTTAATGGAAGTTCCTCTTCAACTTTGCAGGCCAAGCCTTCGCAAAATGCCATATCTTTGTTTCAATCCTTGTTTTAATGGAAGTTCCTCTTCAACCAGGACATGCTGTTTCATTAAGTCCTTTGTATTTTTGTTTCAATCCTTGTTTTAATGGAAGTTCCTCTTCAACAATACAAAGGAGAATATTATATCGGAAGAGATGTTTTGTTTCAATCCTTGTTTTAATGGAAGTTCCTCTTCAACAGAAATAAAACACCCTTTTTTCCGTTGCGAACCTTAGTTTCAATCCTTGTTTTAATGGAAGTTCCTCTTCAACAATATTGAGCAGATTGAAGCGAGAGAGTTTGAAGGGAGTTTCAATCCTTGTTTTAATGGAAGTTCCTCTTCAACATTTTTCTAGCCGCGGGTTGCTAAAGCCGGTTGAAAGTTTCAATCCTTGTTTTAATGGAAGTTCCTCTTCAACAATATCTTAACCAATATTAACAATATGCTTCCAAAAAATTGTTTCAATCCTTGTTTTAATGGAAGTTCCTCTTCAACTTGTCTTCCTAATTCTATAACTTGCTTAGAAACACTTCGTTTCAATCCTTGTTTTAATGGAAGTTCCTCTTCAACCAAAATTTAATCCAACCTTCGACCGCTTCGTCATCAGTTTCAATCCTTGTTTTAATGGAAGTTCCTCTTCAACCAACGATTTCATTGACGTATTCTTTTATTATCGTTTTGTTTCAATCCTTGTTTTAATGGAAGTTCCTCTTCAACCTTGCTAACCCTCCTAGAGTATGATTTTTTAGATGCAGTTTCAATCCTTGTTTTAATGGAAGTTCCTCTTCAACTTCCAGAATTCCGCGGACTCCCTAAATTATATATAGTTTCAATCCTTGTTTTAATGGAAGTTCCTCTTCAACTCCATCAATGGCGGCAGAATTGCACTTATGACATCATGTTTCAATCCTTGTTTTAATGGAAGTTCCTCTTCAACTGGAAAAGCTATTTTTTATGTTTAGATTAATAAAAAGTTTCAATCCTTGTTTTAATGGAAGTTCCTCTTCAACATCGAAATATATATATCCATCCACACCCAACGCTTCGTTTCAATCCTTGTTTTAATGGAAGTTCCTCTTCAACAAAGTTCGGCTTCAACTGTATTGAGCCGATACGAAAGTTTCAATCCTTGTTTTAATGGAAGTTCCTCTTCAACAAATGAACGTTGAAAATTTAATTAACAAGGAGGTCTGTTTCAATCCTTGTTTTAATGGAAGTTCCTCTTCAACCTTTTCCCAACTATCTGGTTGAATTCCCGACAAAAGTTTCAATCCTTGTTTTAATGGAAGTTCCTCTTCAACTCGACAACGGTACCTTGCTACAAGCAATCGAAATGGCGTTTCAATCCTTGTTTTAATGGAAGTTCCTCTTCAACTGTTTCCGGATTGATAGAATTTCACCCGGAAAATACGTTTCAATCCTTGTTTTAATGGAAGTTCCTCTTCAACAATCCAGCTTGCTAAAACCGATAGAGCCAACCTTAAGTTTCAATCCTTGTTTTAATGGAAGTTCCTCTTCAACAGTATAATATACATGCAAAGGAGGGAACTAAAATGTGTTTCAATCCTTGTTTTAATGGAAGTTCCTCTTCAACCAAGTCATAACCTATATTGACACGTAAGCAATGTATATCTGAGTTTCAATCCTTGTTTTAATGGAAGTTCCTCTTCAACTTGTTTGCAGATGAAAACGAAGAATTCACGGTTATAACCGGTTTCAATCCTTGTTTTAATGGAAGTTCCTCTTCAACGTAGTAACATATTATGATTTATCTAATATGTTACTAAGTTTCAATCCTTGTTTTAATGGAAGTTCCTCTTCAACAAGAAGAGGAGGAATAAAACATGTTAAGTCAACTTAAAGTTTCAATCCTTGTTTTAATGGAAGTTCCTCTTCAACAATGAGAGATGATTTTGAGAAACATATATTTGTAAGGTTTCAATCCTTGTTTTAATGGAAGTTCCTCTTCAACGTTATGACTAAAGGCAGGACTATTTCTGCCAGTTCGTGTTTCAATCCTTGTTTTAATGGAAGTTCCTCTTCAACCCATATACATTGAAGAATGATATTATAACTTGTTAGTTTCAATCCTTGTTTTAATGGAAGTTCCTCTTCAACACGGAGCTTTTTAGGATCTGTCATATTCTCTGCATAAGGTTTCAATCCTTGTTTTAATGGAAGTTCCTCTTCAACAAATGCCTTTTTAAGCTTTAATAATATAATTTAAAGTTTCAATCCTTGTTTTAATGGAAGTTCCTCTTCAACTGCCCGCATTACACGACGCCATTACTACCAAAGTTAGTTTCAATCCTTGTTTTAATGGAAGTTCCTCTTCAACAACTGGTGGCGATTATATTCCAATGGACGATCCTCCGTTTCAATCCTTGTTTTAATGGAAGTTCCTCTTCAACTGTAATTAAGAGTGTGATTATGTTGATATATCAGCTTATGTTTCAATCCTTGTTTTAATGGAAGTTCCTCTTCAACTCGGACCGCGATTATTCAGGTTTCTTCGGGCAAATAATGTTTCAATCCTTGTTTTAATGGAAGTTCCTCTTCAACTGTGACTTTACCGAATATGATTCGATAGAAGAGTTGTTTCAATCCTTGTTTTAATGGAAGTTCCTCTTCAACTCATATTTTCTAGGTCCATAGAAGGCGCAGACATGCGTTTCAATCCTTGTTTTAATGGAAGTTCCTCTTCAACCCTTTTTAAATATCTACTATATATAGTATATCAATCTATGTTTCAATCCTTGTTTTAATGGAAGTTCCTCTTCAACCATTTTTAAGGTGTAGAAATTAATCCTTACCATATTTGAGTTTCAATCCTTGTTTTAATGGAAGTTCCTCTTCAACTCCAACTTCATCTGTGAAGCCTGTTGCAACATGGGGTTTCAATCCTTGTTTTAATGGAAGTTCCTCTTCAACTGAAACAATAAGAGATATGTATATCAATGGGCATAGGGTTTCAATCCTTGTTTTAATGGAAGTTCCTCTTCAACTGGTAGCTAAACATGTAGGAGTTACAAGGGCTCAATGTTTCAATCCTTGTTTTAATGGAAGTTCCTCTTCAACCCGGAATTGAAAGGCACCGAAAAACAAGTTGCTTGGGGTTTCAATCCTTGTTTTAATGGAAGTTCCTCTTCAACGATGCGCCAATATGACATTACATACGAGCAACTGGGGTTTCAATCCTTGTTTTAATGGAAGTTCCTCTTCAACTACACTATATTGATACTAAATGCAAGCGTTTTTGATGTTTCAATCCTTGTTTTAATGGAAGTTCCTCTTCAACGAGTTTTAACGGTGGGGGCATAAAGCCCCCTAACATGTTTCAATCCTTGTTTTAATGGAAGTTCCTCTTCAACAGGTATAACCATGTTTAAGATAGTGTTATGTAATGGTAGTTTCAATCCTTGTTTTAATGGAAGTTCCTCTTCAACATAGAACAAGTCTTGAAAGAATCCTTGGAGCACTTTGTTGTTTCAATCCTTGTTTTAATGGAAGTTCCTCTTCAACAAGTTGACATGATTAAGGACATCGCCCTTAAGAATGTCGAGTTTCAATCCTTGTTTTAATGGAAGTTCCTCTTCAACCCAGTAGACAATAAGCCGGACCCGCGAGAAGAAACGATGTTTCAATCCTTGTTTTAATGGAAGTTCCTCTTCAACATGGTTCCGGTTGGCATGAAGCCCGGGGCGTTATGTAGTTTCAATCCTTGTTTTAATGGAAGTTCCTCTTCAACGAACAACACAATATGGTTGTGTCGAATCATAACATAGGTTTCAATCCTTGTTTTAATGGAAGTTCCTCTTCAACTACACCGGTTTGTTTGGTGATGTAATAAGAGCAATGTTTCAATCCTTGTTTTAATGGAAGTTCCTCTTCAACGTCTTATTCTCTTAATAATACAGATTTTAAAGGGAACGTTTCAATCCTTGTTTTAATGGAAGTTCCTCTTCAACGGGGCTTATCTGTCGGCGTATCTAGGAGATGTAGAAATGAAGTTTCAATCCTTGTTTTAATGGAAGTTCCTCTTCAACATCTTCGCATTCCTGTTCAACTTCAGCGATTATGCATGTTTCAATCCTTGTTTTAATGGAAGTTCCTCTTCAACATACCCGGAGGTTGAAATATTAACTAATATGAAATTGTGTTTCAATCCTTGTTTTAATGGAAGTTCCTCTTCAACAAAGACATCAATAGATGCTATTGTGTCGATATTAATGTTTCAATCCTTGTTTTAATGGAAGTTCCTCTTCAACAAATTGTTTATTCCACTGTTTCTTAATTCATTGTTAAAGTTTCAATCCTTGTTTTAATGGAAGTTCCTCTTCAACATGCGGGGACTATGTGCCGGAGGGAATGCAGATTTGTGTTTCAATCCTTGTTTTAATGGAAGTTCCTCTTCAACAACATCTGAAACGGCAATTCTATTAAGAAAGGGGTTAGTTTCAATCCTTGTTTTAATGGAAGTTCCTCTTCAACGCCATCGGCAAAACGGGCAGGGAGGTATTTTTATGAGGTTTCAATCCTTGTTTTAATGGAAGTTCCTCTTCAACTTGTTCTACTCGAAAGTTTTCTGGTATTTCGTCGTAGTTTCAATCCTTGTTTTAATGGAAGTTCCTCTTCAACCCCACTATCTTTACTGTTTTATTGCCCTTATAATCCTTGTTTCAATCCTTGTTTTAATGGAAGTTCCTCTTCAACCAAAAACGCGCTCTTGTTATGCGTTTGTTCAAAGTGAGTTTCAATCCTTGTTTTAATGGAAGTTCCTCTTCAACTGATTCTGTTCTATGAACATGAAGCGGTTTTCAAATTTGTTTCAATCCTTGTTTTAATGGAAGTTCCTCTTCAACTCAGATGTTTCTATTGATTTTAAATTTGATAATATAAGTTTCAATCCTTGTTTTAATGGAAGTTCCTCTTCAACCGAAAAAGATGGAAAGGGATAATATAGAAGATTATAGTTTCAATCCTTGTTTTAATGGAAGTTCCTCTTCAACGCCGGACCACAACCGGAAGTGGATAATGCTTCAGGGTTTCAATCCTTGTTTTAATGGAAGTTCCTCTTCAACTGAATTTAACGTAATTGAACCATATATGCGGTTCATGTTTCAATCCTTGTTTTAATGGAAGTTCCTCTTCAACTTATGAGAAAAATAAGTTTTTTTGGCATAATTTCATGTTTCAATCCTTGTTTTAATGGAAGTTCCTCTTCAACGATTCGCTGGATGTGGATGGACATATTTACTTTGAGTTTCAATCCTTGTTTTAATGGAAGTTCCTCTTCAACATAAAATTATAAGTGATAAAAAAACTAATCGCTTCGTTTCAATCCTTGTTTTAATGGAAGTTCCTCTTCAACCACGCCGCTAAGGCGGATATTTTTTCGAGACAAGTGTTTCAATCCTTGTTTTAATGGAAGTTCCTCTTCAACTCTCTGAACAAGTAGCGAGCCTTTGAGCCATACCAAAGTTTCAATCCTTGTTTTAATGGAAGTTCCTCTTCAACTACAGATGAAAGAAAAGAAGGGAGGGATAAAACATGTGTTTCAATCCTTGTTTTAATGGAAGTTCCTCTTCAACTACCATCAGCAGTTCTGACGGTACTTTCTCCATTATCGTTTCAATCCTTGTTTTAATGGAAGTTCCTCTTCAACCTTTCATATTCAAGACTTAAATCATCATTATTTATTCTAGTTTCAATCCTTGTTTTAATGGAAGTTCCTCTTCAACAGAATATAAAGGGAAATTACATTCAGCTAAACGGTGTTTCAATCCTTGTTTTAATGGAAGTTCCTCTTCAACATATACTTTATAATTCAGTCGCTTAATAAATTTCAGTTTCAATCCTTGTTTTAATGGAAGTTCCTCTTCAACGAAGAAAATATGGATAATATAAAATCTAAAATAGAGGAGTTTCAATCCTTGTTTTAATGGAAGTTCCTCTTCAACAATATAGGGGGTAGTATTATGAAGAGTGAAGCTTTGTTTCAATCCTTGTTTTAATGGAAGTTCCTCTTCAACTGTTTTAAGTGAGTACTACGACTATTGGCTGGTAGTTGAGTTTCAATCCTTGTTTTAATGGAAGTTCCTCTTCAACCCAACAAGATGATTAGAATATTCAACAAGTATGCAGTAGTTTCAATCCTTGTTTTAATGGAAGTTCCTCTTCAACTATTAGTACTTTTTTAGAAAAAACCACAGGGGCTTGTTTCAATCCTTGTTTTAATGGAAGTTCCTCTTCAACGCATATATATTATAAGAAGTTATTAATATAATTAAGTTTCAATCCTTGTTTTAATGGAAGTTCCTCTTCAACCAATTAAAATTTCTGGAACAATATAAACTCCTAAAATAGTTTCAATCCTTGTTTTAATGGAAGTTCCTCTTCAACTTGGCCGCACTACTTGGAAGTCTTATTTACAAGTTTATTATGTTTCAATCCTTGTTTTAATGGAAGTTCCTCTTCAACTCTCTGTAACACCCCCATCCTTATCGAAGGATTTACGTTTCAATCCTTGTTTTAATGGAAGTTCCTCTTCAACCCTACATTTACGGTATTCCCAGTATCAGCTTTAACAAGTTTCAATCCTTGTTTTAATGGAAGTTCCTCTTCAACTTGCGCTTGCTGCGGTAATCTTTTGAGTTACAGTAGAGTTTCAATCCTTGTTTTAATGGAAGTTCCTCTTCAACATTATTAGTCAAGAAAAAATTCTTTGATGTAGATTGTGTTTCAATCCTTGTTTTAATGGAAGTTCCTCTTCAACATTTTTTAAAAATCTCATATAAGGTTCAATTACATGTTTCAATCCTTGTTTTAATGGAAGTTCCTCTTCAACTTAGTTAGTCAAGTATATAGTTTCAGCCCCGGCTTGCGGTTTCAATCCTTGTTTTAATGGAAGTTCCTCTTCAACTCAAGATTTCCTCGTATTCATCGGCATATATATAAGTTTCAATCCTTGTTTTAATGGAAGTTCCTCTTCAACCAAAATCCAAATTTTTTTGAATATCCGACCCATTCAGTTTCAATCCTTGTTTTAATGGAAGTTCCTCTTCAACTTTTAATCGTGTTTATTCGTTCTTTATTCCATATGTTTCAATCCTTGTTTTAATGGAAGTTCCTCTTCAACCCTCCTTTTCTTTCCCTATACTTTACCGAGTGACCGGGTTTCAATCCTTGTTTTAATGGAAGTTCCTCTTCAACAAAAGAACTTAGGGCACTGTTTACCCTTGACTACTACTGTTTCAATCCTTGTTTTAATGGAAGTTCCTCTTCAACCATATCTATCATGTAAGTCTTTATTTAGTGTTAGTGGTTTCAATCCTTGTTTTAATGGAAGTTCCTCTTCAACAGCGTGGTGTAATAGAAATCTATCCAAAGTTTATCATGTTTCAATCCTTGTTTTAATGGAAGTTCCTCTTCAACAAAAGCCAATATATCAGCTAAATTCAAGCAATTTAAGTTTCAATCCTTGTTTTAATGGAAGTTCCTCTTCAACTTTTTTTTGCCCTTTTTAGCCCACGGCTACAGTAAGTTTCAATCCTTGTTTTAATGGAAGTTCCTCTTCAACAAAACCATCTCAAACCACCTCCAAACTTATTCTACTGTTTCAATCCTTGTTTTAATGGAAGTTCCTCTTCAACTTGAATTACTCCTTTCTTTATGTTTTTTGCTGTTTTGTTTCAATCCTTGTTTTAATGGAAGTTCCTCTTCAACCCCAAGAAAATTTCATTTTGTCGTTAATCCAGCCAAGTTTCAATCCTTGTTTTAATGGAAGTTCCTCTTCAACTGAAAGGTGGTTATAGTATGAAGAATTATAATAATGATGTTTCAATCCTTGTTTTAATGGAAGTTCCTCTTCAACCAACGGTTATGGCAATAAACAAACCACAAACAGCAGAGTTTCAATCCTTGTTTTAATGGAAGTTCCTCTTCAACATCTACATTGCTACTATCGCATTCTTCTATAATTTGTTTCAATCCTTGTTTTAATGGAAGTTCCTCTTCAACGCTAATCGTTTGAATGAAATTGGGTGGTTGTGTAAGTTTCAATCCTTGTTTTAATGGAAGTTCCTCTTCAACCCCTTAAAAACAAAAAATATATATCAGATTTAGAGATGTTTCAATCCTTGTTTTAATGGAAGTTCCTCTTCAACCCGGGACGGTGAAAATTGGCATATGCATGGGCTGGGTTTCAATCCTTGTTTTAATGGAAGTTCCTCTTCAACTTATATCGTTGCCAAATTTCAGGCTCATTTCAAGTAGTTTCAATCCTTGTTTTAATGGAAGTTCCTCTTCAACAGATTCGGAAGGAAATGTAATTGGTTGCCGGTCACTCGGGTTTCAATCCTTGTTTTAATGGAAGTTCCTCTTCAACGGAGATGCCGAAGCGGTTCTCGATGCTATGAATGAGAGTTTCAATCCTTGTTTTAATGGAAGTTCCTCTTCAACAAGGAGTACTATAATGGATGAGTATAAGCCAAACTCCCAGTTTCAATCCTTGTTTTAATGGAAGTTCCTCTTCAACTGGTTTCAAACCTCCAATCTTTTTGAGATTTGTAAGGTTTCAATCCTTGTTTTAATGGAAGTTCCTCTTCAACAGGATTTATAAAATGACAAGAGCTGAAACTTTGGAGTTTCAATCCTTGTTTTAATGGAAGTTCCTCTTCAACAGCTCTTACGGCTTAAATTCTTTAATATCAGTGTCTGCAAGCATTTTTTGACGAGACTTTTTTCTCCTATTTATCTCAAAAAATATCGTTTTTTCGCTGTATTTTATATTATTTTTTTTTATCAACACCCTAATACACCCCTGTACTTTCTAGTGTTTCGGATATCTAAGCACAAATTATCCAATAATTTTGCATCCACATTTTCCCTTTTTATTCTTTATCTAAAGGGCCTGCCTAAAAATCCATCGTATACCATATACCTTTATTAAAATATATCACACTAAAGCTCAATTATCAATATCACGCCAATCATTAAGCAAATTGCGTTGTATCATATTTTGGTTTACCAATTATTCCTGTATCTCGACATATAAGATTTCAATATTATCAGTTATTTGTCTATTTTTTATGTTTACATAAAATTTCCTTTAAGTCCGCCAGCTATCTTGTGTCCCGTTTAATACCGAACCGAAAAATTTTCTTCAAACCATAATGCTATAATTTTTTAAAATACTTTTTTCAATATCGCTAATTTCAAACCCATCTATTAGCCGGTTCAAATCAATAGACTCAACAATCTTTTTCATTCCTTGCTCAAACGTATATTGCGGTTCGAAACCAATATCCCTTTTAATTCGATCGCAACTTCCTATCAAAGTCACATCACGAAACGGGAACCACTCTCTTGCCTTATAGCCGGTGTTAGCCGTATCTACCGAAATAATCCTGGCATCAACCTTCAATACCTTTGCACATATTTCTACCCAACCCTTAAGGGATATATATTCATTCCCCGAAATATTATAAGCCTTTCCTAAGCAAATATTGCTTTTGCAGATAAGTTCAATCGCATAACACATATCATCAATATATCCGAATTGAATTAACGGAAGACCCCTTCCGGGAACGATTATCGGATTTTTCGTAAGCAATCTTTTTATTACATAGCTCTCTCTATCCAGATTGTTTTCCGGCCCGTATATATAAAACGGTCTTAAAATCGTAACCGGAAATCCATTTTCTCGATATTGTTTGAACAATAATTCTTCGCACAAATATTTATTCATGGAATATTCGCCCCATACGGAATTTGCTCCCCGTTTACTGTCTTCAGTATAAGGATAAACATTTTCATCGATATATACCGAAGCACTGCTAATATGAATATAATGTTTGATACCATGATTGATCGCTTGTATGGCAATCTTGGTTTGCTCAGGAGAATAAGCGGAGCTATCGACAACAATATCAAAATCAATCCCTTTACATGCTCTTAAAACATCGTTCAAATCATTTCTATCTGCTTCTAAATGTATTGATCCCTTCGGATTGGGTCGATTTCCGCGATTTAACACATATACCGTGTATCCCAATTTCAAGAGCTTCTCTGCTATTGCCTTACCGACAAAAATATTTCCTCCGAATACCAATGCATTTTTCATATTAATCCCCCATACAAATATCATTGGAATCCAATTGAAAACAACTTCCTTTGTTATTCAAAAAAGCTGCTGCACAAATTTTAAGTGCAGCAGCCCATTTCCAGTCATCTATTTGTCATTTATCACAGAATGGCTGTAGATATAAAACTCTTCCTGACTGGGTTGCCACCTTTTCTCCTTGGGCGGAAAAAGAGCATCAAATCTCTCCACAGCATCAGTGTCGCTGCAAAGCTCTCCCACAGAACCCTCGCTATAGAACCATTTCCTACCGTCAAGTACACCGGCTTTTAATTCCTTCACCATCATTGCAGTGGGATAAACATCGCCATCAAGGCATACATTGTATTTCCTGCAGCTTTTGAAACCCCGGGGAATATAATTACCGGGATTGCCGAACACAATTACAGTATCATACCCAAGCTCTATAGCCTTTTTAAAGGAATGCTCCATAAGAGCCTTACCGTAACCCTTTCGCTGATAGTCGGGATGTACACATAAAGGTCCTAAAGTGAGAATCTGTTTCTTCTCTCCGTTTTCGTCTTTAATCTTGGACTTAGTGTACATAATATAACCGATAATTTTTCCGTCCAATTCAAGAACAAAGTCCAGTTCAGGAACAAAATCCTCGTGTTTTCTCAAAACATGCACAAAATAATGCTCATCGCACCCGGGAACATACAAATTCCAGAATGCTTCTCTTGTAATATTCTCTACTGTACGATAATCGTCGGGTCTTTCCAAACGGATTATATAGTTATTTTTATTCATTGTTTTACCTCCTGTTAATTGCTGACTTGCAATACGGGAGGTTTGGACAGGTTGTATACGCAAACCTCCCGTCTACGCTACAATCACCGGTTTGCTGTATTCTCTCATAAAATACTCTCCTTTAATTTGTATTAAATAATCTCACCTTTCGGCAGAATTACTTTATGCTTTCAAAATATCACAGGCAAATATTAAAGTCAATGGGAATTGCCATTATCAACCAATACTCTACTTAATCCCCAAGTACGTACTGCCAATAAAAACTTCTGAAAATATTGTGTACATAAAGCCACCATTATTTCAAATAAATAATTGCTATAGTATATAATTATATAGGCTGTTAAAGGAATAAATCCAATACGAGAATTTTCTAAAAAAAACTATTGACACAAATAATTAATGCTAGTATAATTGATTATGCTGATTCGCGAAGGTACTAGTTATACCGTAGCGGTTTTATAAATGTTATAGTGTTTTATTAATATATGCGAGAGTGGCGGAACTGGCAGACGCGCACGTTTGAGGGGCGTGTGGGCGACCGTACGGGTTCAAGTCCCGTCTCTCGCACCAAATCTGAACAGCAAATTAATACATTGTATTGATTCGCTGTTTTATTGTTTTATACCCAAAAATGCAGATACTACAAAGCTTTAACATCCCACCGCTTACTGTTGCTTCAATAATCTGAGAATTAGGAGAATCGATTCCTAAAAAATGTTGCTTTCGGGGGTATCGATGATTTTCCGTTGATATTTGCAGCTTACTAAAAAATTATTAGTTTCATAGTTTGGGGTGGACAGAAATGTCTTTTTATTTATTCAGAAAAATGATTCGTAAATTGCCGGGAGTTTTAATCCAAATGGTTCCAAAACCTGAGCCTGTTTTGACAGAAGGTTACGGATCAAGAGAAAAAATCGGTAAAATATGCTCCGGTGCAGGATATAAATCGGTGCTTCTTGTAACCGACAAGACAGTGTACTCTCTCGGCTATCATGAAAAAATTCTTAACTCGCTAAAAGCAAGCAATATCAAATGTACTGTTTTTAATAATATATCATCCGAACCCACAATTGACATTATAAACGAAGGCAGAAGTGCCGCTGCAAATTGCGGTGCCGATTGCATCATAGCTCTCGGAGGAGGCTCCGTGCTAGACACTTGCAAGATAATAGCCGCCGTTGTAAAAAAGCCGCACTACAAAATTAAAAATCTCCTACGCAAATTCATATATATCAGAGAAAAAACTTTACCGGTTATAGCTGTTCCGAGTACTGCCGGAACCGGTGCTGAAATCACTGTGGCCGCTATGGTTATGAGCCAAAAAATGATAAAATGCTCTACAGTAGTCATCGGACTTAATGTCCCCCATGTTGTGCTTGACAGTGAGCTGACCATCGGTGCACCCGAAAACGTTACGGTGTCCTGCGGAATTGACGCTCTCAGTCACGGCATTGAAGGGTGCCTTGCAGACATTACGACCGGTGAAGAAGATATTAATAAAATCCTTGAGTGTGTAAAGCTTGTATTCCGGAATCTGCCCTGTCTTATTTCTAATCCGGACAATATCGACGCAAGACAAAATATGTGTCTTGCCGCCTACTACGGTGGAAATGCCATCAATAAGCAACTTGCCGGATATGTCCATGCCTTTGCACATTCAATAGGTGCTTTTTATAACATTCCTCACGGAAAAGCAATTGCCCTATGTCTTATACCGATTGTAGCTTTTCATAAGAATATATGTATGGATAAACTTGCGAAGCTTTCAGCTTATTGCGGATTTTCCAAAGAAACCGAGGACAAAGCTGCTGCAGTGGACAGATTTATCGCCGCTCTTGAAGATTTGTTGAAAACCTGTGGCTTTGAAAGAGGCTGTGATTTAATTGACGAAAAAGATTACAAAAAACTTACCCGCATGATAAATTCCGATTCCGTTAATTATTCGCCACCGAAAACTCTCAGCAACAAAGAGATTGTTCGTCTGCTTGACGAGATTAGAAAGGGGAAATAATATTATGGCTTATACAGAAGAGAGAATACAGCAAATTGTGGCAAATCAGAGAAGTTTTTTTCGTTCCGGGGTTACTCTTGATGTTAAATGGAGATTACAGCAGCTGAAAAAACTGAAGGCGGCTGTCATTGCCCATGAGGAAGAATTTGAAAAAGCATTATACGAGGATTTAGGGCGCAGTAAAACTGAGGCATATTTATGCGATATCGGTCCTGTAATCGTAGAGATTAACGAAACCATACGAGGACTTAAAAAATGGGCAAGGCCGGAAAAACATTTCAGCGGGCTTATGTGCTTCCCGAGCACGTGCACCACAGTGTACAAAATGCCCTACGGTGTTTCGCTGATAATAAGCCCGTTTAACTTTCCGATTCTTCTGACTCTGGGTGTATTGACGGCAAGTATTGCAGGAGGCAACACCGCAGTGATTAAGACAAGCTCAAAATCGGCGGCCAGTACCAAAGCTTTGCAAAAAATGATTGCAGAAACATTTCCTGAAAACTATGTTACGGTTATAGACGGAGGTCACGATGTGGCTGACATGTGCCTTGCACAGAGATTTGATAAAATATTCTATACCGGTTCCCCTGCAGTCGGCAAGCATGTGCTGGCACAGGCTGCAAATAATCTGACATCGGTAGCCCTGGAGCTTGGCGGTGAAAACGGCAATTGGTGTATTGTCAGAAAAGATGCAAACATAAAGGATGCCGCACGAAAAATCGCCTTTTTCAAGCTTTGCAATGCAGGGCAGATTTGCATTAATATCAATCAGATTGCAGTAGCCGAGGAAATAGCGGATTCCTTTATCGAAGCATTAAAAAATGAATTTATCAGACAAATCGGTGAAAAGCCCGAAGAAAATGAAGAATATCCGAAGCTCATTAACGACGCGGCATATATCAAATGCCGAAAGCTGGCGGAAGAGTATAAAGACAGAATAATTTTCGGAGGAACCGGCAACGAAAAAACCAGACGTTTTGCTCCGACTATGATTTATCCTGTCAGAATAGACGAGGATATAGTTAAGCACGAGCTTTTCTGCCCTCTTCTTCCTATTGTACCCTTTAAAGACGCAGAAGTTGACAATCTGATGGAAACCATTGCCGACAGAGAACATCCTCTTGCTATGTATGTTTTCACTAAAGATATGAAATGGGCAAAGAAAGTGATGTCGACTCAGCAATACGGTGGAGGCTGTATAAATGAGGTTTGCATTCATATAATGGTAAAAGGTGTTCCCTTCAACGGAACAGGACATTCCGGAATGGGTGCATACCACGGAGAATGGGGCTTTAGGGAATTCACCCATCCCACCACGGTTTTGAAAGGCAGAACATACTTCAATCTGCCATTAAGGGAACACCCATATTCCGGCAAACATGAAAAACTGAAAATGACTCTGCTAAAATTATTTGAAAGGTAAGGACAGATTTATAGATTATATTTAGTAAGCAAAAATGTGGAAGAAACATTGTGTAGCAAGTTGTAGAGCCTGTTTATACGACGTGGATAGGGAGAGCATCCATTCTCACGAAGTGAGTTTTGCTCGACCCCACGGAGTATTTACAGGCTCTAGGCTTGCGAAACTTAAGTTTCCGGAACATTTTTCTTTACATTTATTAACCCAATTGATAAATAATTTTCTTACACAAATCAATGTTGTAGTATTTATCCTCCGTCTCCAAAACCTTTTTTACATCCTCAACCAGTTCCCAGCACCTGCTCTTTAGAATCGCCTTAAGTGCGTATTGCCGAATTTGAGGCTCTTCGGCATATATACAGGGTCTGATTTTAGCGGTAATTTCCATATCCTTGAGTTTTGCTGCCGCAGAACATGCACGCCTTCTTACTTCATAGTCGTAATGCAGAAATAACTGAGGGAGGAGCTCTTTTCTCTCTCCGTTTCTACCTATCTCCAAGGCCATCTCCCTTAACTCCTCAACACTAAATCCCGGTAGGTTCGATTTATCGTCCGGCTCCACCGCTTCTATACAATCGCTTCCGTCATAAGGTTTTATCTTCCCTTCCTCCATACAAACTCTAAGGGACAGCAATTTGACTCTTTCTCCTTTAAATTCTATTACAATCAAGTCCTTATCCTCATCAATTCTAATAACCACACCCGGTCCGAATTTGATATGCTTAATTAATGTCCCTTCACTGATTTCACTGTATAAAAACTTTGCTTGCGCAAGCTTAAGTTTATGGAAAAACCTCGACACAGAAGAATTCTTATTATTTGTCTTTGAAAAGGTTATTAACTCAAGATGCTTTTTTGCCCTGGTAATGCCCACATAGAAAAGCCTCACCTCTTCCTCCATCAAAGAACGGTTTCCCTCTTCCAACGCACTTATGCTTTTTGCTGTCGGGAACTGTCCGTCCACCAGATCGATCATATAAACCCTTTCAAATTCCAAACCTTTACTGGAGTGTATCGTGGATAGTACCACCGCATTTTTGCTTCTATTCATCCAAGCGTTTTCCATGGCTGCATTCAGAACGGAAAGCCTTTCAAAAAAATCATTGAAGGAGCTAACCCTCGATGCAATTGTCTTTAAGCTGTCAATAATATAACTGACACTCTCCTGAGAAAAGCCCATCTCCTTTGAAGCCTTTCCGATATACTTTTGATATCCCATTTCCTTTTCAATAAACTTAATCGCCAAAGAGGGCCTTAAAAACTCAATGGTTTCAAAATGCTTAATAAGAGACTTAACGGCTTCTTTTGTACTTTTGGGCATTTGAGGGTAATCCAGCAAGGTATCAAGGACAGTTTTATCATGGCTCTGATTTACCTTTACATACTCGATCATGTCCTTACTCAGGTAAGCACCGGTTTTATAATAAATCTGTTCAAAGGCTTCCATGTCATGGGGATTTAAAGCAAGCCTTATAAAGGCAAGGATATCATTAACCACCCAGTGATTGAAAAAATGAATATTGGTATCCCTAATATAAAAGGGAATGCCACTGTCTTCAAGGTAATCCACCAATGCTACGGCAGAAATGTTATTCCTGAATAAAACGGCACATTCGGACAAATTATCCTGCTCCTTTAAAACCGAAGCCAGATATGCGTATTGTTCATTCCTATCCTTTACATGCTTAAATACCGTCTCATCCCCCGTTTCATTTTCGGTAAACATCTCTTTTTCATACCGTTCCTTATTCTGCTTAATAAAATTATTGGCTGCTTTCACTATATTTTGGGTTGAACGGTAGTTTCTTTCCATCATAAGAATTTTCGCACCGGGATAGGTCTCTTTAAACTTGAGAAGAGCCTCGGGAAATGCGGCTCTAAACCCATAAATACTCTGGTCCTCATCCCCCACCATAAAAATATTGTTTCTAGGGTAGGCTAAAAGTCTTATGATTTGGTGCTGTACAAAAGAGGTGTCCTGGGACTCATCAACATTTATATATTGATATTTTTTCCTCAAAGAATCGATGACCCCGGCATCTTTCAAAAAAAGTTGATAAGTACCGGTCAGCATATCATCATAATCAATATATCTCTCATCTCGTTTTAGCTTTTCATATGCATTATATATTTGAACGAAGTTTTTGATTTTGACATCCATTTTCTCTATTTTGTCCGGAGTATAAAGCATGTTCTTAGCAAAACTAATGGAATTTTGCAAGTCTTCAAGGATATCTTCAGTTATGTAATCCCCGTTTATTTCAAAATAAATCTGCTTTAAAATCTGGATTTTGTTAACAGGACAATCATTGCCCTCTATAATTTGAGGAAAAGGCCTGTTATTAGCTGCAGTATAATCCCGTATAACCGAATAGCAAAAGCTGTGTATTGTAGAAAATTGAATATTACAAGACAGATCACTTCCGAAAACGCTGTAGAACCTATCCTTCATGTCATGGGCAGATGCCCTGCTGAATGTCAGTGTCAATATATTTTCCGGATTGATACCATGGTTTAAAACCATATTGGCACACCTTGATACAATAACAGTAGTCTTTCCCCCACCGGGCACCGATAACAGAAGAGTAGGTCCCTCAATATTTACCACAGCCTCCTGCTGCTGCGGATTAAGGTCTATATTATATTTTTCCCTTAACAGTGTTATAAAATCCTTCTGATTCATAGTCCACCACACTTTGACTTATTCTTGAATTATTGTAGCACGTTTAAAAAAATAAAGAAACAATATAACACGATTTTTTACTTTTTCACACCCATTGAGTATGGTACACTTTAAATATAGATAAAAGAAGGAGATTTTAGAAGTGAAGTGTATTGATTTAACCCATACAATTATTGACCGTTTGCCTCCCTATCCCGGGGATAACGAAACACAGCTTTTAAATACCAAACAGTTTGAAACTGACGGTTACTCAAATCACCGGCTTAAAATTGACATGCACTCCGGTACGCATATCGACTCTCCCATGCACCTTACCGATTCAAAGGAATATATATGTGAGTATCCTCCGGAGTCCTTTATTGGAGAGGGATGTATAATTGATGTGAGAAACCGGCCGGTAATCAAACTTAAAAAAGAGTACGAAACTAAAATAAAAGAAGGCTGTATTTTGCTGCTCTATACCGGGATGTATCATAAATTCGGTACAGAGGAGTATTTTAATACTCATCCTGTTGTCGATATGGAGTTTGCCCAATTCATGGTGGAAAGAAAAATAAAAATTCTCGGAATGGACACCCCTTCACCCGATAAACCGCCTTTTTCGGTTCACAAGCTGCTTTTAAAAAGCAAAATATTCATCCTTGAAAACCTCACAAACATGGAAGAACTTCTTGAGGCAAAAAAGTTTGAAGTTATAGCCCTACCTCTTAAAATAAAGGCCGACAGTTCAATCTCACGGGTTGTTGCAAGGATAATATAAATGTGCCAATAAGTTTTCACACTCACCCGGATAGCTAATAGTCACATTTTTAAATCTGGACAGCAAGGGACCTAAAAAAATAATAGAAGATCTCATTTCCACTGCGAGATCTTCAGGAATCTGGGTACTGTTGATTGTTGAAGAATCCACGGTTACAACATTTCCTTCAAACGATACCTTACAGCCCAATTTCCTTAATATCTCCAGCATTATTTCAACATCCCTCAGCTTTGGACAATTCTTTATGACCGAAATTCCGTCATTGAGGACAGTAGCGGCGAGTATCGGTAAAACAGCGTTTTTTGAGCCTTCAACAACTATCTCTCCCTTAAGCTTCTGTCCACCGGTCACAACAAACTTACTCATATAAAACACCTCCGTGGTATTAGGCGGTTAACCCCAAACCATGATTAAATTTTTATCTTTATAGATAGAAATACTTATATATCTATTTTATGCCGGGTTTACGAAAGTGTTACTTTATGAAATATCGGCCATATAGCTACGAAGAATCCGGTAAAATTTCATTAAAAAAGAGCCCTTACCGAGCCCTCTTTATATAAGATATTATACAAGCTTCTACAAATACTTATTGCTAAAGTAGAAATGTGAAACAAGCATTGCGAAGAAAATTATGAACCCTATTACGCTACTCTTTCTTCACTATTTCCTTTATCAATTCATATATCTTTTCCGTTGCATTTGTGATACCCATCTTCTTTGCATGTTGAGCCATTTTATTTAGTATATTCCTGTCACTTAAAAGTGTATTTATTTGATCATATAATATATCACTGTTTAAATTTTTCTCCAGGATAACCACTGCAGCGCCTTGTTGTTCCAATGCCTTTGCGTTATGCTCCTGATGATTTGCAGTAACATACGGGGAAGGAATCATTACCGAAGGAACCCCCAAAGCAGTCAGCTCACTAATTGTAATAGCCCCGGCTCTGCACACCACCAGATCCGCCGCAGCCATGGTATTGGCCATATCATATATGTATGGTAAAACTTGAATCTTCTTAGATTTTAAGTCGCCTATTTTCTCTATAATTCCTTTGTACTGTGCTTCTCCCGTTGCATATATCAAATGAAATCCGCATTGTGTTCCGTACTTTTTAATCATCTCTGCAACAGTACTGTTAACGTTTTCAGCACCTCTGCTCCCTGCAAATATTACCACAAGCGGTTCACTATTGGGTATACCGAGCTTTTTACGGGCGGCTTCCCTACTGACTTCAAGCATTTCACTTCTTATAGGATTTCCGGTAAAAACCACATTTTTTCTTCCCTTGAAATACTTTGTCGATTCTTTGAAACTAATTGCAACCTTATCAACAAACTTTGAAAGAATTTTATTGGTCACCCCGGGAAAAGCATTCTGTTCATGGACAAGAGTGGGTATTTTCATCCTCGAGGCATTAAACACCACCGGACCGCACACATATCCCCCGGTACCTATTACCACGTCAGGCTTGAAATCCCGAATAACCTTTCTTGCCTCAAAAAGTCCTTGAAACAACTCCTTCACTGCAACCAATGTATCTAAAGAAAGCTTTCTTTGAAATCCCCTTACCTTTATCATTTTTATTTCAAAATTTTCTCTTGGAACCAGCTTGCTCTCCAATCCCTTTTGAGTACCCACAAACAATATTTTTGAATCCGGCTCCATCTTCTTTATGTATTTTGCAATCGCAAGCCCCGGATTAATGTGGCCTGCTGTGCCGCCCCCGCTGATAAGTACCTTCAAAATCCATTCACCTCAGATTCTTTCATAGTTAGCATGCTTTGATATATTTAAAAGTATCCCTACATTTGTCAACAGAAAAACCAGTGAAGAACCCCCATAGCTGAAAAACGGAAGGGGCATTCCGGTTATCGGCATGGAAGATGTGACAACCGCAACATTAATTACAACCTGAACGGCAATCAATGAGGTTATTCCTATCGCCACCAGTGTTCCAAAGGCATCCGGTGCATTCATAGCCACCTTCACTCCACGCCATATTAGAATCAAAAACAGTATTAGTACCGTAACAACACCGATAAACCCAAGCTCTTCAGCCAATATTGCCAATATAAAATCATTATAAGGCTCCGGAATATAGAGGAATTTCTGAAGGCTATTGCCGAGTCCTCTACCGAAAAGCCCACCGGAACCTATAGCATAAAGGGATTGAATCGCCTGATATCCCTCTTTGGACGGATACTTCCACGGATCCAAAAAAGCTATAACCCTAACCTTTCTGTAACCGGAAAGAGCAATCAAAGCCACTCCTGCAGCAACAGCAGGTATTCCCATCAGCACAAAGTGCAGAATCTTAGCCCCGGCACAAAACAAAATTATGCAAGATACCATGCCTATTATAATCATAGCACTCATGTGAGGCTGCAAAAGTAAAAGCAGTGCATGAATCGCTATTATGATCAAATAAGGAACCAGGCCTTTGAAGAAATACTTAAGAGTATCCTTTCTCTTTGAAAGGCTATAGGAAAAGAACAATATTATCGCCAGTTTGGATAACTCCGACGGCTGAAAGTCAAATCCCCCAAAACTAAACCACCTGGTTGCACCGTTACGGGTAGCACCTATTCCGTCAATCCAAACCACTGAAAGCAATGCCAAATTGACCAGCATAATAATAGGTGATAATTTACCAAGCTTCCTGTAATCGAAATTCATCATAACGAACATCGCAAAAAGCCCCAGCGGAACAAATATTAGCTGCTTTTTCAAAAAATGGTATGTATCCCCTTTCATATAGTTGTATGCATGGGGCGCACCGGCACTGAACACCATTATGCTTCCTAAAGCAAGGAGTATCATAACGGTCATAAATATTAAAAAATCAAACGGTTTTGTTGATTTTGATTTTACTTGTGATTTCGATTTCATCCTTTTCCCCCTCAGAGGTTTTGAATAAAAAGCAGTAAATTCCATTCTTTACATCAATATTAAACTTCCAGGCTTTTTATTCCAATACGTTAAAAATAGTTTTTGCCCGTTGACTTTAACAAAATCTCAGTCTCAAAGCGAAGAAACCGATTATGCAAAAAATTATCGAAACAGTCCAAAATACCGTAACCACCTTAACTTCTTTCCAACCGGAAAGCTCAAAATGATGGTGAATAGGTGCCATCTTAAACACCCTGTTTCCCGTTAACTTAAACCACATTACCTGTATCATAACGGATAAAGCTTCTATTACGTACATACCGCCGGCAATTAAGAGTATTAAAGGCATTTTCATCATTATCGCAATGGCACCGACAGCTCCCCCTAATGCCAGCGAACCGGTATCTCCCATAAAGACCTTTGCGGGATAGGAATTATAAGCTAAAAATCCAAGGCATCCTCCCGATATCATGGAACAGAATATTTTAACATAGTCCCACTCTCCCCTTGTCATGGAAACTATGGTAAAAAACACCGTCACAATCAGTGTTACACCGGCTGCCAGCCCGTCAAGACCGTCAGTTATATTTACAGCATTTGTTGAACCGATTAATACAACTATTGTAAAGGGTACAAACAACCATCCTAAAGAAAAGGTATTTTCCATCCCAAGAAACGGAATTATTATATCCGATGATTGTGTCCGCGATACGTAAACCGCAAAAGTAACGGCAATGACAAGTAGTCCGAGCATTTTCTGATTCCAGTACAGCCCGTCTTTCCTCTTCTTAACTACCTTTATAAAATCATCTATAAATCCAACCAGCCCAAATCCAAGAGTTACAAAAACAAGAGGCAGGATTCTGGGATCTTGTCTTGCATAGAAGATGGAAATAACCAAAACCGGGATAAGAAAAATCACTCCTCCCATGGTCGGTGTTCCAGTCTTCTTATAGTGTGATTTCGGGCCGTCATCTCTGACCGTCTGACCGAATTTGAGGCGGGTCAGAAGAGGAATAAAAACAGGTCCTAAAATCAACACAAAAACGAAAGTTAATATAAATATTAAAACATGTGTAGAAATTTCAAACGGCAATCCCAATTTTTATCTCCCCCATAAATGCTAAATAAACATATATATTTCTTTAATTAATTTACACCCATTAAATTTACACCTTAAAAATCAGCCTGTCAACATGTTGACTATTTCCTCCATTTTCATACCTCTTGAGCCCTTTACCAGCAATACATCACCGGGCTTTACAAATTCCTTCAGAAAGCTTGCGGCTTCAGTGTTATTCTTAAACACAAAAACATTATCTTTGCCTGCTCCGGCATCAACTGCACCGTCAGCAATGTTATTCCGGTATTCTCCCACAGCTGCGACAAAATCTATTCCTTTCGTTACGGCATATTTCCCTACATCAAAATGTGCTTTTTTCGAGATTTCTCCCAGCTCCAACATGTCTCCCAAAACAGCAATTGTTCTGCCGCCTTCCGATATGTCCTTCAATACGTCTATCGCTGCCTCCATGGACTGGGGACTTGCATTGTAGACATCGTTTATTATTTTCAAGCCGTTATGCTTAATAATATTTAGCCTCATTTTACCCGGCGAGAAATCCCCAATACCTTTTATTATCTCATCAGGTGATATACCCAACTCAATACCTGCCGCAATTCCGGCCAAGGCATTGTATATATTATGCAGTCCTGGTACCGGTATTTTAACCGTATACTCCCTGTTTCCGATATTAATATTAAAAGTTGAGCCCTGCTCGCCTAAAGACACAACATTATATCCATGATAATCCATTCCCTCATCCAGTCCATAAAACACTGTTCTGAAGTTTAAGAGTCCCTTTAACCCATACAATAAACTGTCATCACCATTAAGTATAACCAAACCTTTTTCATTTAAGCCCTCTAAAATCTCCATTTTTGCTTTTAATATATTATTTTTTGAGCCGAGTTTTTCAATATGGGATAAGCCGATGTTTGTGATTATGGCGATATCCGGCTTTACAATTGATGTAAGGCGGCTTATCTCTCCAAAGCCGCTCATACCCATCTCAACAACACAAGCCTCATGGGAGCGGTCAAGTCCGAAAACCGTAAGAGGTACACCGATTTCGTTATTAAAATTGCCCTGGGTCTTATGTACTTTAAAACCCCTTTGCAATACACTGGCCACCATTTCTTTTGTGCTTGTCTTGCCCACACTACCGGTAATTCCTACAAAGGGAATACTGAATTTCTGCCTATAGTACGCAGCAAGATCTCTTAATGCCTTCAATGTATCGGGAACCTTAATCAAAACCCTGTCACTGCTAATTTCAGTATCCTTTTGAGTAAGGCTGCCCAGTGCACCCTTTTCTAAAGAAGACAAAATATAGTCATGCCCATCAAACTTCTCACCCACAAGAGGAACAAAAATGTCCCCTTCCTTTACACTTCTTGAGTCAGTGCAAACATTGCCAAATACCGTGTTAATATCACCGGACAACAAGGTCCCGTTTACTGCTTGTAATATCTCTTGACAAGTTAAAGTCTCCATTCAATATTCCTCCAGGCTGCTTAATTGATATCAAGATCGACCGCTAAAATACATAACTATCAAGAATGCACGTTCAATAGCTTTATGTATATAATTTCGAAAAAATCAATATATCATTATACGATATTTTTGAAAACATATTTCTCCAGGAAATTGCCCAATTAAAATCTAATTCCAGCTCTACGATTCATTGAGAATTTCCCTTATTACTTCCCTCTCATCAAAATGTATTGTTTTATCCTTTAGTATTATATAGTTTTCATGACCTTTACCGGCAAGAACAATAATATCTTTATCTCTTGCATTCATCAAAGCATATTTTATGGCTTCCCTCCTATCTACAATTTTTATATATGCAGCACCTGTCTCTTTAATTCCTTCCTCAATATCGTTTATTATCATTTCCGGATCCTCCGTCCTTGGGTTGTCGGAGGTAATAATCGTAAAATCCGCCAATTGTCCCGATATTCTGCCCATAACCGGCCTTTTGGTTTTATCGCGGTCCCCTCCGCATCCAAACACACACACAACCCTTCCCGGGGCATATGCCTTAACGGTAGTCAGTATATTTTCCAAACTGTCGGGGGAATGAGCATAATCTATCATAACGGTATAATCTTTTCCTACATCGACGATTTCAGCCCTTCCCGGTACCCTGACACCTGCCAATCCCTTTTGTATATACTCAAAAGGCACTCCCATCAAAGCACAGCTTCCTATAGCAGCCAAGGCATTATATACACTGAACTTTCCGGGAATGCTCACACTTATTTTTCCTTCAAACCAAGGGGATATCACCTTGAAATCCACACTGTTGGGATGGTGGGCGATATCCACCGCTCTAATGTCCGCTTCATTGTCAATACCCATGGTATAGACTTCACAACGGGCATTTTCCACTACTCTCTTCCCGAATTCATTGTCGATGTTGATCAATCCTTTTTTACAAATTCCAAAAAGCTTGATTTTAGCTTCAAGATAATTCTCAAAGGTTTTATGAAAATCCAAATGATCCCTCGAAAGATTGGTAAATACTCCTATATCGTACTCACTGCAGCTAACCCTGTGAAGCTCCAAGGCATGGGAAGACACTTCCATAACCACACTTTTTACATTCTTTTGAACCATATCGCAGAAAAGCTCCTGCAGGTCATAGCTTTCCGGTGTGGTCCTGTCCGTAGGGAGCACTTCATCGCCGATCATGTTTGCTATTGTTCCGATAAGCCCGACCTTTTGACCGTAGTTTTCAAGAATTGATTTTATCATATAGGTTGTCGTAGTCTTTCCCTTCGTCCCGGTAATCCCTATAAGATTGAATTTCCCCGAGGGATGGCCGAAAAATATATCCGAAATACTGGCCAGGGCATACCGGGTATCCTCAACCCTCACAACCGACATACCGGCAGGCATCTCAACTTCCTTTTGAACTATAAATGCCCTGGTACCGTTTTCTATAGCCTGAGGTATATATTTATGCCCGTCAACCTTAAAACCTTCTATACAAACGAAAACCGAACCTTCCTTTGCCTTTCTGGAGTCATAGGCAATGCTTTCGATCTCAATTTCCATATCCCCTTCGAATTCAACAATATTTAATCCTTTAATGAGCTCCTTAAGTTTCATAAAAACCCTCCCGTCCAATTTACTACTCTCAATAGTCTGTAAAAACCATCAGTGCGTATCCAGGAACAAGAACTCAACCTCTATAACTTCTCCCTGGCGAACCTCCGTTCCCGGTTCAACACTCTGCCGAACCGCTGTTCCGTTACCAACAACTTTTATGTTCAATCCCACGGCATTTAATGAGTGTGTTGCTTCATCAATGGTTTTATTAGTTACATCCGGTACTCTAACCATTATTTCCTCTTCCTGCTCATTAATATACGCAATTACAACAGAATCTTTTGCAAGCAATGCACCGGGCTTCGGTGTTTGATCTTTTATGACGGTACTGTCGTCATAGCCCTCTCCCTCTATCCTATACTTCAATCCCATTTGGCTTAAGATTTTTTTGGCATCACTTATGCTCTTATCCCTTATATCCGGTACATAAACCTCTTCTGCAATCATCTCCAAATCCTTATCGCTGTATCTTCTTTCCACACCAAGATGCTTCAGCGTTTCCTCAACTATCTTGCCGGCTACCGGTGCCGCAATGGTTCCGCCGTAATATGCTTCACCCCTGGGGTTATCCAGAGCCACCAACACACATATGCGCGGATTGTCCGCCGGTGCAATGGCCGAAAAGGAAGCTATATATACACCGTCTACCGTTGTTTCCGACGTACCTGTTTTTCCTGCCACCCTGTATCCTTTAACGTAGGCATTTCTACCGGTTCCTTCGGATACAACCCCTTCCAGAACGTTCAGCAAAGTTTGTGATGTTTCTTTTGAAATAACATTCCTTACAACCTCAGGCTGAGTTTTCACAACAACATTTCCTTCCGAATCGACAATCTCTTTAACAAGCCTGGGTTTTATAAGCGTGCCGCCGTTTGCCAGGGCACCGTAAGCAGTAATAAGCTCGATAGGAGTTATTGTGAATGTCTGTCCGAAGGAAGCAGTAGCCAGGTCAATTTCCTGCGGCTTTGCATGAAAGTTTCCCTTGGCCTCACCGGGAAGCTCTATTCCTGTCTTGTCATAAAACCCAAAAGCCCTCAGGTATTTATAAAACTTTTCCACCCCAACACTCAATGCAGCCTTGACAAATGCCGGGTTACATGAGTTATAAACCGCCTCGCGGAAAGATTCTTCACCATGGAAATTGGGCTTCCAGCAATTAATTTTCCAGCCCTGAACTTCAATGGTTCTATCACTGGTTCTGGTTTCCGGGGTGACAACGCCCTCTTCAAACGCAATTGCTGCTGTAATGGCTTTAAATGTAGAACCCGGTTCATAGGTATCGGAAACCGCCTTGTTTCTCCAGACAGTTCTATACAATAAATCTATATCCTTTTGGCTTTTTCCGGTCCATGTGGCCGGATCAGCTCCCGGTGGACATGCCCTGGGATCATTTAAATTGTAATCCGGCTTAGATACCAATGCGAGAATTTCTCCGTTTCTTGGATCTAACACAATAACCACGCCACCGTTTGCAACCTTATTGTCATCGATAGCTTTCTGCAGTGCCTCCGTTGCTATATACTGAATGGTTTCATCAATGGTAAGCACCACATTCATTCCATCCTGGGGATCAATTCTCTTATTTTGATAATTGGGCATCTGTCTACCGCCGGCATCAACCTCACTCAGTATTTTGCCCGGTACCCCTTTCAAATACTTCTCCATAGTTTTCTCTATTCCGTCAAGCCCTTGATTGTCTTCACCCGTAAAGCCAATCACATGAGCAGCAAGATTTCCGTTGGGATAATATCTTTTAGAATCCTCATCAATATATACACCGGCTATATTCTCTTCACTTTTCCATTTTCTTATCTGATTTCCGACATTCTTTTCCACTCTCTTCTTTATTACTTCATAGCGGCTGTTTTTATTGCTTACTTTTTTCAGCACTGCATCTTTATCCATATCCAGAAATTCCGCCAGTTTTTGAGCAATCATTTCCTGATTGGATACAGCAATCTCGGTAGGATTTACAACTATCCGGTCAACAGTGGCACTCATAGCCAACTCTTTACCGTTTCTGTCCAGAATAGACCCTCTTCTCGGAGGTATTTCCCTATCGCTGTTTTGCTGGTCAAAGGCCATCTTTTGAAGTTCTTCGCCCTTTACCAACTGAAGCCATCCAACTCTTCCGATTAAACAGAAAATCAAAAAGGAAAATACCATTAATACAACCAAAAGCCTCTTTTTCATTAACAGAGTAGTATTAGCATTAGCAGCCAAACCTATCCCCCTCCATCACAATAAACAAACAAAACGTGTCTATGCTATCATTATACTACAGTAAATCCGATACAATACTAAAATATCAAAATAATAATAAAAAGAGGCTTAATAATAAGCTGCCCCCTGAGCGGTTTATTATAAACCTTCGACCTATATATATGATATTTTCTAGTGCAGTATACTCACTATTAAATCCACCTTATTCATAAGTGCTGATAAAATATCTTTATTTTTGTTTTCTTCTTGCTTTGCTGCTTCTGAAACTATAGTGATATCCTTTTGAGGAACCTTGACATATGCTATCTGATGGTCATCAGGCTTATGCATACCGAGCTTATTTTCTGCATATTCCTTAACCTCTTGAATATTAATACTGTTTTCAATAGCAACCCTCAGCCTTATATTCTCATCCTTGATCTCATTGTATGCTTTCAGTTGCTTGTTGATTTCATAATTCATCTCGGTTATTTGTGCATTTCTATACATTGCCAAACAACCTAAAGCAAAAATAATAAGAATACAAAATACTACTTTCCTTTTTACTTTATTGTTATTCCTCTGCTTTTTCTTTGCACTAAGGACCTTATTTTCCTCATAAACGTCATATTCGAGTTTTCTTACCGCTGTTCCCTCAATATATGTTCTTTGAATAAATTCTTTTTCCTTTGACATATGTATTCACCTCATACCGATTTTATACCGTCCTCGAAGTGCTAAAGCAAAAGCTTCTTTCTAATTCCAGGAATGTTGCTTAAGATAACTTCCGATAATAGACAACAACAGAATCTCAGGGGCATCGAGCCCCCTCGATTTTCGGTCATTTCACCTTGTGAAATCCCACTAACAAATTCCGATACTAATCAAATTTTGCCTCTTTGTAAAAACCCATTCAAAATTTCAACTCTGAGGCTTTTTCTTTTGTTGTTTCTTTTCTTTCTCTTTTTCCTTGGTTTTTTAATAATTTTTCTTTTGTTTAATAATCCTTTTTCTTTTGTTTAACTTACACTTTATCTTTTGTTTAATTTACTCTTTATCTTTTGTTTTGGTTGAACCTTTGTTTTCGGTTTTTTCTTTTGTAAAATAAGTTTTATCTTTTGTTTTTTAAATCTTTTTTCTTTTGTAATTTGCGAAGCTTTTTCTTTAGTGTTTTTTAAATTTATCCTTTGTTCCGTCTGCTATGAGTTTATGTTAAATTTTTTCTAAAACCCTTAACTTAGCACTTCTTGACCTCGGATTGCTTTCAATCTCACTTTCTTGAGGAACTATGGGTTTTCTCACCACCAACCTGGCTGTCGGCTTTTTGCCGCAAACACAAACCGGAAACTCTCCGGGACATGTACATGGGTTAACTCTCTTATTGAACTCATTCTTTACAATTCTGTCCTCAAGAGACTGAAACGTTATTATGCAAAACCTTCCGCCCGGCTTTAACAATTCTATCCCTTCGTCAATAGCTCTTTTAAGTACTCCCAACTCGTCATTGACTGCTATCCTCAGTGCCTGAAATGTACGTTTTGCCGGGTGTGGGCCTGTGCGCCTTGCAGATTCCGGTATTGCAGCTTTAATTATCTCCACCAGTTCTTCTGTCATCTCGATCGGCTTTGATTGTCTTGCCTTAACGATAAACTCTGCAATACGTGATGCCCATCTTTCCTCTCCGTAGTTCCTGATTATGTCCCTTATCTCTTCAAAGCTGTATTCATTAACAATTGTCCTGGCATCCAATCCATTTTTTCTGTCCATCCTCATATCCAAAGGTGCGTTTTTATTGTAGCTAAACCCTCTTTCAGCTTCATCCAACTGATGAGAGGATACTCCAATGTCGAGTAATATGCCGTCCACGGCATCAATACCGTTTTGTGAACAAACTTCCCTAATGTTTTCAAAGTTCGTATTTTTCAGAATAACCTTAGCCCTGCTGTTTAATGCGGTCAGTCTTTTATGTGAAGTTTCAATTGCAAACTCATCTTGATCCAGACCGATTAATGTACCGTTTTCTCCAAGTCTTTTTAAAATTTCCGTCGAATGGCCTGCACCACCTAAAGTACCGTCCACATAAATGCCATCCGGCTTGATTTCCAGATTTGATATTGATTCTTCCAGTAATACCGGTTTGTGATCAAATTCCATTAAAGCCAACCAACTCTCCCAACTAAAGTATTCCTACTGCGTTCAAACTATCGGAGCCGCACACATCAGTGCCTATATTCCAAGCATCGCCATCTTTTCGGCAATACTGTCCGCACTCATGTTTTCATCTCCGGAATAGCTCTCCCATTTACTCTTATCCCATATTTCAACTCTGGTGGAAACACCTATAATGTATACATCCTTTTCCAAGTTTGCATACTCTCTTAGATTTTGTGGTATCAATATTCTTCCCTGCTTGTCCACTTCGCATTCGGTAGCACCTGCAAAGAAGAATCTTACAAACGCCCTTACATCCTTGTCGGTGAACGGAAGTGCCCTGAGCTTGGTCTCCAAATTAGTCCATTCTTCTGATGAATACGCAAACAAACAGTTATCCAGACCTTTGGTTAAAATGAACTTCTCTCCAAGTCCGTCACGAAACTTTGAAGGAATTATAACCCGGCCTTTTGCATCAACTGAATGCTGGTATTCACCATAAAACAACTATTTCACCTCACTTTTTTGGTACCATTCACCACTTCACACCACTTTCCACCACTTCTACTTTAATTTTAGTGCAAAAATGGCTAATAATCAAGTCTATTTTGAAAATTTCCTACAGAAAAAATAAAAGATAGGAAACGAGTCCTATCTTTTTTTCGGGAAAATACCAAATATTAAGGTTGAATTTATTAAGATTGAGCTTATTAAGCAAGCATTTATTTACGTGAACAAAAATATTCCAGAAACTTAAGTTTCGCAGTTTAGAGCCTGTAAATACTCCGCGGGGTCGAGCAAAACTCGCTTTGCGGAAGTGGATACTCTCCCTTTCCGCGTCGTATTAACAGGCTCTACAAGCTGCTCCACAATGTTTCTTCCATATTTTTGCTCACGTTATTTTTACTAGCGTCATTTTTGCTCACAGCTACTCAACTAGGTCAAAAAGCGCCCTCTATGCCTTCGGGCGGATACACTGAGAATAATCCCTACGGAAAGCATGTTGGTCAGCATCGCACTTCCCCCCACGCTGATGAAAGGTAACGGTATTCCTGTAACCGGCAACAATCCGATACTCATACCTATATTTTCAATAAAGTTCACAGCAAAAAAACTACCCAAGCCAATGACGAGAAAAGATCCATAAGTGTCTCTTGCGTTTTTTGCGATATTCAGAAACCGCATAAGTATTAAAAACACCAATAGCAGTATTACAACCGCGCCCACAAAGCCCAGTTCTTCTCCCACCACTGAAAATATAAAATCCGACTCCTTAACGGGAACCATTGAGTTTTGGGTTTGAATCCCCTTAAACAGCCCTTTTCCGAAAATCTTGCCGGATCCGATTGCCATCTTTGACCTTATAACATTCCAACCTGCATCTAACGGATCCAGATTTGGATTTAAAAATACCCTTATCCTGTCCCGCCTTTTATCATTCAGTAAAAAGAACCAAACAAACGGTGCAGTTAGCACTCCCGCTCCCAGCATCATAAATATATATTTATAACGAAGTCCGCAGAAAAACACCATTATAAAAAGAGCACATAAAAACACCGCAACAACGCCGAAATCCTTTTGAACCACAATCAGCAGCACAGGTATTGAGGAATAAACAACAAACTTAATTATATTAGCTGCTTTGTTTTTTTCTCCATTATATATTCTATCAAGAAAAATAGAGCCGACAATAACAACGGATATCTTGGCAAGCTCCGACGGCTGAAAAGTAAATCCCATAAATACAAGCCTGTTCCTGCTTCCCAGATCTTCACCGGTACCTATAAAAAGGACCAACACCAAAAGTGCAATGGTAAAGAAATAAAACAAAATTCCCGGAATTTTAAAATCCTTATAATCAAGGAAGCTAATTAATACGGCCAGTAAGGCTCCAACCGCCAGGCATCCTATATGAACAATCATCATTTTCCTGCTGGTTGAAAATGTATTGACCGCACTTCTTGCAACAAAACAGCCAATAACCGAAAGAATAATTATCTCCAAAAAAAGAATATAATCAAAACTTTTAAAAAAGCTGAAATTCTTTGTTTTTTCAACGATATACATAAAGGCCACCTTTATATGAAATGTGTGATAATAATTAAAAACTACTGTAAACCATAATAATCATGGTTTAACAGTAGTAATAAAATCATAATAACATCTTAATTATATTTTTTCATTAACACAATGTCAACCAATACCAATATTTAACGATTGTTTTAAATTAATATGAAGAAAATTCACTTACTTTGCTAAATTTATGCCGTATTTTTTTTAGATAATATATAACCGTCTTCAATTGATATAATATTGAATCACATCGTAATTTACAACAATAATTTCAGTTCAATATACAAAGGTATATGGTTATATTGTGTACGATTTCCCGAAAACCTATAAATATTGTTTTCGAGAATCATAGAATATTAAGTTAGGTGACACTTAGTCTTTTTATGCTTTAACTTCTCGTTATAGTACTGAACTATAAGCATATCAAGCTTCACACTCAGTTCATAGATTTTTGAAAAATCGTCACCTTTGTCTATCAAATGATTCAACTGGGTCTGTAAATCTTGAATTTTCAATTGGTTCATGTGAAACACCACCATTTTCTTTTGTAAAAACATCGCACGACCCAAAATTATATTTTTTGACATGCGTGTTATTTTTTTGCCCCTCAATTATAAAAAAATACTAATTACGAGTCAATAGCCTTCGAAAAATGTAATGATAATGTAATATTTAGATAATTCATGTCATGTTATTATGTCCTCTCATATATCTGTAGGTATTTCTCATATACCTGCAGGTATTTATTGAAGCTGATTATCATTATTTTGTGTTTATTGTCAACTTATGTCACTTTTCCTGTGCCTGTGTTCCCGCATCGGAATTCATTTCCGAATTAACCTCATGGGAAACGCTTGCATCGTTTATTGCATTAACTTCTGCATCCTCATTCTCCACAATATTTGCATTTGTTTGGGTATCTGTACTTTCTTCAATATCTGTACCGGCGCTTGTGTTATATACAGGAGTTTCCCCCAAGCACCTCCTCCGCCTTATAAAAATTACAGCAGCAAATACCACCGCAAAAGTTATTGCAAGAAGCTGCGACACCCTAATGTTAGTGCCGCCTATGTAAAGGCTGTCAGTCCGAAGTCCCTCGATCCAAGCCCTGCCAACGCCATACAGCATCATGTAAAGAAAAAACAGTTCTCCTTTAACCTTATATCTCTTTCTATACCACAAAAGAAACAGGAATACACAAAAATCCCATATTGATTCGTATAAAAATGTGGGATGAACCGGTGCCAAAGGGTCAATACTGCTGTCCCCAAGCCTTTCAAGATACTCCTGTATTGCGTTGCTGTGCATTCCCCAGGGAAGGTTCGTATTTCGTCCGAAGGCCTCCTGATTTACAAAGTTTCCCCATCGTCCGATTCCTTGCGCCATAACAAAGTATGGTCCTCCCAAATCTGCAACAGCTAAAAAATCAATTTTCTTTACCTTCGTATAAATATAAGTCGAAAGCACAGCACCGATTAATCCGCCATAAATTGCAAGTCCGCCTTCCCGGATGTTAATCATCTTCATGATATCTCCGTTAAACTCGTGCCAGTTGAATATAATATAATATAACCGTGCACCTATAACAGCCGAAGGAAGTCCGTACAAAACAATATCAAAAACGTGGTCCGACTTTATTCCGAATTTCTTGCAATTTCTCAAGCCCAAATATACTGCAAGAAACAAACCGGCAGAAATGATAATACCGTACCAATAAATCGGGAAACCGAAAATCCGGAAAGCAACCCTGTTTATTTCAAGTTCCAGGCCAAGTTTCGGAAACCTTACTATGTTTATCCCATCCATTATTATTCCCCCTTACGCAGGATTTATCACCGACAATGCAAGGTTGTCGAAATTAAAATGCTCATCAAATACTTTTTTTACATAATCAAAGGACATATTCTCATAAACATTGAAATAGTCAAACATGTTTACATCTTTAAAATACACGGAAATAAACATATGAGAGATTCTTTCTATGGAATTCAGCTGTTTAATAAATCTTCCGCTCATTGCCCTTCTAATGCGTTCATAGCTGTTTTGATCCAGTCCTTTGCTTTTTATGTTTCTAATTTCTTCAACCACCCTGTCTCTAACCGCAAAAGGATCCGCTGACTCACCTCCAAAGGCTGAATATGCATAGCTCTCCTCAATGCTGTAGTCAAAATCAAAGCTATTGTTTATAAGCCCTTCATTATAAAGCCTGTTATATAATTCTGAGCTTCTACCCATTATCATATCCAGTAAGATTTTTACGGCTATTTCCCTCTTTAAGCATTCAATCCCTTTTGTGTTGAAAATGGTATCCTTAAATCCCATCTGGAATAAAGGCATGGAAACCGCCAATTTTTGCTCAACATACTCCTTTCTTATCCGTTCCGGTTCCTCCGGGAAAATCCTCTTGATCTCCGGGACTTGACCTTTTGAATCAATGTTTTCCTCCACCTGGGAGAACACCTCGGACGGCTCAACGTCTCCCACCACCAAAACCATCATGTTGGAAGGATGGTAAAAGGTATTATAACAGGTATAAAGCACATCTTTATTAATTTTGCTTATGCTTTCAATGCTTCCCGCAATGTCGATCTTTACGGGATTCTTTTCGTAAAATGCATCCAGAAGGTTGAAAAACACTCTCCAGTTTGCATTATCATTATACATTCTAATTTCCTGACCAATGATATGCTTTTCCTTCTCAACGCTTTCCTCAGTTATATGAGGATTTTGAACAAAGGTTAAAAGTAGCTCAAAATTTTCCTTAAACCGGTCGGTACAGGAAAAGAGGTACACCGTCTGGGCAAAGCCGGTATATGCATTGGGATTTGAACCGAGCTTTGAGAATTTATCCATCACGCTTCCGTCCTTTTGTTCAAAAAGCTTATGCTCCAAAAAATGAGCGATCCCGTCGGGAACCCTTATAACATCCTTTCCTCCGTTTAAGGAAAACTCATTGTTAATGGAACCGTAATGGGTAGCAAAGGTCGCATACTTTTTTGAATACCCTTTTTTCGGTATTACAAAGGTTTTAAGTCCGCTTTGGTGCTCATGAACATACATTACTTCATCAACATTTTTATATTCAACAGTTTTAATATCCATACTGTCTGAATTCTCCCTTCAATCAAATATTATTAATCGGCATTGACTAATGATTATTCCAAGGATGTCAAGAAATAAACGGTGTCCAGCTGAATCTTTCCTGCAATATCCACCACATCCTTTTTTGTCACCTGTTTAATCTTTTCAATCATGTCGTTTGGCCCGTCATCCGTTCCTATAATGTGCTGGCTCAAATAAAAATCCACAACCTGAAGCTGGCTGTCTTTTAATGACTTGATTCCCGTCTCCATACTTTTGATGGATGCTTCATATTCGTAGTCGGAAATATTGCCGTTCTTAATATCTTCCAGCTGATTCTTTATAATTTCCATTGCCTTATCCCGGTTGCCTATTTCAATACCGCTGCTTATCACCATCAGCCCCTTAAACTTTTCCAGCCTTGAAAACACGTAATATGCCAGCCCGGCTTTTTCCCTCACATTTTGAAAAAGCTTTGAGTGAAGTCCTCCGCCGAGAATGCTGTTATATACCATCAGTTTGTAATAATCATTGCTGTCGGGGGAAATATTGGTCCTAAATCCCAAACACAATTTACCCTGGGTAACATTCATTCTTTCGGTTATATCTTTTACATCTCCTGCTTTGCTTTCAATGCCTGTCTTTCCGACAACTTTAATATTGCCCCTCTTTATCCCGGACAAACCGTCTATAATATATTTTATCTGCCCGTCATCGAGGTCACCGAATATAAAAACGTACATGGGCAGAGTTTCAAGAAAATATTTATAATGCTCATAAAGGTTTTGCGCATTGATTTTTGCCAAATCCTCAACACTTCCGTAGTCATATATACCGAAAGGTTCATTCTTGCACATCTCTTCCAGGCATTTTTCCACCGCGTATTGAACCTTGTCATTAACCCGCCCTTCTATCATTTCTTTTAGGTTTTTAGATTCCTGCTCCACATATTCAGCCTTAAAGGCATTATTTTCAACAATCGGTTTTGTAATGATGCTTAAAAGAAGATCAAAGGTTTTTTGAGTCAGGTTTGCATCGGATTTTGCATATTTATCCGAAACATACTCAAGGTAAAACTGTATAATCTGGCTCTCACCCTTTTTGGTAACTCCACAGTCAAACACGGCTCCATATAATTCTTCAAGCTTCAACGAAATATCCCGTATCGTTGGATATCCTTCGCAGCCTCTTCTCAAAACTGCGGGAAGAAGTGCGTTTTTAGTTGCCCTCTCTTTGCTTAAATCGTCATGAAAAAAAATATTTATGGAATTGGTCTTAAATTTTTGGCTCTTAATATGAAAAACCTTTATACCGTTAAACGCAGCAATCTGTGATACGTGACTTTCCGAAAGCAAAGTACTCATTCTTTAAATCCTCTCCTTATGTAAGTTATTAATACTAATAGTATAATAAAAAACCTCACCTTTATTCAATAATTGGTAAGCAAGTTTATGGATGTTTACAAACTAATAAAAATCTATGTATTGAAAATAATATAATAACGGAGGGATTTAAATGGAACATGTCAGATATTACCGAAAATATCCAAGGACCCATGCCAAGCAACAAGAGGCAGACGATAACGAATTCACTATAAGTATGGGTGCAGCAGTAGCAGCAGGAATACTTGCACTGACATTTGTCAATGGTATGTTCTGGGGGTATATGCTAAAACGAAAACTAGGGTAGATGGGGAGGCAAAACTCCCCTGCCTTTTTTGAGGGAGTGCCACTGTGAAGAAAAATGCTCCAGAAACTTGAGTTTCGCAAGTACAGAGCCTGTAAATACTCCGCGGGGGCGAGCAAAACTCGCTTCGCGTGAATGGATGCTCTCCCTTTCCGCGTTGTATTAACAGGCTCTAACACTTGCTTCACAATGTTTCTTCCATATTTTTCTTCACTCAGATAACAGCGGTGTTTAAATATAATTTTCATTCTTTCCAACACACTTCAAAATCAAATACTATAAGCGGAAGTAATTCTTTGCAGTCTCAATATCCTTTTTTATTTGCTCAACCAGGTGCTGCGCACTTTCAAACTTTTTCTCTCCCCTTATCCGTTCTATTAAAAATACCTCAATCTTCTTTCCATAGATATCGCCGTTTTCAAAATTCAATAAATGGGTTTCAACGCATCTTCTATCCAACCCGCCAAATGTAGGATTGATTCCTATGTTGGTAATTCCGGGATACATTTTGCCGTCTATACAGGTCTTTGATATGTATACTCCATCCGGGGGCAAAGCCAGCTCAATTTCAGGACTGATATTGGCAGTGGGAAATCCTAATGTGTTACCTATCCTTCTGCCCTTTTCAACAATCCCTGTTATAGAATAATGTCTTCCCAAAAGCTCAAACACTTTACCCATATCACCTATTAGAATATTCTTTCTTATAAGGGTACTGCTTACCACTTCATCCCCATGCCGTATCGGCTCAATAATAATAACCCTGAATCCCAGATCATTGCCCAATTTCCGTAAGAGCTCGGCATCACCCTCACCCTTATGTCCAAATCTATAATTAAAGCCTGCAACAGCAAGCTTCATATTCAATCTCTTTATCAGAATATCCTTTACAAACGTTTCCGGCTTCATCTTGGAAAAAGCTTCGTCAAACTTTTCAAAATACAAATAGTCCAACCTTGTCCGATTTAAAAGCTCGATTTTTTTCTCATTTGTCATAACCAAAGGAGTAATCGACTTTTTATTAATAGTATTCTCAGTATGGCTACTAAAGGTATACAATACCGAATCAAAAGAATTAAAAATAGATTCGGTTATAAGCGTGTTAATCAAAGCCAGATGACCCACATGCAAACCATCGAAATTTCCAAGTCCTATACCCGTCGGTCTTATAAATTTTGTACCTTCATCCGTACCGTATATTACTTTCATAATACTACCCTTTATACTTCAATTATTTTATATTTCTATTCTTCCGTTAAGTTCAAACTCATTTTCTTTATGTTACTCAATATTACTCAACATTGCTCAATACTGCCAAAAATTATTCAATATTCTTAATATTACTTAATATCGCTCTATCTTACTCAATTTTTACTTAATATTCTCTAATATAACTTAATACTACTCAGCATTTCTCACTATCACTTAATTAAGTAAAGAAAATTTACCTTATCATATAAATATCTTCAACGGCTTGAGAGACAACTCCCCCTTTTTATTTAAAACCGTCTCTCCAAGAGCCAAAATGTTCTCATTTTCTCCAAATACACAAACCTTCTGCGATAAAGCAGGTACCGAACCTTCCAGCTTAATAAAGCCTCCGTTTAAAAATCTCTTTTCTTCCTCTTTGTCAAGACATATCCTTTCAAAATCATCAAAAACCTTTTCGATGCCTATAAATGCCTTTTCTATCGTACCGTTATCCGCCATCTCTCTAATTTGCTCTACGGTTAATGAATCATTGATATTAAAGCAACCTGCCTTCATTCTCACCAGAAAAGACATATGCCCTCCGCAGCCCAGCTTTTCCCCGATATCTGCGCACAAAGTCCTTATATAAGTACCTTTAGAACAACCCACATCAAAAATAACTTTGTTTTCCTTAATACTCAATATGTTTATAAAATGAATGGTAACCTCTCTTGGGCTCCGTTCCACTTCAATACCGCTTCTTGCGAGCTCATAAAGCTTTTTGCCGTTTTTCTTTATTGCCGAATACATAGGAGGCAATTGATTATAGCTGCCAACAAAGGACTTAACCGCAGCAGCTATATCATTTTCCGATAAATTCACTTTCGCCTCTTTTAAAATCCTTCCCAAGCTGTCCTGAGTGTCGGTGGAAATGCCCAGCGTAAGCTCAGCCCTATATACCTTGTCTTTGTCCGTCAGGTATTCAATCACCTTTGTGGCTTTGCCGATGCAAACAGGCAAAACTCCCACCGCCCCTGGATCCAGTGTTCCGGTATGCCCTATCTTCTTTACCTTCAATAATCCTCTCAAATATGCCACAACATCAAAGGAAGTCATTCCCGGGGGCTTCAATATATTCAAAATTCCGTTCATAGCTATAAGACTTCTCTAATCTCCTTTATCAATGCGTTTTTGATTTCATTTATATCTCCCTTAACGGTGCACCCGGCTGCCCTTACATGACCGCCGCCGGAATGCCTGTTTGCTATGCTGGAGACGTCAACATAAGATTTGGACCTAAAGTTAATCTTGTATTCATCATCTCCACGCTGCCTTATCAATATTGATACTTCTACCCCTTCAATATTTCTTCCTATGTTCACCAAACCATCGCAGTCTTCTTCCACAGCACCGATACTTTTCAGCATTTCATCGGTGATATAAATAAAAGCCAACTTTCCGTTTTCAAGCAACTCCATATTATCAATTGCCTTACCCATAAGCTTTACCTTGGGTAGTGATGTGGTTTCAAACACCAGTTGAGATATATTGGCCACATCCACACCGTTGTTGATAAGGTCTGCAGAAATTTGATGAGTGATTGGTGTGGTATTGCTGTATCTAAATCCTCCGGTATCTGTAGCTATTGCAACATAAAGGCAAGTTGCCATGTCCTTGTCAAGGGCTATACCCATCATTTTAATGAGCTGATATATTATTTCCCCTACAGCCGAAGAGCTCACCTTCACAAGATTCAACCGGGCAAACTCGGTATTTGTGGTATGATGGTCTATATTTACGGTTTTGTCTGCCTCCTCAAAAATAGCAATCCTTCTTCCCAGCCTTTCCAAATCCCCGGTATCCAGTGCCAATACTAGCTCATACTTATCGGGCTTTTCACCGTAAACCTGAGCAGACTCCCTTCCGGGCAAAAAACTATAGATAGAAGGTATTTCCTCTTCGAGATAAACCGTCACAACCTTATCCATTGTCCTAAGTGCAATAGCCAATGCCAGACTTGAGCCAAGCGCGTCCCCGTCTGCCGAAACATGGGGTAAAATTGCAATTCTTTCAGCTTCGTTTATTAGTTTTATAATCCTGTTCTCAACCATTTTCTACCTCTCAACAAGCATTATAGAAACAGTGTCTTTTGCATTTTAAGACTCATTCCTGATTTTGCGTTGTCTCACTGATGAGCTTTGTAATATAAGCTCCCTGCTCAATGGAATTATCAATCTCAAAATGAATCTCCGGCGTGTATCTCAGCTGTATTCTATGGCCAATTTCCCGTCGGATAAAACCTGCAGCACTTTTAAGACCTTCCAAAGAACTGTTTTTATCCTCATCATTACCCATGATACTGACATAAACCTTTGCATAACGAAGGTCCTTCGTAACATTAACATGGGTAATGCTTATAAGCTTGGAAAGCCTTGGATCCTTCAGTTCGTTTTGTATTATATTGCTTATTTCCCTTTTTATCTCCTCAGATATACGTGCGATTCTGTCCATATCAAACACTCCCAATACTGCACAACAATTTTCTGAATATGTTCTGCAATTATTATTTTAGTTCTTTACCTCTTCAATGGAAAATGCCTCAATAACGTCCCCTTCTTTGATGTCATTAAACTTTTCTATAGATAATCCGCATTCAAAGCCCTGAGCAACCTCTTTGACATCATCCTTAAATCTCTTTAATGATGCAAGTTTTCCTTCATGAATGACAATGCCATCCCTGACCAGCCTTATATCGGAGTTTCTAACAATTTTCCCGTCGGTGACATAACCTCCGCCGATGGTACCTATTCCGGAAACCTTGAATATCTGCCTGATTTCCACATGTCCAAGAACAACCTCTCTATAAGTCGGGTCAAGCATTCCTTTCATGGCAGACTGTATATCTTCAATTGCGTCGTATATTATTCTATAAAGTCTCAAATCAACGCCTGCGTCCTTTGCCGCATCTATTACCTTAGAAGAAGGTCTCACATTGAAACCGATTATTATGGCATTGGATACCTGTGCCAAAGTTACATCGGATTCGGTAACAGCACCCACTGCACCGTGAATAATCTTGATCCTCACTTCATCATTGCTGAGCTTCTCCAGCGACTGTTTAACAGCCTCAACAGACCCCTGAACATCAGCCTTAACAATTATATTAAGTTCCTTAACCTTTCCTTCTTTAATCTGATTAAACAAATCCTCCAGTGAAACCCTGGCAGTTGCTTTCAATTGCTGTTCTCTTTGCTTGAGCTTCCTCTTTTCCACTAGATGCTTTGCCACTTTTTCGTCGGTAACCGCATGGAAAATTTGTCCTGCTTCAGGTACTTCCGGCAAACCGAGAATCTCCACCGGAGTGGATGGACCGGCTTTTTTAATTCTGCGGCCTTTATCGTCTGTCATAGCCCTGATTCTTCCGAAGGTAACACCGGTTATTATGGAATCCCCCGTATTCAAAGTTCCCCTCTGCACCAGCAAGGTGGCTATAGGTCCTTTATCCTTGTCAAGTCTTGCTTCTATAACAGTTCCCTTAGCCTGTTTATTGGGATTGGCCTTAAGATCGTTCATATCTGCAACAAGAAGTACCATTTCAAGTAAACTGTCTATATTAATTCTCTTCTTAGCAGAAACCTCAACACAAATGGTATCGCCACCCCATTCTTCCGGAACCAGGCCATATTCCGTCAATTCCTGCTTAACCCTTTCCGAATTTGCAGCCGGTTTGTCAATTTTATTAATTGCAACTATAATATTAACATTTGCAGCCTTTGCATGGTTTATTGCTTCAACGGTTTGAGGCATAACACCGTCATCGGCAGCCACAACAAGTATTGCTATATCGGTAACCTGCGCTCCTCTAGCTCTCATGGCCGTAAATGCCTCGTGTCCCGGGGTATCGAGGAATGTGATATTTCTATTATTTATTTTAACCATATATGCACCGATATGCTGTGTAATTCCACCGGCTTCACTATCAATAACATTTGTCTGCTTTATGGCATCCAAAAGGGATGTCTTACCATGGTCAACATGTCCCATTACAACCACTACCGGCGGTCTTGGCACAGCTTCCGGATCATTGGCATCATCGCTGTCATCAAAGAGAATATCTTCTTCGCTGATAACAACTTCCTTCTCCGCTTTTACCCCAAATTCATCAGCCACGATTGCTGCCGTATCAAAATCAACCTCTTGATTTAGTGTTGCCATAATACCAAAGGACATTAACTTCTTTATTACTTCAGCAGAGGTCTTTTTAAGATCTTCAGCCAGTTCCTTGACCGTTAAAACCTCCGGAATTTTTATTGAAGTAAGCACAGCCTTAGGAGGAATATATTTTTCTTCTTTTTTCTCTTCTTTCTTTGCCTTTTTTATCTTCCTCTTGCCTTTCATGCCGTCAACAAAGAGATCATCCAATTCAAAGTCATTTGACAATACCTCGGATACGCCCTTCTTTGCGGTAAGAACACTCTTTAAAACCTTGCTGTTGTTTTTGGTTTTCATTTGTTTGGCTGATTCTTTCTTAAATTCCCTTTTTGTATCTTTTTCCACATCCTTGTTCAGTTCCCGTCTTTCCGCTCTCTGTGAATTCATTTCCTCTTTTTGAGAAGCTGTAAGTTCAACCTTGGGAATATCTAAACGCTTACTTGCCGTACGGTTCATATCCTGACCCCTGTCACCGAAAGAAGCAGTTTTTTCTTTTGATCCAAAATTATCATCCTTCGGACGGTTATTATCGTTTTTATTGTCTTTATTATAATTGCCGTCCCTTTTAAAATTGGCATCCTTCCTATGACCGCTGTCTTTTTTATCATTCTTCTTTATATCATTATTATAACCGCTCTTTTTATTTTCATTGGCTTTAAAGTCCTTCTTTTTATTATCATTCTTCACATTATCAACAATTGGTTCGGCAGATGGCTGATTGCTCTGAACATTAACCGTCTTGTGAGCAACATCCATATCCTTTTTCTCTTCTTCTCTCTTCATCTGTGCATTAACACTATTATTCAAAGTGTCCGGCTTAACCTGGGTATCCAAAGCCTCATTCTTAACCGATTTATTCACAGCATCATCCTTTATTGAATCATCTTTAACTGCTTCAGTTTTGTTACTGCTTACTATTTCTTTATTATTCCCAACTTGGCTGTTATCCTTGATATCAGCATGTGATTTTAAACCCACCCCTTTATCAACAGGAGCCGTTGTATCCTTTATTTCTGTCATTGTCTCTATTTTTTCCTTCTCCATCGTCTTACCTTTATCTATCACCTTATTATTTTCCTTAGCCTGAATTTCTTTCTTTTCATTTTCTACCATTTTTTTATAATCCGGTTTGGTATCTCTCACAAAACCAGGCCTTAAACCTGAATTAGAGCTTGCTACCTTTACAAAATCATTTCGTTTTCGCTTTCCTTCCTTTTTTGAATCCTTCTGACCGGCAAGTTCATTATCCTTTTCCGATTCCTGTGAATCCAGATAAATCTCTGTGGTTCTGATTATTCTCGGTGCCTTTTTGGCTCCTTTTTTCATTTCAACATTTTGCTGAATAATTTGAGGAGCGGAAGTAGTCTTTTTTTCTTCGGTATCAGATTTATCCTCATTATGTCTAATAACACCAATATGATCATATAATGCTTCAAGTTGATCCTCTTCCAGAAGACTCATATGGTTTTTAACTTCTATATTTATTTCCGCCAATTTTTCCATCAGCCTTTTGCTTGTTGTATTAAGCTCTTTTGCAATCTCATATACTCTTTTTTTCGTCAATAGATTCACCCCCGCATCCAATTTTTTCATCATCAATCAATTGCAATATCCGTTTTGAAAATCCCAATTCCTGTATAGCTATCACCGACCTTAAATCCTTACCGATAAATTTGCCCAATAACTCCTTTTTACCGAAGATTCTTATATTTATATTATAATAACGACAGGCATCCGTAAACTTTTTTTTTGTGTTGGGTGAAGCATCCTCCGCTACAATTACCAAGCTTACCTTTCCTGCCTTTATAGCCCTTTCACATGTCTCATCCCCTGAGACCAGCTTATTTGCTTTTCTTGCCAAGCCCAAAAAAGAGTATATTCTTTCAGACATTACCATCCTCCAGATCTTTTTTCAAAGATTCATATATCTCCTCATTAATAGATGTCTCAAAAGCCCTTTCAAGCCGCTTTCCCTTTCTTGCTTTTTCAAAGCAAGAAAGGCTTCTACAGATGTATGCACCTCTTCCCGGCTTTTTACCCGTAAAATCAATGGATATTTCATTTTCCTTGTTCTTCACAACTCTAATCAGCTCTTTTTTTGGCTTCATCTCCTGACATCCAAGGCACATTCTCATTGGAATCTTTTTTTGTTTCAACACTCATCACATCCCAAATAATACTATTTGTGATATCACCAAAAAATATAATATATTTCTGCTATTTTATTGTTTAAACCTAAAATCCTCTATTCATCGGATTCGTCAACAAAATCCTTTTCGTCTTCATCCAGAGTGTTTTCAGCCTCTTCATAATTTTCATAATACTCTGCCGGATTATATCCCTGATCGCTGTAAGAGTTGTCTTCTCCATCATTTAAAGCATTGTAGCTGCCGTCGAAATTCAAGAGCTGTTGTTCAATAGTTGCTCTAAGCTGAGATTCACTCTTTATATCAATTTTCCATCCGGTAAGCTTTGCAGCAAGCCTTGCGTTCTGCCCTTCTTTTCCTATTGCCAATGACAGCTGGAAATCCGGTACAGTCACCTTTGCACTCTTTTCTTCTTCATTTACGTCCACTCTTACCACTTTTGCCGGGCTAAGGCTACTGGAAATGTATTCCTGAATATTGCTGCTCCACTTTATTATATCTATCTTTTCGCCCCTCAGCTCATCAACAATAGCCTGAACCCTGGTACCCTTTTGACCCACACAGGCACCGACGGGGTCTACATTATCGTCCTTGGAGAAAACCGCAATTTTCGTTCTTGATCCCGGCTCTCTTGAAATACTCCTGATCTCTACTATTCCCTCATAGATTTCCGGAACTTCAAGCTCAAAAAGTCTTTTAACTATTCCGGGATGCGTTCTTGAAACTATAATCTGAGGACCTTTTGTGGTTTTCTTAACCTCAATTATATACGTCTTTATACGGTCATTAAATTTATATTCTTCACCCGGTATTTGCTCTGAGAGCGGCAGAATTGCCTCGGCTTTTCCAAGGTCAATAATCACGTTTTTCCTTTCCGTCCTTTGAACAATCCCGGTAACAATCTCGCCTTCCTTATTGGAAAATTCATTAAAAATAATTCCTCTTTCAGCTTCCCTGATTCGTTGAACAACCACCTGTTTGGCTGTTTGAGCAGCTATTCTTCCGAATTTTCTCGGTGTAACCTCTATCTCAACCACATCGTTTTCTTCAAGCCCAGGATTGATTTTCTTTGCATTTTCAACCGATATTTCCAGCAAATCATTCTGAGGATTACTGGTAACCTTCTTCAAGGCAAATACCTTAAAATCACCGGTCTGACGGTCAATAAAAACCTTCACGTTTTGTGACGAGCCAAAGCTTCTCTTATATGCCGATATAAGAGCAGCCTCAATGGCTTCAATTATAACTTCTTTATCAATCCCCTTGTCTTTTTCCAACTGCTCCAATGCATGAATCAAATCCGCACTCATTTTTTTAGATCCTCCTTATTTAGTTTTCATGTTATATAATATCCAATATCAATCAGGAGCGCACATTTTAAAATTATATTTTTAACTAAAGTTAAACTTGACGGTTTTCACAATATTACCAACTACGTGGCAAACATTATAAAATTAAATTACAAATAAAGTTAGAACTTAATCAATCTTCTTACCAATGCAATTTTATCGCGTTCAAACTCCATTTTTTCTCCGTTTTCTTTTTCTATAAGAATCACAGAGCTGTTATGACCCAATAGCTTTCCTTCAAATATCTTTTTATCGTCAATAGGTTTAAAAAGCTTGATTTCAACCATCTCTCCCTTGAACCGTTCAAAATCACTGTCCTTCTTTAACGGCCGGTCTAAACCTGGAGAAGACACTTCGAGAAAGTATTTCTGCGGTATGGGATCTTCCCTATCCAAAATATCACTTATTTCTTCACTTACAATCTTACAGTCGTCAATAGTTATACCTCCCGGTTTATCAATATAGATCCGCAAAAAATAATTGGATCCCTCCTTTATGAACTCAACATCAACCAGTTCAAAGGAGTGTTTATCAACTATGGGAGTAGCAAATTTTGTAACCAACTCTTCTATTTTCTTTTTTGTCATATTAACCTCCAGTAGAATTAACCAATAAAATCTCAGGGGCATCAAGCCCCTAAATCTTAAAGTACATTGCTTCGTAAAATTCCAAGTAGTTCAAATTAATACGAAAGAGTGGGAATGACCCACTCTTTACCTTAAGTTACTATTTGCTTTAGTCCAGAAGTATTATATCATTATTATTTGTAAATATCAACATTTTATTAGCAATTAATTATATTTTATAGTTTGACCGAGATTTACACTATTCATGGAAGAAATACGGAAGAGCATCATAAATATAATGTCTTACATATCCCCACCAGTGTGTAAGGCCCGGAGCTACAAGGAAGTAGAAATTACCCTTGGAAAAATCCGAAGTATATACAAATTGCGGCTTCGTTTTCATAGCTTCAATTTGCGGTACCATATTATTATATGCAATATCCTCGGTACCTGTGGCTGCCAATACGAAGTACTGTCTATTTGAATATCCGAAATTATTTATTGATGTAACAAGGGCATTAGCTTTATCCTGACCGGAATTTCCAGCCCAGTAATCTCCGCTGAGAGGCATAAAGTATGCAACGTAATCAAGGCAGTTAGCCATTACCGTCCATGTTGTCAAACCTCCCATTGAGAATCCTCCAAAGGCTCTGTGCATTCTGGAAGCTTTAATTCCCTCAGGAGTTGTTGACTCTGCATAAGTAGAGTACTTGCCTTCTACAAAGGGAATTACATTTGCCTTGAATTCCTGATAGAAATTCTGAGCTGTGCAGTTTCCGCCATTGAAGGTAGGTGTTACCACAATCAATGGCTCAAGCTCGCCATTCATAATCATGTGGTCAAGGATACGGTGCAAATTAACATCGTTGCTAAAAATCGTATTTTCGTTTTCTCCTCCGCCATGCATGAGGTAGAAAATATTATATTTTTTGCTTGGGTCATAACCGTAAGGAAGATATACATTTAGACTCTTGGTTCCGTTTATCCCTGTATATGTTTCCTTTACAATTCTTCCCGGCTGTGGGCACTGATTCAAATAAGAGTTCGGAGCGGGACGATATTGTAAAGCAGCATCGTAATTAAAAGGAGGTTTTTCAGGGTCATTATTTCCCGGATCATTATTTTCATCTACAGGAAATTTGTCAATTTTTCTTAAAACGTAACGTTTAACAAGAGTCACGTCCATGCTGTCTACTGATCCGTCCCGGTTAACGTCAGCTGCAGCTTTAGTCTCTTCATCGGGAACAATTTTTCTCAGTACAATTCTCTTTAATATTGTTAAGTCCAAGGAGTCAATAGAACCGTCATCGTTTAAATCTCCATACGTAATTTTTTTAGGATCTGCAGGTCCGGTTATTACAGTTCCTGCAACCGCTCCGATTGCTTCATCAATATAAAAATCAATGGTATCATCGGCTGTTTCCACATAAACATACATATCACTTGCATCTGAAGGAATTGTGAATTGCGGGTTATACAAGTGAACCCATTGATTGGGGCCTACCGTCTTCTCAGCTATAGTATCATAATGAGGATCACCGTTTGAATCTACATATTGAAGCTTCATGTAGAACGTTGTGGAAGCAGCACCTTGCTTAAACATTGCAACAGTACTGAAGCAATATTTATTCCCGGGCTTATATGTTCTGGCACTTAATGCCCGCTGTGCTCCGTTCCATGCAGCTGTACGATTATTGACCAAAAGGGACTGTGAACCTTTATATGCTGCACTGCTGCTTGTCTGAACTTGCGCAGCTCCTCTACCGGTCCATTGGCCCAAACTGCCTTCGAAGGTATCATGGTAATAATATCCGTTTTCATCCGGCTCCTCTGGGTTGCCTCCGCCACCGCCGCCAACCGGATTGTCACCGTCTCCCCATTCGGACTGAGGAATAATTGAAGCTACTGCATTATAGGCTGCCTTAGGTTGATTGCTTCCGTCAAATAAAAGAGGTGCATTTTGTGAACCGAGCCAGGTATTGGAATCATTAGGTCCCCATACACAAACAGCCGTAACCTTTCCTTTGCTGGAATTATTATTTATATCGACTGCCGCCTGGAAAACGGCTTTATATTTGTCAGCCTGCTGCTGGAAGCTAAATTTACCGCTTTCAGTACTTACATCAAGCTCGGTAATCTGAACATCACAACCGATATTTATATATTTCTGCAGAGCTGCTTTATAATTCTGTATACCTGAAAATCCATTCATATCCGAATTGATATGGGATTGCATTCCCACACCGTCAAGTAAGCCCTTGTTGTATAAAGATGCACACATTGAAGCAATACAGTCTCTCTTATGGTCCCAATATTCGTTGTAATCGTTGTAATAAAGTTTACAATTTGCCGGAGCATATTTTCTTGCATATGTA
>Ga0134103_1000191_pt1 | contig 75928 bp, 81 predicted proteins | sample 14_taG_2_FD_94445 | JGI IMG/M metagenome (GOLD analysis project Ga0134103, IMG submission 94445) | Switchgrass degrading microbial communities from high solid loading bioreactors in New Hampshire, USA - 14_58_20_212_A1 metaG | ecosystem: Engineered > Bioreactor > Semi-continuous > Anaerobic >...
GAGAGCTCCTTTTCCCCGAAATAGAGCTTCGTCACCGACCTGTCCGCGTGGAGCACCGTGGCGACGGCGGCGCGGCGCCCGGCGGCTAGGTCCTCAAAGACGCGGGTGTAAATCGAGCGGTCAAACATTCCGTAGCTCACCTTTCTGCTGTGTTTTTCTTTTAGTATACCGCGCGGAGCAATACGCGGCAAGATATGCGCCGCAAAGGGGATGGCGGGTAAAGCCCCCGCGCGCAGAAACTCTGCTTGCGCAGCTTTATTTCGCGGTCAACTTCAACAGCGCAGGGGCCCGCCATAAAACGCCAACAACACAAAGTGCGCGTATACAACCTCATGCACGCAATAATGGCGGCTCCGCGCAGAGCGCAACCCGCGGGGCAAAAGCGGGCGGGACGCGGATGATCTGCCCCGCGCGCCGAAAAACCCCGAAAAAAGCATACCCGCACGCACAGCCGGACGCGCCGCCCGCGCAAAAATGCCCCGCACAGGGAGGGGCGTGCGGGGCATTATGTATTGAATAATAATTCAAATATTTTCCAAAAGCATCGGCCTGCCGCTTTCGCGGCGAAGCAAGGATTTGAACAGCTGTTCAATTAACCTTCAAGGGCCTGCTTGAGGTCGTAGATGATGTCGTCGATGTGCTCGATGCCGACGGACAGGCGGATCGTGTTCGGGCGGATGCCGCTGGCGAGCAGCTCCTGCTCGTTCATCTGCGAGTGCGTCGTGCTCGCGGGATGGATGACGAGGGACTTTGCGTCCGCCACGTTGGCAAGGAGCGAGAAGATTTCAAGGCGGTTGATGAACGCCTTCGCCTCCGCCGCGCCCCCTTTGATTTCAAACGTGAAGATGGAGCCGGCGCCTTTGGGGAAGTAGCGGTCGTACAGCGCCTTGTACGGGCTGTCCGGCAGGGACGGGTGGTTGACGCGCTCAACTTTCGGGTGGTCTTTCAGAAACTCGACGACTTTGATGGCGTTTTCGACGTGGCGCTCGACGCGCAGGGAGAGCGTCTCAAGGCCCTGCAGGAGCAGGAAGGCGTTGAAGGGGCTGAGCGCCGCGCCCGTGTCGCGCAAAAGGGTGGTGCGGGCTTTCGTAATGTACGCCGCGGGGCCGGCTATGTCCGTGAACACCGCGCCGTGGTAGCTCGGGTTGGGCTTTGACAGCCCGGGGAATTTGCCCGACGCCGCCCAGTCGAAATGGCCGCCGTCGACGATGACGCCGCCGATGGTCGTGCCGTGGCCGCCGATGAACTTCGTCGCCGAGTGGATGACGACGTCCGCCCCCAGCTCGATGGGGCGCAGGAGGTAGGGCGTGGCGAAGGTGTTGTCGATGAGGAGGGGGATGCCGTGCCGGTGCGCCACGTCCGCCAGCTCCTCGATGTCCACGAGGCTGGAGTTGGGGTTGCCGAGCGTCTCCACAAACAGGGCCTTCGTGTTGTCGCGGATGGCCGCCTCGAAGCTGCCGGGCACGTCCGGGTCGACGAAGGTGACGTCGATGCCGAAGTCGCGGAAGGTGTTGGCGAAGAGGTTGTACGTGCCGCCGTAGAGCGTCGTGGCCGAGACGATGTGGTCCCCCGCGCCGGCGATGTTGAGCACCGCGTACGTCACCGCCGCCGCGCCGCTGGCCACGGCGAGCGCCCCGACGCCGCCTTCGAGCGCCGCCATGCGCTTTTCAAAGACGTCCGTCGTCGGGTTCATGATGCGGGTGTAGATGTTGCCGGGCTCGGTCAGCTCAAAACGCGCCTGCGCGCTCTCCGCGGAGGGGAAGACGTACGACGTCGTCTGGTAGATCGGGACGGCGCGCGCGTCCGTCGCCGGGTCGGGCTTTTCCTGACCGACGTGCAGCTGCATGGTCTCAAACTTCAGTTTCCGTTTTTCCGCCATACTATCACGCTCTTTCCTCATTTAGTCGTTTAACTCGATATAACCAACAAAATATATATGAATACAATATAATGCCCACCGCGCCGGCTGTCAACAAAAATTTGCCGCGGCAGACCAAAAAGAGCGGCATACACGGGAAAAGGCAGAAATTGACAGGCGATTTCGTGCAAAATGACAAAATTGGAGCGCCGCGCCATGGCGGAATCGTAGATGTCGCCCGCCGCGGCTTGACGAGATGCGCCCGAAATACTATGATGAACACTGGATGTCCAGAGAGATATAAAAGGGCAAAAAAGCGGCATCATCGCGTTTCAAATCGGCACATTCCTCGCGATTTCGCGATCTCTTTGCAGGGCTCGCGTACATACGGAAGCTTAAGGAGGAGGTCCGATGAAAAGGGCGCTGGCCGCGCTGCTGTGCGTGTATCTTCTGGCGGGTGCGATACCACCTGCCGCGGCGGCAAATATCTCCCGTCTCGACGCGGCCGTTCCGGAAATCGGCGGCCTTGTCATGACGCTCACGGACGTTTTGCCGTACTATTCACGCGGTGCGTTTCCCCTCGAGCCGGCGCAGACGGTCTGCACGCTCTATTTCGGCCCTGAGGGGACGGTGCGCTTTAGCCGGAGCGTTGAGATGACCGTCTTTGACGCAAAGACGCTTGCGCAGTCGGTGGTGCGCATTGAAGCGGACGCGGCCGTTCCGGTCAGCGCCATATCCGGCGGGCGACTTTCCTTCGACGACCCTGCCGCGGGGTTTGTGTGCTTTGTCAGCATGGGCGATCCTTTGCGCGCCGCCGGGGCCGCGGCGGCGGACCTTGACGTGACGGGGCTTGACGCGCATTCAGCGCCGCCGCCAGACGCCGAGCGGGTGACGGCCGTCCCGTCCCCGCAGAAAGTGTTCGTTGACGGCGGGGAGATTGCCATCTCCGCGTACAACATCGGCGGGTACAACTACTTTAAGCTGCGCGACGTCGCCTTCGCCCTGCGCGAAACGGACAAAACGTTTGAGGTTTTGTGGAACGAGAAAACGCGCGCCATCGAGATTTTAAGAGGGCGGCCCTACACGCCCGACGGCAGCGAGATGAGGCCTTCCGGCGGCGCCGCCGAGACGGCCGTGACCTCCCCGGCTGCCGTCTCGATTGACGGGGTAAGGGTGAGCCTTAAGGCTTACAATATCCGAGGCAACACATACTTTAGGCTGCGCGACCTTGGCGCGGCGATCGGCTTTAATGTTGACTACGGCGAGGCGGAAAACGCCGTTTTCATCGACACCGGCGCGGCCGGCTAGGCCGCTCTGGCGTATAAAGAGTATCAGAGGGAGAGTGAACGGGGCGCTGTGAGAGCGCCTCCGTTCGTTTTATGGACAGCGCGGGCGGAAAGTACGGCAAGGGCGGGGAAAAAGCCCTGTGTTGCCACCGATTGCATGGGCATGGTATAATAAACTAAATATCCCCTGGCGGAAATAAGCGCGCGAAAGAGCGCGGCGGAGGCGGACGATGATTATACTCGGCATCGACCCGGGCATCGCGACGGTCGGTTTCGGCATTATAAAGGCCCAGGGCAGCGGGCAGTCCCTCGTGCGCTGCGGCGTCATCCGGACGGAGGCGGGGCAGCGCCTTTCGCTGCGCCTAAAGCAGATCCACAGCGACGTGACGGAGCTGATCGAGGCGTTCCGGCCCGACGCCATCGCCGTGGAGGAGATCTTTTTCAATACAAACCAGACGACGGGCATCTCCGTCGCGCAGGGGCGCGGCGTGATTCTCCTCGCGGGGGAGCAGAAAGGCGTCCCCCTGTTTGAATACACGCCGCTGCAGGTCAAGCAGACGGTGACGGGATACGGCCGCGCGGAGAAGAGACAGGTGATGGAGATGGTCCGGCGCCTTCTAGGCCTGAACGTAATCCCGCAGCCGGACGACGCGGCGGACGCGCTCGCCGTCGCCATCTGCCACGCCCGCGCCGCAACGTCGCTTCTCAGCCAGCTTGGAGGAAACGTATGTTCTACTATTTAGAAGGGACCGTCGCCGCGATGGAGCCGTCTCTCGCCGTCATCGACGTCGGCGGCGTGGGGTACGCCTGCCACACGAGCGCGAGCACCCTCGCGCGGCTTGAGCTCGGCAAAAAGGCGCGGCTGTACACGTACTGCCACATCAAGGAAGACGCGTTCGACCTCTACGGGTTTTACGACTTGAGCGAAAAACGCTTTTTCGAGCAGCTGCTGACCGTCTCGGGCGTCGGCCCCAAGGCGGCGCTGTCCATTTTGTCCTCGGGGACGCCGGAGATGCTCGCCCTTGCCATCGTCAGCGAAGACGAGCGGGCGCTCATGGGCGCCGCCGGCGTCGGCAGGAAGCTCGCCCAGCGCGTGATTTTGGAGCTTAAGGACAAAATCGCAAAAAGCGCCGTGCAGAAGAAGGGCGCGGAGATCGAGCCGATGCCCGTCACGGGCGGCGTGGAGAAGGTGCGGGAGGCCTCCGAGGCCCTCGCCGTGCTGGGCTACAGCCAGCAGGAGATCGCCGCGGCGCTCAAAAAGCTCGACCTGCAGGCGATGACGGTGGAAGACATCGTCCGCGAAGTGCTCAAAAGCAGCCTGAAATGACCATGACGCCGCAGTGCGCGCTGCGGCCTTTTCGCGACAACCGGCACGGAAGGAAGTGACATAAGGTGCCCATCGAATTTAGCGACCGGCGCGGGGAGGACGGGATGCTACTCACGGCGGCGCAGCTTGACGAAGACGCCGCCGAGACGACGCTGCGCCCGAAAACCCTGCGCGAGTATATCGGGCAGGAGAAGGTGCGGGAAAACCTCGCCGTCTTCATCGAGAGCGCGCGGCGGCGCGGCGAGCCGCTCGACCACGTCCTCCTGCACGGCCCGCCGGGGCTCGGGAAGACGACGCTCGCCGCCATCATCGCCAACGAAATGGGCGGCACGCTCCGCAAGACGTCCGGCCCGGCCATCGAAAAGCCGAAGGACCTCGCGGCGCTGCTCACCAATCTCAATGAAAACGATATACTGTTTATTGACGAGATTCACCGCTTAAACCGCGCCGTGGAGGAAATCCTCTACCCGGCCATGGAGGATAAGCAGATTGACATCATCATCGGGCAGGGCCCGGCGGCGACGTCGATCTGCCTTGAGCTGAAAAACTTCACCCTCGTCGGCGCCACGACGCGCTCCGGCCAGCTCTCCTCGCCGCTGCGGGACCGGTTCGGCATCGACCTTAAGCTGGAGCTGTACACGCCCGAAGAGCTCCAGCGCATCGTGCTGCGCTCGGCGCGCCTTCTGGAGATCCCGACGGAGCCGGAGGGCGCGATGGAAATCGCAAAGCGCAGCCGCGGCACGCCGCGCATCGCCAACCGCCTGCTCAGGCGCGTGCGGGACTTCGCGGAAGTGAGGGGCAACGGCGTCATCACCGCGGAGATTGCGGACAAGGCGCTGTCCATGCTGGGGGTTGACAAGCTGGGCCTCGACGCGGTGGACAGGCGGCTGCTTTCCAGCATCATCACGCACTACGACGGCGGCCCCGTGGGCCTTGAGACGCTCGCCGCCACCGTGAACGAAGAGCCGGTGACGATTGAGGACGTCTACGAGCCGTACCTCATGCAGCAGGGCTTCCTCACGCGCACGCCCCGCGGCCGGTGCGTCACGCGCAAGGCGTACGAGCACTTGGGGCTCAATGCCTTCGGGCAGGCGGGGGAGCAGCTGAGCCTCTGACCTTATCACACTGAATTTTTAGTTTAAGGACTGATTGACAGCGAATGGGTAAATATTTCGGAACGGATGGAATCCGCGGCATCGTCAACGAATCCCTCGACGCCATGCTGGCCTTTAAAATCGGCTGCGCCGCCGCCACGCTCCTGACGGAAAACGCGCAGCCGGGCGGCAAAAAGCCGCTTATTCTCATCGGGAAGGACACGCGCATCTCCTCGGATATGCTGGAAGCGTCCCTCATCGCCGGCATCTGCTCGTCGGGGGCGGACGTCATGCCTCTGGGCGTTATGCCGACGCCGGCCGTGGCGTACCTTACGGTGCGCGAGAAGGCGGATTTGGGCATCGTCATATCCGCCTCGCACAACCCCTTTGAGCACAACGGCATCAAAATCTTCGGCGGCGGCGGGTTTAAGCTCCCCGACGCCCTCGAGGAGCGCATCGAGCGCATCATCGACGGGCAGGAGCCGTGCGTCCTTAAAACGCACGGCGAAATCGGCCGCGTCCGGCCGGACGACGGCCGCATGCTTCAAACCTACATCGACTACCTCGCCTCCGCCGCGGAGTGCGACGTGTCGGGACTGCGCATCGCCGTCGACTGCGCCAACGGCGCGGCGTCCGTGACGGCGCGGCGCCTGTTTGAAAAGCTGGGCGTGGAGTGCGCCGTCCTGTGCGACCAGCCCGACGGCGTGAACATCAACGACGGCTGCGGCTCGACGCACATCGAGCGCCTTTCCGCCTTCGTCCGGGAGGGCGGGTACGACCTCGGCTTCGCCTTCGACGGCGACGCCGACCGCTGCCTCGTCGTGGACGAGACGGGCGCCGTCGTGGACGGCGACCGCATGATGAGCGTCCTCGGCCTCGCGATGAAAAGGAGCGGGCGGCTGAAAAACGACCGCATCGTGGCGACGGTGATGAGCAACATGGGCTTTCACGCCTTCGCCAGGGAGCACGGCATTACCCTCGAGTGCGCCGCCGTGGGCGACCGCAACGTCCTCGAGCGGATGCTCGAGTGCGGCGCCGTGCTGGGGGGCGAGCAGTCGGGCCACATCATCTTCCTCGACAGCGCCACGACGGGCGACGGGCAGCTTGCCGCCGTCAAGTTCCTCAGCGTCGTCGCCGCCTCGGGGCTGCCCGTTTCGCGCCTTGCCGCGACATTCGAGCAGTACCCGCAGGTGATGGTCAACGTCCCCGTGCGGGGCGGGAACGCCGCGAAGGAGGCGATTATGCAAAGCCCGAAGCTCAAAGAGGCCATCCGCGAGCAGGAAGCGGCGCTCGGCCCGGCAGGGCGCGTGCTCGTGCGCCCGTCCGGAACGGAGGCGCTCATCCGCGTCATGGCGGAGGCTAAGGACGCCGACGCCGCGAAAAAAGCGGTGGAAACTCTTGCTAGTTTGATAAAACTGCTAGAATTATGACACAATTTTTATTTTTTTTAGAAAATCTTTACAAGAACGCTTGACTTTATCACTGGCAGAATCTATAATTTGCGGTGTTGATAAGAAGAAATCTTTGGTTACATTTATGCAAAAAGATTTACATACGCCGGACGAAGTGCTGCTAAGGCGCATCGCCGAAGGCGACGACCTCGCGCTTGAAGAGCTCTTTCAGAAGTACAGCACCGTCGTCAAGATTTGTGCGCGCCCATATTTTCTCGCGGGAGGGGATGGGGAGGACCTCATCCAGGAAGGCATGTTCGGCCTGCTTTCGGCCGTGAGGACGTACGACCCGTCGAAGGACGTGCGGTTTCGGACGTACGCCGAGCACTGTATCCGCAGGCGCCTTTACAGCGCCATCCGCGCCGCGTCGAGCTCCAAGCACAGCCCGCTCAACAACCACATTCCGCTTGAGATTCCAGCTCTTGATGAAAACAATACCCAAGGGACGTATATTCTGCGGGATCCTGAAGAACTGCTAATCGCAAGGGAACGGGTCGGTGAGCTGCGCCACCGGCTCGTCAGCCGTCTGTCGAGCCTGGAACGCAAAGTGTTAGCCCTTTATCTGAAAGGCATGAAATATGAGGATATGGCTGCTGAACTGAACACGACCACGAAGTCTGTGGACAATGCCGTTCAGCGCATCAGGAGGAAGCTCGCAGAGCTTATCAATGCAGGCGACAATCAGTGAAAACTGAAGCGCATACAGCCCGGTAGGGTAGACTTTTGTCAAGAGAGGTTCTTTATCATGTATCAGGACAAGGTTTTAGTGTGTAAGGAATGTGGAGCCGAGTTCGTGTTTTCGGCGGGCGAGCAGGAATTCTACGCCGAGCGTGGCTTCCAGAACGAGCCGCAGCGGTGCAAGCCCTGCCGCGACGCGCGCAAGAACGCCGCCCGCGGCCCGCGCGAGTACCACACGGCCGTCTGCGCCGCCTGCGGCGGTGAAGCGAGAGTGCCGTTCGAGCCGAAATCCGACCGCCCTGTCTACTGCAGCGAGTGCTTCGCCCGCATTAGGGAAACCGTGTAAGTCGCCTGCCTGCAGCAAAGAGTGAAACATGGCCCTCGTCAAAAGGGCCATGTTTTTTGCATCCATTTTGGCCGAACGGGGCCGCCTGAGCGAAAAAAGGGCGGTTTTTTCGCCGTGCCGGAAAAATTTTATTGAAATCAATTTTGTAATAATATATAATGGTCAGCAAATAATACGAAATACAGTGTACAACGGAGGTTTACCATAATGACGATTACGAAAGACACCCTCATCTCGGATATCCTCAAAATTGCGCCGAACTCCGCCCCGCTGTTTCATTCCATCGGCATGCACTGCTTAGGGTGCGCCATGGCCAGCGGCGAGACGCTTGAGGAAGCGTGCGCGGTGCACGGGGTTGACGTGGATGAGTTTCTCGAAGAGCTCAACGCGTACGTCGAGTAATCGCGAGAGTTTGAAGACGGAAAGCGGGGGAGCGGCTCCCCCGCTTTTTCAATGCGATGGCGGCGGGGTAAAGCTCTCAAAGCGGCTTGCGGCGGTCGCGGCGTTTGTGCCGCAGGGCGCCGTCGCCGCCGATATCGGGACGGACCACGGCCTTGTCCCCGCGCACCTTGTCCTGACGGGGCGCGCGCGGGCGGTGTACGCCTGCGACATCGGCGAAGGGCCGCTCAATCGCGCGCGCCGGACGGCCAAGGCGCTGGGGCTTGAGGGTGTCATTCGCTTTCGCCTGACGGACGGGCTTGACGGCCTGGAGGACGAGGGGATTGACACGGCCATCCTCGCCGGCATGGGCGGCGAGACGATGGCGGGGATCCTCTCGCGCGCGCCGTGGATAAAGACACGCGGCGTGCGCCTCGTTTTGCAGCCGCAGTCGAAACTGGACGTTTTAGAGGCGTGTCTTTCGGAAAACGGGTATGCTATAAAGGACGCCGCCCTCGTCCTTGAAGACGGGAAGCACTACGTTGTCCTTTTCGCCGTGCTCTGCGAAGGGGACAAGCCCCGCGCCCTCGAGGTGCTGCTTGAAAAGCGCGACCCGCTGCTGCCGGCGTACCTTGAGCACTGTATTTCAAAGCAGGAAAAGAAGCTAAGCGGGCTGCGCCGCGCCGCGTCGCCGGATGAGGACGAAATCCGCCGCGCTCAGGAGGCGCTCGGCGCGCTTCGCAACATGAAGGAGGAGACGAAGGCATGGCAACAGTAGGGGAGATTTTCAGGAGCCTTGCGGAATTTGCGCCGGTTGAGCGGAAGATGGATTTTGACAACGTGGGCTTCCTCGTGGGCTTTGAAAACGCTATCGTCGAGCGCGCGCTCGTCGCCCTCGACATCACGGACGACGTCGTCGGCGAGGCGATTGAAACCGGCGCGCAGCTGATCGTCTCGCACCACCCGCTGTTTTTCCAGCTCAAATCCGTCACCGACACAGACCGCATCGGGCGCAAGGTGACGGCGCTGCTGAAGCACGGCATTTCCGCCATCTGCATGCACACGAACCTCGACGCGGCGAGCGGCGGCGTCAACGACGCGCTGGCCAAGGCCGCGGGGCTGGAGGACGCCGAAATCCTCCATGCCGAGGGGGAGGACTCAAGCGGGCAGAAATACTCCTGCAACCGCGTCGGGCGGCTGCCGAGGCCCATGAGAATGCGGGAGTACCTGCCGTTTCTGAAGGAGCGTCTGGGGGCAAACGGCCTGAGGTACCACGACGCGGGGCGGGAAGTCTCCCTCGTCGCCGTCGTCGGCGGCTCGGGCGGCGGCGAACTGGAGCACGCGATAAGATACGGGTGCGACACGTTCATCACGAGCGATATAAAATACGACACGTTCCTCGCCGCGAAGGAGGCGGGCGTCAACCTCATCGACGCCGACCATTTCTGCACGGAAAACGTCGTCGTCCCCGTTTTGGAGCGGCTTTTGAAAGAGCGCTTCCCTGAAGTTTTGTCCACAATATCAAAACGCCACTGCCAGACGGCCCAATTTTATTAAAAATGAATACCCATTGGCTGTTGCCTGCAAACCGGGATGCGTGTAAAATGGTCATGAAGGCGGGGCGGAGGCAGCCTGACCCCGCTGAAAACGAATTTGCGCTGCATCCCGCACAGGGCGGGAGCGGCAGCAGGGAGGAATTGAATACATGAATGGCAGAAAGTATTTCGACGTAGGCAAGATGGTACGTTTGGCCGTACTTGTCGCAATCCTGCTCCTTCTGGCGTATACGCCGCTGGGGTATCTGAAGGTCGGCGCCGTGTCCATCACGTTTCTGACGATACCCGTCGCCGTGGCGGCCATTATCGTCGGGCCAGGAGCCGGCGCGTTTCTCGGGGGCGTGTTCGGGCTCACGAGCTTCCTGCAGTGCTTCGGGGCCGACCCGTTCGGGGCCGCGCTTCTTGCAATTAACCCCATTTTGACTTTCATTATGTGCATGGTCCCGCGCATCCTCGCCGGGTGGCTGCCCGGGCTGGTTTTCCGCGCGCTGCACCGGAGATACCTCGACACGATCGGCGCGTTTGTCGCGTCACTGTGCGTGTCGGTCTTCAACACGATTTTCTTCGTGAGCGCGCTCATCCTCTTCTTCTTCGGCACGGAGCCGATGCGCGCGCTGGGTGACAGCGTTCTTGCGGTTATTGCGGTGCTGGTTACGACCAACGCCCTCATCGAGGCCATCGCCTGCACCGTTGTGGCCGGCGGCGTGAGCCGGGCGCTGCTGCACTTTGTGCCGCTCAAACCGGTTAAACAGTAAAGGAGAAAGCGTGTATGATGCTTGCGCTGGACGTAGGGAACTCCAACATCGTGCTTGGATGCATCGAAAACGGCGAGATTTCGCACGTTTTCCGCATGGTGACGAATATCAACAAGACGGAGTTTGAATACGCCGTTGAGATGAGAAATATCCTCGAGTTCGAGGGCATCGACTGCGCGGGATTCGACGGGGCGATTATCTCGTCCGTCGTGCCGCCGCTTGTGAACGTGCTGAAGGCCGCCGTGAAGAAAATCACGGGGAAGACGGCGCTCGTCGTCAGCGCCGGGATTAAGACGGGGATGAACATCCTCATCGACGACCCCGCCACCCTCGGCAGCGACCTCGTTGCCGACGGCGTCGCAGCGATGACGCACTACAAGCTGCCCGTCATCGTCTTCGACATGGGCACGGCGACGACGATTTCCGTCATCGACCAGAACGGCAACTTCATCGGCGGCGCGCTGTTCCCGGGCGTTCAGCTGTCCATGAACGCCCTGTCGAGCGGGACGTCGCAGCTGCCGCGCGTCCCTATCGAGCCGACGGGAAAGGTCATCTGCGCCAACACCATCGACTGCATGAAAAGCGGCGCCATCTACGGCACCGCCTCGATGATCGACGGCATGGTCGAGCGCATCGAGGAAGAGCTCGGCATGAAGGCGACCGTCGTGGCCACGGGAGGCCTTTCCGGGCGGATTGTCCCATACTGCAAACATAAGATCCACCATGACGAAAACCTGCTCCTGCGCGGGCTGGCCATCATCTACGAAAAGAACAGGCGAAAGTAAGAATAAGCGGCATGGCCAAACCGGCCATGCCGCTTATCGGTTTACCGCAGCTCAGGCGTGTCCGTCTGAGGCGTGTGGCGCCGCTTGCTCCGCGTGTTATTGGACGGCGCCGGAATGGGGTAGAGCTGGCCGTACGAGGCCGCCTCGGCGTCGGACAAAGGCGGCGTCGCCTCAAGGCCGGTGCACTCGCTCGCGGAGGCGACCTGCGAGATCAGGCCGAGCTCGTCCTCGGAGTAGACGGGGTAACCGGAAAACTTTTTGTCTGCCATCGTCGTCATCCTTTCTGCGCGCCGCGCGCTGCTTGAAGTATTTTTAGTATGACGGTTTCTAAAAACGCTATCCCATAAAGTTTTTGTCACTTGAGGGCGTCTCTTTCAAAACGGCCGGAAACGCCCGCACATTTTTCCTGAGGTGAGACGATGCTCGAGCATCTCCTGGACGAGTACGCGCGGTCCGGCATGCTCCCGATGCACACGCCGGGACACAAGCGCAGCGGCGCGTTTGCCGGGCTTTTGCCGTATTCGCTTGATATAACGGAAATCGAGGGGTTTGACGACCTTTACAACGCCAAAGGCGTCCTCGCCGAAACGATGGCCCTCGCCGCGCGGCTGTACGGCTCCCGCCGCGCTTATCTTGGCGTCAACGGCTCGACGGGCTGCATCCTCGCCGCCGTCTACGCCGCCGCAGGGCCGGGGGACACGGTGATCGTCGCCCGGAACTGCCACCGCAGCGTCTATCACGCGCTGGAGATTGTGCGCGCGCGGCCCGTCTTTGTCATGCCGGAGGTGGATGCGGAGACGGGCATCGCGGGGAGCCTTAAGCCCGAGGCGGTGGAAAAGGCCCTTGAGAGCGCGCGGGGCGCGCGCCTTGTGATTGTCACGTCCCCGACGTATGAGGGCGTCGTCAGCGACGTGCGGAGTATCTGCGAGACGGCGCACCGGCACGGCGCTGTTGTGCTCGTGGACGCGGCGCACGGGGCGCACCTTGGCTTTCACCCGGCGTTTCCGGAAAGCCCCGTTGCGTGCGGGGCGGACATGGTCGCCATGAGCCTGCACAAGACGCTGCCCGCCATGACGCAGACGGCGCTTTTGCATCTTTGCAGTGAGCGCGTCGACGCGCAACGGCTTGCGCAGGCAATGCGGATGTTTTGCACCAGCAGCCCGTCTTACGTCCTCATGGCGTCCATTGACCGCTGCCTGCGCCTTTTAGAAAGCGAAGGCGGCGCCCTCTTTGCGCGCTACAGCGAGGCCCTCCGCCGTTTTTCCGCGCGCGCGAGGGAGCTGCAGCACCTTCGCGTCCTCTGCCACGGGCGCGACGATATAGGCCGCCACAGCGCCTTTTTCGGCTTCGACCCGGGAAAGATTGTCGTCGACACGCGGGGAGCGGGCCTGACGGGCCCGGAGTTTGCCTCGCGGCTGAGGGAGGCGCATAAGATTGAAACGGAGATGGCGTCGCTCGGGTACGTCCTTGCCATGACGAGCGTGTGCGACGACGACTTAGCGCTCACGCGCCTTTCGAACGCGCTTTTCGCGCTCGACGGGGCGGCCCGTCCGGAGCGGGAGATTTCCGTCCCGCCCGATGTGTTCAGCCTGCCGGAGATGAAAATGGACCTCGCCGAAGCGGCGCGGGCGGAAGGGAGCTTTGTGCCCATCAAAAACGCGGCGGGGAAGGCCGTGCTGGAGTACGTGTGGGCGTACCCGCCGGGGATTCCCGTTTTGATTCCGGGGGAGACGGTGACGGGAAAGGCCCTTGAGGCCCTCTTGGCGCTTGAAAAAAGCGGCGTGAGCGTCTACAGCTCGCGCGGCGGGTGGCCGGAGGGGCTTTATTGCGTGACATAAGCCGCAGCGCGTCAATTGACAAATCCGGGAGTCTGTGATACCCTTTTTAGGAAGAATTGGCGCCGCTGAAGCGGTGCGCCGGCATTTGCCGGAACAGTCTAGTTTTGAGGAGTTTCGCATTATGAAGAGAATCGTCACAATCAAAACGCGCGACTTAACGAAAAGCCTGAAAGACGGCGGCTGCGGCGAGTGCCAGACCTCCTGCCAGTCCGCCTGCAAAACGTCATGCGGCGTGGCCAACCAGCCGTGTGAAAAGAGCGAGAGCAAGTAAGCGCGGAAAGACAGCGCGCGAAATGCCATCAAGTGCCGTTTTTCGCCGTCAAGCGGGATAAACGGCATTTCGTTTTATTATGGAGTCGGACATGATTCACCAGTACAAACTCAACGGTTACAACATTGTGCTCGACGTGCCGAGCGGCTCGATTCACGCGGTGGACGACGCCGCGTACGACGCCATCGCCCTGTTCGAAACGCACGGCGCGGACGAGATTGCCGCGTACCTTGCGGAGAAACACGGCCTTGAGCGGGAGGAGGCGCTCGAGCTTTTAGGGGATATCCGGTCCCTGAAGGAGTCCGGAGAGCTTTTCAGCGAGGATACGTTCGGGGACATCTCCGGCGCGGTCAAGGCGCGCCGCCACACCATCAAGGCGCTGTGCCTGCACGTGTCGCACGCGTGCAACCTCACCTGCGGCTACTGCTTTGCCGGGGAGGGGCAATACCGCGGCGAGCGGGCGCTCATGTCCCTTGAGACGGGGAAAAAGGCGATTGACTTTCTCGTCGCGATGAGCGGGGCGCGCCGCAACCTCGAGGTGGACTTTTTCGGCGGCGAGCCGCTTCTCAACTGGGACATCGTCAAAGGGATTGTGGCGTACGCGCGATCCATCGAAAAAGAGCACGGGAAGAACTTCCGGTTTACGCTCACCACAAACGGCGTCCTCATCGACGACGATGTCATCGACTTTACAAACCGCGAGATGCACAACGTCGTGCTCAGCCTCGACGGGCGCCGCGAGGTCCACGACAGGATGCGCAAAACGCCCGCCGGCGGCGGCAGCTACGACCTCATCCTCCCGAAGTTCAAAAGGCTTGTAGAAAAGCGGGGAAACAGGGGATACTATATCCGCGGCACGTACACGCGCTACAACCTCGACTTTACGGAGGACATTTTGCACCTTGCCGGCCTGGGCTTTACGGAGCTGTCCATGGAGCCCGTCGTGTCGGGGCCCGAGCCGGACTACGCCCTGCGGGAAGAGGATCTGCCCGCCCTGTTTGAGCAGTACGAGAAGCTCGCGGTGGAGATGCTCCGCCGGGAGAAGGAGGGGCGGCCCTTTACGTTCTACCACTACATCCTCGACCTTGACCGCGGCCCGTGCGTCCACAAGCGTATCGCCGGCTGCGGCGTGGGGACGGAGTACCTCGCCGTCACGCCCGCGGGGGAGCTCTACCCCTGCCACCAGTTCGTGGGGGATGAATCGTACCGCTTGGGGAGCCTCGACAAGGGCATTACAAACACGGAAAGGCAGGCGGAGTTTGCCGCCGTCAACGCCTACTCGCGGGAGGAGTGCAGGAAGTGCTGGGCGCGGCTTTACTGCTCCGGCGGGTGCGCGGCCAACGCCTACCACGCATCCGGCAGGGTGGAGGGCGTCTACCCCCTCGGGTGCGAGCTGTTTAAAAAGCGCATGGAGTGCGCCATCATGATGCAGGTTGCCAAAGCGGTGTCCGCGCAGGATGCCGGTAATGACGCATAGCCGGACAGGAAAGGAGACGGCCATGAAAAAAGCGGCCCTTGTTGCGCTGTGCGCCCTGGCGCTTTGCCTTACGGGGTGCGCTAAGCCTCAGCCAAACGACGGGGCGGGGGAGACGACGCCGCCCGTCGTCGTCACCGTCACGCCGGAAAAGCCCCGGAAAGACGGGCCCGCCGCCGCGGACTACCTCTCCTTTGAAAAAGACGTGCACCTTGTGTACGAGGGGACGGGCATCGAGTTTGCGTCGTTTGAGATGTGGGTCGACTACGTCTCGAAGGACGCCGTGCAATTTCGCGTCGACACGGGCGGGACGGTCAGCTCCATCGTCTACACCGCCCGGGACGACGCGCTCGTGATGACGCTCAGCCGCGGCGAGCAGTACGGCCGGGCGAACATGATCGGACAGACCAACACGGAGGATATCTTAATCAAGGAGCCCATCGCCGTGGGCACCGCGTGGCAGTCGAACGGATACGCACGCGCGATTACGGCGGTGGACGTGGAGGTCGCCGTCCCGTACGGGACGTTCAAGGCCCTCGAAGTGACGAGCGAAAACGATTACAGCGTCTCGAAGGACTACTACGCGAAGGGCATCGGCCTGATTAAGACGGAGTACCGCCCGAAGGAAGAGGAAGGCGTCGTCATCACAAGCGAGCTGAAAGCCCGCGAGGCGGACGTGCCCGTCACGCTCCACCTCAACGTCTACTTCCCGCGGGAAGACGGCAGCGGCATCGTGTTCACGGGGCGCCAGGTCTCCCTGAAAACAAACGAAAACCTCGCGCCCGCTCTCACGGAGCAGTTTAAGGCCCCGCCGGGCGGCGCGCGCGCCGTCATGGAGGGGGATGCGCAGATTCTCTCCATTGCGTTTGACGCCGCGACCGAGACGGCGGCGGTGGATGTAAACGCCGCGTTTGCGGAGGGGATGAAGGGCTCACCAGCCGCATACGAGCGGCTTGTCCTCCAGTGCCTTGCCAACACGGTCGCCGACGCGTTCCAGACGGAAAAAGTGGCGCTGACGCTCGAGGGCGGGGAGTACAAGTCGGAAAACTTCCACTTCGACAAAGGGCAAAACCAGTACGTCCGGATTGACACGGCGCAGTCGGTCGACGAGGCCGAGGAATAGCCTGAAAGCGGAAAGTTAAAACGGCCTTTTAAGCGGAAAACGGGCATGAAAGCAAAAATTGAGGCAGGGCGCATGAGCGCCCTGCCTTTTTGCGTTTTGGCGGAATAAGCCTTCCGCCGCTTCCTGTATGGGGTAAGGCGAAAGCGCCTTCGCGGCTGTGCCGCGCCCGCGGAAGTACCGCTCGTTTTGCAATCGGGCGAGATGACCTGCGCGGCGTTTGGCAGACGCGCCAATTTGGGCGCGCCGCGCTGGAGTCGTTTTCGCCGTAAGGGGGAGAGACGGCGCCGTCATTTTTGGCAATTGCCCCGCTTCAGGCGCGCCGCGCGAAAAGGCGGGCGCGCGAGCAGGGAAATGCCGCGCCTCATCCGATCTATGCAGCCGAAACCTGTACGGACGCATACAAAAAACCGCTCTGCTTAAAGCGGAGCGGTTTTGCTTCGTTTACAGCACTTTCGCGAGGAACGACTTGAGGCGGTCGCTTTGCGGGTTGTTGAAGATCTCGTTGGGCGTGTTCTGCTCGATGATGCGGCCGTTGTCCATGAAGACGACGCGGGAGGCCACCTCGCGCGCGAAGCCCATCTCGTGCGTGACGACGGCCATCGTCATCCCGTCCCGCGCGAGCTGCTTCATGACGTCGAGCACTTCGCCGACCATCTCCGGGTCGAGCGCGCTCGTCGGCTCGTCGAAGAGCATCACGTCCGGGTCCATGCACAGCGAGCGGACGATGGCGATGCGCTGTTTCTGGCCGCCGGAGAGCTGGTTCGGGTACGCCTCGGCGCGGTCCTCCAGCCCCACGCGGCGCAGGAGCGCGAGCGCCTTTTCCTCCGCCTCCTCCTTCGTCTTGCCGAGCAGCTTCATCGGCGCGATGGTGAGATTTTTCATCACCGTCATGTGCGGGAAGAGGTTAAACAGCTGGAACACCATGCCCATTTTGCGGCGGTGGAGGTTGATGTTGGTCGACCTTGCCGTGATATCCGTCCCCTCGAAGAGGATGCGGCCGGCCGTGGGCATCTCGAGGAGGTTGAGGCACCGCAGGAACGTCGACTTGCCGGAGCCGGACGGCCCGATGATGACGACGACTTCGCCGCGCTGGATTTCGGTGTCGATCCCGTCGAGGGCCTTGATGGCGCCGCCCTTGAAGTATTTGCGAAGGCCTTCGACCTTGATAATCGTGTCAGCGCTCACTGGTGCGAAGCCTCCTTTCGAGTTTCCCGACAATCCACGAGAAGAACATGACGAAGACAAGGTAAATCAGAGCCGCGCCGAACAGCGGCATGAACGGGGAGAAGGTGCGGCCGCGGATGATGTCGGCGCCTTTCGTCAGGTCTTTGACCGCCACGTAGCCGACGACGGCCGTCTCCTTAAACAGCGCGATCAGCTCGTTGAGGAGCGCCGGCAGGATGTGCTTGAACGCCTGCGGCACGACGATGTACCGCATCGTCTGCACGTAGTTAAAGCCGAGGCTTCTTCCGGCCTCCATCTGCCCGGGGTCGACGGCCATGATGCCGCCGCGGAAGATTTCCGCCACGTACGCGCCGGAGTTGATGCCGAACGTCAAAATGCCGACGACGACGCCGTTTGTCACCGACACGAAGATGATAAAGTACGCAATCAGCAGCTGGACGACGACGGGCACGCCGCGGATGACCGTCACATACAGCTTGCAGATGAAGTTGAGGATTTTCAGAATCGTGCGGCCAATCCCCGGGTGCATCGTCTCAATCGTTTTATCGTGCGTGGAGCGGACCGTCGCCACGACGAGGCCGATGACGATGCCGATGATGAGCGCGCTGAAGGTGATGATGATGGTGGCCCTCAGGCCGTCGACAAGGTACCGCCAGCGGTCGTCTTCGACGAAGTTTAAGATAAACTCATCCTTAAGCCTTTCAATCCAATCTGACAAAACGTCAGCTCCTCTCTAAAGTCTGGTCGCAGGCCCTCTCTCACATAAAGCGGGAAAACGGAGAAGACTCCCCGTTATCCCGCTTTGATGCGCCGGATATGCTCTTGCGGGCAGTTTATGAGCTGCCTTACTTGTTGTGGGATTCCACGAAGGCTTTCGCCGGTTCGTTGTCGATGATGACGCAGTCGATTTTGCCCGTCACAAGGGCCTGGACGGCGTCGGCGCCCTTGTTGAAGCGCTGGACGCGATCCTCGCCGAAATCGTCCGTGGCGTAGATGTCGCCCGTCGTATCCTGCTGCACGCCGATCTTGTAGTTGGCGCCTTCGGCGTAGAGGTCGTCGACCGTCTTAATCTTGGAGCCTTCCACGACGATGACAACCTGGATGCCCTTGGCGTAGGGTGTGGTGAAGTCGACGCTCTGGAGGCGGTCTTCCGTCACGGTCATGCCCGCCATGCCCATGTCCACCTTGCCGCTGGTGACGGCGGCGATGATGGAGCCGAACTCCATGTCCTCGATGACGAGCTTCCGGCCGAGCTTGTCGGCGATGGCGGCGGCGATTTCGGCGTCGATGCCGACGATTTTGCCGCCCTCATAGTATTCGTACGGCGGGAAGGCCGCGTTCGTGGCCATCTTCAGCTCCGGCAGGCCGTCCGCGTTCTCCTGGAACTTCAGGTCGTGCGCCACGCCGCTTATGTACTTGTCGACGACTTTCTTGACGGTGCCGTCAGCAATAAGCTCTTCAAGGGCGCCGTTGATTTCCTCAAGCAGCGGGCTGCCCTTGGCCACGCAGATGGCGTAGTCTTCGTCGGCGTAGGCCGTTTCAAGGATGACAAGCTTCTTTTTGCCGCCGCCGCACGCAGCAAGGCTCAGAACCAGCAGCAGCACGAGAGCGGCCGACAGAATGCGGCTTATTTTTTTCATCTATCACTCACTCCATAAGATTTGATGCTCTAAATTATACACCGGTATGCGCAATATTTCAATTGTTTTTGAAAATATATACACGCCCGCCGCTGAAATTTTGAAAAAGAAAAGCGCCCGCCGCGCTTGTTGGAGGCGGGCGCTAAAAGCTTACCGGATGCTGAAGAACGCGCTTTTTCCGGGGTAGAAGGCCGCGCTGTCAAGCTGCTCTTCGATGCGCAGCAGCTGGTTGTATTTGGCGACGCGGTCGGTGCGGCTCGGGGCGCCCGTCTTAATCTGGCCGGCGTTGAGCGCGACGGCCACGTCCGCGATCGTCGTGTCCTCCGTCTCGCCGGAGCGGTGCGAGATAATGGCGGTGTAGCCGGCGCGGTGGGCCGTCTGCACGGCCTCGAACGTCTCGGTGAGCGTGCCGATCTGGTTGAGCTTGATGAGGATGGAGTTGGCCACGCCGAGGGAGATGCCTTTTTTCAGGCGCTGCGTGTTCGTGACGAACAGGTCGTCCCCCACGAGCTGGACTTTTTTGCCGAGGGCGGCGGTGAGCATTTTCCAGCCCTCCCAGTCCTCTTCGGCCATGCCGTCCTCGATGGAGATGATCGGATATTTATTCACAAAGCCCGTCCACATTTCGACCATCTCCTCGCGCGTCATGACGACGCCGCGCTTGGGGAGGTGGTAGCGCTGGTCCTCGGGGCTGAACCACTCGGAGACGGCGGGGTCCAGCGCGATGTAAAAGTCCTCGCCCGGGCGGTAGCCGGCCTTTTCAATGGCCGCCATGAGCGCCTTCAGGGCGTCTTCGTCCGCCTCGAGGTTCGGGGCGTACCCGCCTTCGTCGCCCACGCCGGTGGAGGGGACGACTTTTTTCAGCGTGTGGAACACTTCGGCGCACATCCTCAGGGCTTCGCGGAAGGACTCGGCGGACACGGGCATAATCATAAACTCCTGAATGTCCACGCTGTTGCTGGCGTGCGCGCCGCCGTTGAGGACGTTCATCATCGGAACCGGCAGGACGCTGGCCGGCGTGCCGCCCATGTAGCGGTAAAGCGGCAGGCCCACGGCCTGCGCCGCGGCGCGGGCGCACGCGAGGGAGACGCCCAGAATGGCGTTTGCGCCGAGGCGGGACTTGTTCGGGGTTCCGTCGAGCGCGATGAGGAGCTTGTCAATCTGCGTCTGCTCGGTGACGTTTTTGCCGATGAGCGCCTCGGCGATTTCCGTGTTGATGGCGCTGACCGCGCCGAGGACGCCCTTGCCAAGGTAGCGCGTTTTATCGCCGTCGCGCCGCTCGGTGGCCTCGAACATGCCGGTGGACGCGCCGGACGGGACCGCCGCGCGCCCGACGACGCCGTTTTTCAGGGTTACTTCGGCTTCTACCGTCGGATTGCCGCGCGAGTCGAGGATTTCTCTGCCTTTCACGCCAATAATCTCGAATTCCATGCTCACATCATGCCTTTCCTTTATTTGTTATGGCCGCATACAGATCAGGGACTGGCCGGTCATCTCCGCGGGCTTTTCAAAGCCGAGCAGATCCAGAATCGTCGGTGCGATGTCGGACAGGCGCCCGGGGCGCAGCCGCACGTCCGCGCCCACGATGATAAACGGGACGGGGTCGCTCGTGTGGGCCGTCTGCGGGCCGCCGTCGGCGTCGAGCATCTCCTCGGCGTTGCCGTGGTCGGCGGTGACGATGGTGATGCCGCCCATGGCAGACGTGGCCTCCACCACCTTGCCGACGCACTCGTCGACCGTCTCGACGGCCTTGACGGCGGCGGCAAAGTTGCCCGTGTGGCCCACCATGTCGCAGTTGGCGTAGTTGACGACGACGATGTCGTACTCGCCGCTTAAAATGCGCTGCACGACTTCTTTCGTCAGCTCCCGCGCGCTCATTTCGGGGATGAGGTCGTACGTGGGGAACTGCTTGGGGGAGGGGATAAGCAGCCTGTCCTCGCCGGGGAAGACGGTCTCCTCGCCGCCGTTGAAGAAGAACGTGACGTGGGCGTATTTTTCCGTCTCCGCGGCGCGCAGCTGCGTCAGCCCCAGCTTGCTGACGGTTTCGCCGAACGTGCCGGTGAGGTTTTCAGGCGGGTAGGCGACGGTGACGTTCGGCATCGTCTCGTCGTACTGCGTGGTGCACACGAAATGCACGCCGAGCAGCCCGCCCTTGCGCTCGAAGTGATCGAAACCGGGGTCCACGAAGGCGCGCGTGATCTGGCGGGCGCGGTCGGGGCGGAAGTTGATGAAGATGACGCTGTCCCCGCTCTGGATAAGGCCCGCCTTGTCGCAGACGACGGGGCGGATAAACTCGTCCGTCACGCCTTCCGCGTAGGACGCCCTGACGGCGGCGGCGGGGTCCGGGTTATACGCGCCTTCGCCGAGGACGAGGGCGTTGTACGCCGTTTCGACGCGCTCCCAGCGCCTGTCGCGGTCCATGGCGTAAAAGCGCCCCATGACGGTGGCGATTTTGCCGACGCCGATTTCCCGGCATTTTTGCTCTATTTCTTCGATGCAGTCAATGCCCGAGGTCGGGAGTGTGTCGCGCCCGTCCATGAAGCAGTGGATGCAGACGTCTTTCACGCCGCGGCGCTTTGCCATTTCGAGGAAAGCCCACAGGTGCGTTATGTGGCTGTGCACGCCGCCGTGGGACATAAGCCCCATCAGGTGGAGCTTTTTCCCCTTTTCGCGGCAGCGGTCCATGGCGGCGCTATAGGCTTTGTTGTCAAAGAACGCGCCGGTTTCAATGTCGCGCGAGATGCGCGTGAGGTCCTGGTAGACGACGCGCCCGGCGCCGATGTTCGTGTGGCCGACCTCGCTGTTGCCGATCTGCCCGTGCGGCAGGCCGACGTCCTCGCCCGAGGCGGAGAGCGTCGTGTTCGGGCAGGTGGCGAAGAGGCGGTCGAGCACGGGCGTGTTGGCGGCGGCGATCGCGTTGCCGGGGCCGGCCGGCGCGATGCCGTAACCGTCCATTATGATGAGGGTTGTCGGGATTTTCATGGAATGCCCCTTTCTCGGTGGCACGTGTGCTCAGACGTAATCGTGGCTGGCTATTTCGATGATGGCGGAAAGCGTTTCGGGCGAGAGGGAGGCCGATCCGATGAGCCCGCCGTCGATATCCGGCTGCGCGAGCAGCCCGCGGGCGTTCTGCTCGTTCATCGAGCCGCCGTAGAGAATCGAGACAGCGCGGGCGATGCGCGCGCCGTACAGGCCGCGCACGAGGGTGCGGATTTCGCGGCAGACGGCCGCCGCTTCCGTATCCGTGGCGGCAAGTCCCGTCCCGATGGCCCAGACGGGCTCGTAGGCGATGACGACGCGGCGCACTTTCGTGGCGGGCACGCCGGCAAGCGCGCTTTTGACCTGAAGGGTGATGACCTCGCTCGTTATGCCCATTTCACGCTGCGCGAGCGTCTCCCCGACGCAGACGATGGGCCGGAGATTGGCGGCAAGCGCCGCGTGGACTTTCTGGTTGACGGTCTCGTCCGTTTCGCCGAACATCTCGCGCCGCTCGCTGTGGCCGATAATGACGTAGCGCACGCCGAGGTCGGCAAGCTGCGGGGCGGACACTTCCCCCGTGTACGCGCCGCTTTCAAACTGGCTGACGTTCTGCGCGCCGACGGACACGCGGCTGTCGCGGAACGCCTTGACCGCCTGCGGCACGAGCACGAAGGACGGGCAGACGACGATGCCGCACCGTTTCCCGTACGCCGAGGCGGCCGGCTTGAGGGCCTCGGCGTAGGCCTTGATGTTCGACGGGAGCATGTTCATTTTCAGGTTTGCGGCGATGATGGTGTTACGGTACTTTCTGTTCATGCGCACCTATCCTATTCTTTATCAAGCAGGCATGCGATGCCGGGCAAGTCTTTACCTTCCATAAACTCAAGTGTCGCGCCGCCGCCCGTGGAGACGTGCGTGACTTTGTCGGCAAGGCCGAACCCGCGGATGGCCGCGGCGCTGTCGCCCCCGCCGACGATGGTCGTCCCCTTGCACTCGGCCAGAGCCTCGGCGACGGAGCGCGTGCCGTGCGAGTAGTTGGAAAACTCAAAGACGCCGAGCGGGCCGTTCCAGATGACGGTCGCGGCGCTGCGGACGGCGTCCGCGAACAGCTTTTCCGTCTCGGGGCCGATGTCCATGCCCATGCGGTCGGCCGGGATGGCGCTTGCCGGATAGACGACGGGCTCTTCGTTCCCGTACTCGCGCGCCGTGCGCACGTCGACGGGCAGAAGCACGCGCACGCCGAGCTCTTCGGCCTTATCCATAACTCTCCGAGTATATTCGAGCTTTTCCTCCTCGCAGATGGACAGGCCGATTTCATACCCGCGTGCGCGCAGGAAGGTGTAGGCCATGCCGCCGCCAATGAGCAGCGTATCAACTTTGTGCAAAAGGTTTATAATTACATCCAGCTTGTCGGAGACTTTCGCGCCGCCGAGGACGGCGACGAACGGGCGCGCGGCGTTTTCCAGCGCGCCGCCGATGTGGTAAAGCTCCTTATCCAGAAGAAGGCCGCTCACTGCGGGCAAAAAGTGCGATACGCCCTCCGTCGAGGCGTGCGCGCGGTGAACGGATCCGAAAGCGTCTTCAACAAATATGTCGGCCATGGACGCGAGGGCCTTTGCAAATTCTGGGTTGTTTTCCTCCTCCTCCTTGTGGAATCTCAGGTTCTCAAGGAGCATCACTTCGCCGGGCTTAAGGTTTTCAGCGAGGCGCCGGGCGTCTTCGCCGATGACGTCTTTGGCCATCTTCACTTCCTGGCCGAGAAGCTCTCCGAGCCGCCGGCCGACGATGGCCAGCGAGAGGGAGTTGTCCCACTTTCCCTTGGGGCGCCCGAGGTGGGAGCAGGCGATGACGGCCGCGCCCTGGCCGAGGAGATAGCGGATCGTCGGCAAAGAGGCCGTGATGCGGCCTTCGTCGGTGATGTCGCCGGTCTTTTTATCGAGCGGGATGTTAAAATCGCAGCGCAGAAGCACGCGCTTTCCGCGTACATCCACTTCGGTAACGGATTTTTTAAGGTAATTCATAATAGCCTCCGGAAAATCGTTAAGCAGTCGTTCAAGGCCGTTTTTTTAAGCCCGGCGCGTGCGCTGCGCGGCGGCTGGAAAAAGACGGCCCCGAAAAACTCCATAACATTTTAGTACGCTGGGTAGGACATTTCAAGCCAAATTTGATAGAACAGTGATTTTATATCACCATTATCCAAACATTACCCAAAAATCGTGGCGATTATGCGTCTGGTTGACGAGCCGCTGTTTACACGGGCGTACCGTATCCTTTATACTGGACTTCAGGCGGCCGTAACGCCGCGAGAAACGTGAGGTGGGGACGATGGGAGACGTCTTGTATATCGTTGTGCCGTGCTACAACGAGGAGGAAGTGCTGCGCGAGACGGCGCGGCGGCTTGAAGAGAAGCTCGCCGCGCTCAAATCGGCGGGGAAAATCGGCGCGCAAAGCCGCGTTTTGTTCGTCAACGACGGCTCGAAGGACGCAACGTGGCCCATCATCAAGGAGCTGAGCGAAAAGGAAAACTCGGTGTTTGTCGGCGTGTCCCTAAGCCGCAACCGCGGGCACCAGAACGCGCTCTTTGCGGGGCTGATGACGGCCATGGAGCGCGCGGACGTCACCATCTCCATCGACGCCGACCTTCAGGACGACATCGACGCCATGGACGCCATGATCGACCTCTGGCGCGGCGGGTGCGACGTCGTCTACGGCGTGCGCGCAAGCCGCCAGTCGGACACCTTCCTCAAGAGGGCGACGGCCGAGGGGTATTACAGGCTCCTTGAAACGCTCGGCTGCGACGTCGTCTTCAACCACGCCGACTTCCGGCTCCTGAGCGCCCGGGCGCTTCGCGCCCTGAGCCAGTTCGGGGAGAGCGCCCTCTTTTTGCGCGGGCTTGTCCCGATGCTCGGGTTTAAGGCGGGCGTCGTGGAGTACGAGCGGAAGGCGCGCTTTGCCGGGGAGAGCAAGTATTCCGTCCGCAAGATGGTGCAGCTTGCGCTCGACGGCGTTTTTTCGCTGAGCCTCAAGCCCATCCGCCTCATCTCGGGGGCCGGCCTTGTTGTTCTGGCCGCCGCCGCGCTGGCCTTTGTCGTGCTGCTCGTGCGCGTCTTCCTGGACAAGCCCGTCGAAGGCTGGGCGTGGGCGACGGCGTCCGTCTGGGGCGTCGGGGGGCTTGTCCTCACGGCGCTCGGCGTGCTGGGCGAGTATGCCGGCCGCACCCTCATGGAAGTCAAGCGCCGCCCGCGCTATATTATCAGCGAGACGGCAGGCTTAAATCACGATATCGGAGAGACGAAATGACTTATCGGGAAGAACTCAAACAGACGCTCATAAAGCACGGCTTTCGCTTTTCCAAGTCGATGGGGCAAAACTTCCTCGTCGACCCTTCCGTCCCGCGCGCCATCGCGGAAAAAGCCCGCGCGGAAGGGGCCGGCGTTTTGGAAATCGGGCCGGGCGTCGGCATCCTCACGCGCGAGCTGGCCCGGCGCGCCGGGAAGGTCACGACCGTGGAGCTGGACAAAAGGCTTCTGCCGATTCTAAGCGAGACGCTGCACGGCTTTGATAACGTTACCGTCGTGCAGGGCGACATCATGCGGCTGAGTTTACAGCAGCTTGTGAGCGAAAACATGCCGGGCATGGCGCGGTACGTCGTGTGCGCCAACCTCCCGTACAACATTACCACGCCCGTCCTCACGCGCCTTTACGAGGCGAGGCTGTTTGACACGATTACCGTGATGGTGCAGCGCGAGGTGGCGCAGCGCATGGCCGCGAAGGCGGGCACGGAAGAGTACGGCGCGTTTTCCGTCCTTACCGCCTATTATGCCGATGTGAAGATTTTGTTCGACGTGCCGCCGGAGAGCTTCATGCCGCCGCCGAAGGTCACGTCGAGCGTCGTGCGCCTTGCCATGCGCCCGGCCCCGCCGGAGGGGATACAGGACGAGGCGCTCTTTTTCCGCGTCGTGCGCGCGGCGTTCGGGCAGCGCCGCAAGACGCTCGTCAACGCCCTTTCCGCCGCGTTCGGCAGCCTCGGCAAGGAGCGGCTGCGGGAGGCGGTCGTCTCCTGCGGGTTTGACGAGCGCATCCGCGGCGAGATGCTGGGGCTCAATGATTTCGCGGCGCTTGCGGCGGCGATCGGGGCGATGGCGACATGATTCTGCCGCGTTCGTTCTATTTCGGCGATTCCCGCGACGTAGCGCGGAACCTTTTGGGGCAGATTCTCGTCAGAGAGACGGAGGAGGGCGTCGCTTCGGGCATCATCGTCGAAACCGAGGCGTACCTCGGCACGCGCGACGACGCCGCCCACAGCTACAAGGGGAAGACGGAACGCGTGCGCGCCCTGTACGGGGAAAAGGGCACGGCGTACATATACCTCATTTACGGGATGTACTACTGCCTGAACATCGCCTCGGGGCCGGACGGCGAGCCGGAGTGCGTGCTCATCCGCGCCCTGCAGCCGCTGGAGGGCATGGACATCATGGCCCGCCGCCGCGGGACGGCAAGGTCTGACAACCTGTGCAGCGGCCCGGGTAAGCTCTGCCAGGCCCTCGCCATCGACAAATCCCTCTACGGCGCGGACGTGACCCAAAAGGGGCCCCTGTATATCGTAAAGGGCGCGGCGCCTGAGAAAATCGAGGCGACGCCGCGCGTCGGAATCGACTACGCCTTCCACACAAAAGACGCGCTCTGGCGCTTTATCGTGGCCGGAAACGCCTTTGTCTCAGGCGCGAAAAAGAAACGCGCTTTGCAAAATTCCCCGCAAACGATTGACGAAAATGCAAAGTTATTGTAGACTTTAACGGTAGCCTACATGAGAGGAACGGAGGGGTAGCATGGCTATCGTCTCGGATGTAAAATGCGGTCGATGCGACAGACGGTATTCCGGCCTTCGCGCGCGTTGCCCGTACTGCGGCGCGCGGCGCTCCAAACGCGGCAAGTACGCCGAGCCGCATGACAACACGCGCGTGAAGATCATCGTCGGCGTTTTGCTTCTGGCCGTCCTGATTGTCGCGACGATGGTGCTTATTTTCACGAGCCTGCCGGAGAGCGAGCCGCAGATGTCGAGTCCTTCGCCGTCGTCCCCCGCGCCGGGAGGCGAGACGGAGCCCACCCTGCCCGGCAGCGACGACGTCGACGTCATCGAAGACGACGAAGACGACACGGTGGTCCCCAGCCCGGAGCCGACGGTGCCGGTCGAACCGACGATTACGAAGGTCACGATTACATACAACGGCACGCCGAAAGAAGACATAACGGTCAAAGTCGGCGAAAAGGTTCCCCTGAGCTTTAAGACGACGCCCGAGACGACGGGCAAAACCGCGACCTGGAAGAGCACCGACGAAAACGTCTTCATGGTCCTCTCCAACGGCACGGTCACGGGCATCGGGAAAGGCAAAGCCTACCTCATCTGTACGGTAGACGGCGTGGAGGCTAAGTGCATCGTGCGCGTGCCGTAGCGCCGGAAAAGAGAATAAAGTTAAAATTTAAGCGGCACCTTTCAAAAGGTGCCGCTTTTTGTGCCAGTTTCTCATTATGAAAAATCTCACTGTTTTCGCTCGTTTTCCCGCCGATTATACCGATATAATAAATTGGAAAATACTGTTGAGGCAGCGCAATTCCTGGCTAATGGCATTTGAGAATCACTGAGAATCAATGAGAAGTGGGTTTGGAGCCGGTATGAACAAGAAGAGACTTTACAAACAGCTTGGAATTCCCGTTGCGCTTTACGTGGTGGCGACACTTTTGCTCCTCGTGCTGGGGACGAGGATTCTCCCCGAAATCGGCCGCGGCCCTGAGCGGACGGCGGCCGTCGTCGTGCTCATTATTCTGGCGGCGCTCCTGTCCGGCCTGTTCGTCTTCATGGTAATCCGGAGCCTGCGCGGCGACAGGAACGAGGAAAAGCTCAAGGACAAGGCGGAGACGGACGCGCTGACCGGCCTGCTCAACCGGGCGGCGGCACTTGAGAAGATATCGGAGTTTATCAGCGGCGAAGGGAGCGGGTGGCGGCATGCGCTCATGATCATCGACCTTGACGGGTTTAAGGAGATTAACGACACGTTCGGCCACCTCGAGGGGGACCGCGTGCTTCAGGCCATGGCCAAGAAGATCCAGTCGATTCTGCGCCCGTCCGACATCATCGGCCGCTTCGGGGGAGACGAGTTTATCGTCCTCGTCAAGTACACCGAGACGATCGGATTTGTGCGCCGCCACGCGCGGGAGCTTATCTACGCGCTGGAGTACCTTTGCGTGTGCAACGGGATTCCGAAGACGGTGACGGCCAGCATCGGCGTGGCCATTGTGGAAAGCGGCGGCAAGACGCTCGAGCAGTTATTCCAGGAAGCCGACGAAGCGCTCTACACGGCCAAGCTCTCCGGCAAAAACCGCTACTGCATCTACGGCGACGAGGAGCAGCGCGACGGGAAAGCGGAAAGGGCCGTCCGCGCCGTGCCGGGGGGCGAAAACGGGGCGCTCATCCAGCTCCAGACGCTCATCGACAACATCGACGGCGGCATTACGCTCCTTGAAATCGGCGACAAAATCCGCTCGATTTACCACAGCTACAGCTTCATCCGCCTGATGAACCTCACGTCGGTGGCCTTCGACTCGGCGGGGCGGCAGCTTTCCGCCTTCGTCCACCCGTCGGACCTGCCCGTCGTGGAGGCGACGCTGCGCGCCGGCACGCAGATGGACAAGGCCGTCGAGATTGTATTCCGCCGCGTCGACCAGAACGACAGGACGCTGTGGTACCACATGCGCGCCAGCCGCACGAAAAACGACGAGGGGCCGAACCCAACGATGCTCGCCATCGTCACGGACGTCACGCAGCTGAAGGAGGCGGAGCTGACGTACCGCGCGTACAAGCGGGAGCTTGAGATGGTCATCCAGATCAGCCGCATCGTGACGTTTGAAATCGACCTGCGCACGCAGACGGTTTATCTCTCGAAGGAGGCGGCCGCCAAGTACAGACTGCCGGCGATGAAGTTCTCCACGACGAAGCTTGCCGACGACCTCGCGTTTGCCCTGGAGATGAACTACATCCATCCCGAGTCGAAGGCGGAGGCCCAGCGGATTATCAACGAAATCCTCACCGGCGCGCCGGAAGGCTCGGCCATCATCCAGCTGCTTCGGACGGACGGGGAGTACACCATCGAGCGCTTTTCGTACTTTACGGTCTACGACCTCTCGGACCGGCCCAGCAAGGTCGTCGTCATCAACGAGGCGCTCGACATCAGCGACAACTCCATGCTCCGCCTCGAGCTGGTCGAAAAGATGCTGCGCGAGTTTTCGGACAACCTCGTCTCGGCGGTGATTGTCTACCCCAACAGCGACACGTTCCGCATCATCAAGCCGGACGCCGAGTACGCGAAGGAAGAGGCGGCCTGCACGACGTATACGGACCTCATCAAACTGCGCGCCGGGCGGTGCGTCTCGGAGAAGCAGCGCGAAAAGCTGCTTGAGACGTTCGGCTTGCAGGCGCTTAAACGCGCCGCAAAGCGCCGGCAGATACTGCGCAGCGAGCACGCGGCGCTGGGGGCGGACGGGAGCGTCCGCTGGCTTTTGATGACGGCCTCCATCTTCACCGACTGGTACCGCGGGGAGCTTGTAACATCCATCCGCGTGCGGAACGTCACGGCGCAGAAACGGCTGTGCGAGGAGCTTGGCGTCACGCTCTGGGTGGACAAGTCAAACGCTTTCTACGATTTGGGCGCCCTGCGGTTGCTGACGGACACGCTGCTTGAGCGCAACCGCACCGCCGAAGCCAGGCCGTGCGCCCTTGTCATCCTGTCCATCGCAAACTTCAGGCAGATGTGCGAGGAATTCGGGATGCGGCTGATGAAAAAGATTGAGCTTGCCGTCATCGGAAAGGTGAACATGACCGCCCCGCCCACGGCGCTCTGCTCCTACGACAACCAGGGAAACCTGTACTTTCTCATCCCGGAAGTCGAAACGGTCCAGGCCCTGCGCCGCGATTTCGACAGGATGAAGAAGCTGCTCCAGAACCCGAGCTATTTCCAGGATCCCCCCGAGCGGCACCTCGACATCCGCTATGAGATCGGTGTGGAGACTGCAAACACAACAGATTTTGACAGCCTCGCTAAGGAAGTATTGGTAAAATTAGACGGAAATTTGCAAAAAAATCAAGTCGCTTCCGAAATCTCCGAAAAAATGTGAGATATTGTTGAGTTTTTCCATTTATAATGTTATTTGTAAAACAGCCGGACGGCCCACGACGCGGCGATGTATCCGGCGAGGTCGGCGACAAGCGCCGAGGGGACGGCGTAGCGGGTTTTCTTAATCCCCACGGCCCCGAAATAGACGGCGATGACGTAAAACGTCGTCTCCGACGAGCCAAGCATGACGGCCGCCGTCCTTCCGATAAGCGAGTCGGCGCCGTTTTTCGTGATCAGCTCCGAGCCGACGGCCAGCGCCCCGCTGCCGCTGATCGGGCGGATGAAGATAAGCGAGGCCGTCTCCGGCGGGATGCCAAAAAGCCGCAGCGCCGGAGCGAAGAGGGCTGTGAGCGCGTCGAGCGCCCCCGAGGCGCGGAGCATGTACACGGCCGTCAGGAGCACCACGAGCGTCGGCATGATTTTCGCGGTGATCTTAAGCCCGTCAAAAGCGCCCGTTTTGAGCGCGTCAAACACGTCCACGCGCCGGTATAGGCCGTAGACGGCCGCCAGCGCGATGATGGCGGGCACGGTCAGAGACATTATGAGGTTCATCGCGCTCTCCAGATCCTGGCCATCACCTTTGCGGACAGGATGCCCGCCAGGACGGATACGGCCGACGCCAGCCACACGGCCGGCAGAATGTCAAACGGGTTTTCCGCCCCGGCCGCCGCGCGCACCGCGGCGACAGTCGCCGGGATGAGCTGAATCGAGGCAGAGTTTATTACCACGAGCATACATAAATCGTCTGTTGCAACGCCGTCGCGCGAGAGTCGGGCCATCTCCGTTGCCGCCTGAATGCCAAGCGGCGTGGCTGCATTGCCGAGTCCGAGCAAGTTTGCCGCCACATTGGCCGACACTGCTTCCATGGCAGCGGCGTTGTTTTTTGAGCGCGGAAAGAGGCGCTTGAGGATCGGCAGGAAGGCGTTTTTCAGCTGCGCCGTCACGCCGGCGCGGCTGAGCAGCTCCATCACGCCCGTCCACAGGCTTGTGACGCCGCATATCCCGATGCACAGCTTCACGGCCTCGGCCGCACCCTGTACGGCCGCCGAACCGACGGCCTCGATGCTGCCGCTTAAAAGCCCGTACACGATGGAGACGATGATCATGCCCGTCCAGACGAGGTTCAGAGCCATCGGAGACACCCGCTTCCCATTAATTCGTAAACAACCTTGCCATTTTCCAAAAAAGAGAAAAATTTACATAAAATTGGAATGTGACAAGCGTTGACATATTTAGATAAAAATGGTATTATTACAACTGAAACTTGGTTTGGAGGAAAAACTGAAATGAACCACCTGAAAGGAGCGGTTGCATGAAATCCACGGGAATTGTGAGGAAAGTCGACGAACTTGGTCGTATCGTACTTCCTATCGAACTGCGCCGCACACTAGACATCAACGAAAAGGATTCCCTTGAAATCTATGTGGATGAGTCAGCCATCGTACTGAAGAAGTACGAGCCGGCTTGTATCTTCTGCAGCAACGTCAAGAACGTGATCAACTACAAGGGCAAGAACATCTGTGCCGCCTGTATGAAAGAGCTCAAGAAGAAGGCATAACGCTTTTTCGGACAGTGGAAGCCGCGCCCGGCGCTCCCGGGCGCCGGCTCCTTTTTTTATTTATGCTCGGCCCGTCCGCGATATGCCCCGAGCCGTCCCCGCGCAAAAAAGAGCGCCGACATGAGGCGGCGCTCTTTTGTTTTGGCGGATTGTTATTTCCAGCCGACGCGCCTGAGAGGGATGTTTTCGCGGCGATTTCTTTCTCGGCGGCGTGTTCTTGTTCGCGTTCTGTGCAGTTTTGCTTTGCGGCGCGATATGTTTTCGCTGCACCGCCACTTGTTTCCAGCGCGGTCTGTTTCGCGCGAGCTCGTGCGGCGCGGCTTTGACAGCCGCCACTCCTTGTTGTGGCGATAACGCGTTTTCTCCGGAAAAACGCGTAATACTTGGCGGCGCGCGCCAGCGGCTTACCCGCCGCTCTTTTCAGCCTCGATGGCGGCGGCGTAGATGGCGTTTTTGGGAAAGCCCGTCTCGGCGGCCGCCTGCCTTGCGGCGTCTTTCAGCGGCATGCCCTGCTCCCGCAACTCAAGCGCGCGCTGCACGGCGCCCTCCAGCGTCCCCGGGGGCGCTTTATCCTCCGGCGCGCCTTCCACGACGAGGACGAACTCGCCGCGCGGCGGCGTCTGCTGAAAGTGCTCGAGGGCGCCGGAGAGCGTCGTGTAAAGCGTTTCCTCGTGGAGCTTGGTGATCTCCCGGCAGACGGCCACGCGCCTGTCCCCGAACGTCTCCAGCATGTCCCGCAGGGTGGCAAGGAGCTTGTGGGGCGCCTCGTAAAAGACCATGGTGCGCGACTCGTTTTTGAGGGAATTTAAGTGCTCGAACCGGTTTTTCCGCGCCGTCGACAAAAACCCCTCGAAGCAGAACCGGCCGGACGGCAGGCCGGAGAGGGCCACGGCCGCGACGGCGGCGCAGGGGCCGGGGACGGCCCGCACGGGCACGCCGTTTTTGGCGCACAGGGCGACGAGATCCTGGCCCGGGTCGCTCACGGCGGGCATGCCCGCGTCGGACACGAGGGCGCACGTCTCGCCGGCAAGCAGGCGGCGGAGAATCTTTTCACCGCTTTCGGCGCGGTTGTGCTCAAAATAGCTCACCAGCGGCTTTTTTATCCCCAGGTGGTTGAGGAGCTTGAGCGTCACGCGCGTGTCCTCCGCCGCGATAAAATCGCACGCGGCGAGCGTTTCGGCCATGCGCGGGGAGATGTCCCCCAGATTTCCGATGGGTGTGGCGACGAGATAAAGCGTTCCGCTCATGGCTGCCTCCTGTGATAGATCAGTTTGATTTCTTCGCTGTCCGAGCCGTCGTCCTCCGCGAGGATGAGGGGCGGCTCGACGGCAAGCCCCGGGCGGCCCCCGCGGCGGCACTCGAGCAGAAAGAGGCTCGGCTGGGAGCGCGCCTTGTGCTGGACAAGCCGAAGGCGCTTTGGCTCGAGGCCGTTTTGCGAGCAGAGCGTGATGACTTCCGCCATACGCTCGGGCTTGTGCACGAGGGTAAACCGCCCGCCCCAGCGCGCAAGGTACGCCGCGGCGCGGCACAGGTCGAGGAGCGTGCACGCCCTCTCCTCGCGCGCGTGGGCGATGTCGGGGTTGCCGGGGGATTTGCCGGAGCCCTGCGCGTAGTACGGGGGATTGGCGGTGACGTGGTCGTACGCCCCCGCCTGGAGATTCCGGTAGTCGCGCAGGTCCATAAGGTGGACGGTAATGCGCCCCTCCAGGCCGTTTAGCGCCGCGTTCTCCCGCGCTGCCTCCACCGCGGCGGGGAGGATGTCCAAAGCGTCAACGGCAAGGCACGGGTTGTGCCACGCGAGAAGGATGGACAGCACGCCGGCGCCGCAGCCGAGGTCGCAGGCGCGCCGGTCCCGCTTATTCTGCGCGAAGGCGGCGAGGAGGACGGAGTCCGTCCCGAGGGGGAAGACGCCGTCCCGCCGGACAAATTGCGGCCCGTTCGGCCAGAGTGCGTCGGCGTGCATGAAAAACCTCCATAATAAAAAATGCTGCCACTCGCGCGTCGCGCCGCCCTTTATGCGGGCGGCGTTGCGGCACAAATGACAGCAGATTGCGCGCTTATGCTTAGTCTTTGGAAATCGCGCTTACGGGGCAGGTGTCAGCACAGGAGCCGCAGTCAACGCATTTTTCCGCATTGATCTGATACTGTGTGTCGCCCTGCTCGATGGCCTCAACGGGGCACTGCGCCGCGCAAGCGCCGCAGCTTACGCAATCGCTGCTGATCTTATACGCCATGATCAAAACCTCCAATATGTATGTCTAGTTTACCTTTTATAAGGCTTAACGCCATTGTAAACACGATTGAACTAAAAATCAATAGGCATATTCCACAGCGCGCGGCGAAACAGGGCGCGCCCTGCCTCAAAGCTCCCCATCGCGCGGGATTTGACGCGCCCGATCAGGGCGCGCTTTGAATAAACGGCGCTCGGGCGCCTCATAATATGATAAAAATGGAATTTTCAAGGGGCGAGAAGGATGGCGGCAAACCGTATTTCACCAAGCACCGGCGGCGACACGCCGTCTCTCGACGGCGCGCCGAGCTCGGCCGAGCACGAAAACCGCTTTTCGTCAAACAAGGCCGCGCCGCCCGCCGCCGAAAGCGGGAAGGAGCAAGACCGCGCGCGGAAAACAGAGCGTAAGAAACGGTGAGCATGCGCAAAATAAACAGGAATTATTCCTATTTATTGCCTGAAAATCGTCGTTTTAGACTCTTGCAAAAGTATCCTGCGCGGCGTATGATGTCTGCAGAAAGGTCAAAGATAGTCAAAGTCAAACGAGAGGGTGATGCCATCATGGGAATGAGTGACCTGATCGCACACTTTATCATGCAGGAAATTCAGGCGGCTGACGGGACCGCCGAGCTGCAGCGGTCGGAACTGGCCAGCCGGTTTAACTGCGTGCCGAGCCAGATCAACTATGTCATCGCCACGCGGTTTTCGCCGGAGCGCGGGTACATAGTGGAGAGCCGGCGCGGCGGCGGCGGCTTTATCCGCATCACGCGCGTGAAGATGGATTCGGCCGCGCTGATTATGCACACCGTCAATTCCATCGGCGATGAAATCGACTACAACTCCGCCGCGGCGCTGACGGAAAACCTCATGCACAGCGGCGCGATATCGGAAAAGGAGTGCCGCGTGGCGCTCGCCGCCATCGGGCCGAACGCCCTGCGCCCCGTCGCGCCGGAGCAGCGTGACGCCGTGCGCGCGAGTATCCTCAAGCAGGTTCTCCTGCATATAAAGTAGACTAAAGGGAGTATCCAGTTAGGAAGCGGACGTTTTTGACGCAACAGCTTTAAGTGGAAAGGAGAATGTGACGATGCGTTGCGAAAACTGCGGAAGAGAGGAAGTCAACTTCCATTACCGTTCCAATATCAATGGGAAGATTACGGAAAAGCACCTGTGCATGGACTGCGCAGCGGCGCTTGGCCTGACCAATAGGAGCCTTTTCAGACCCGACCTGTCCCTGGAGGACATGTTCTTCAACATGTTCGGTATGCGGCCTGATCCCCGCCTGTTCGGCGGATTCGGGATGCTTTTGCCGACGTTCTTCGTCCCGGCCGTGCTGTCCCAGCCGCGCGCGCCCTTGAGCGAGCCGGTCATCCCGGAGGACGAAAAGCGCCCCGAAGTGGACGAGGAGATGAAAAAGCGCCGCGAGATCAACATCCTCCGCGAGCAGATGTACAAGGCGGCGGCGGAGGAAGACTACGAGAGAGCGGCCGCCCTGCGCGACTGTATCCGGAAGCTCGAGGGCATGGACAAGAAGGATTAACTGCCGCCAGAAAGAGGAGGCTTAAGTCATGCGATATGAAGATCGATTCACCGAGCGCGCCAGAAACGTCCTGGCGCTCGCTCAGGCAGCGGCCGCCGAGCTCGGGCACGGGTACGTCGGCAGCGAGCACATTTTACTGGGGCTGGCCCGCGAGGGCGGCGGCGTCGCGGCGAAGGTGCTGCGGGAAGCCGGGCTCGACAGCCGGCTCATCCTCGACATGATCGAGAAGAACATCGGCCGGGGCCGGCAGGGAGAAATCCCCCCGCAGGGCCTCACGCCGCGCGCGAAGCGGATTATTGAGCTGGCCGTCACGGAGGCCAACCGCCTCGGGCACAACTACATCGGCACCGAGCACCTGCTCATGGGAATTCTGCGCGAGTACGAGTGCGCCGCCGCGCGGCTGATTATGGCCACGGGCGTCGACCTCAACAAGCTCTACACGGACATCATCAACGTGTTCAGCAGCAGCGATTTCCGGCCCCGCCAGCCGGGCGTGTCTCCGAAGGCGGCGAAAAAGTCCGAGACGAAGACGCTCGACCAGTTCTCAAGAGACCTGACCGAGATGGCTCGCAACGGGACGCTCGACCCCGTCATCGGGCGGCAGGGCGAGATCCAGCGCGTCATCCAGATTCTCTCGCGCCGGACGAAGAACAACCCCGTCCTCATCGGCGAGCCCGGCGTCGGCAAGACGGCCATCGTCGAGGGGCTGGCGCAGAAAATCGTCGCCGGCGACGTGCCGGAGACGCTGCTTGACAAGCGCGTCGTCTCCCTGGACCTGACCAGCATGGTGGCGGGCACGAAGTACCGCGGCGACTTCGAGGAGCGCATCAAGACGGCGCTTGAGGAAGTCGTCAAGGCGGGCGACGTGATCTTGTTTATCGACGAGCTGCACACCATCATCGGCGCCGGCGCCGCGGAAGGCGCCATCGACGCGGCCAACATCATCAAGCCCGCTCTCGGGCGCGGCGAAATCCAGGTCATCGGCGCCACGACGCTCAACGAATACCGCAAGCACATTGAGAAAGACGCCGCGCTGGAGCGCCGGTTCCAGCCCGTCATGGTCAACGAGCCCACACAGGAGGAGACCATCCTCATCCTCAAGGGCCTGCGTGACCGCTACGAGGCGCACCACAAGCTCAACATCACCGACGAGGCCATCGAGGCGGCCGTCCGGATGAGCAGCCGCTATATCAACGACCGGTACCTCCCCGACAAGGCCATCGACCTCATCGACGAGGCGGCCTCCCGCGTGCGCATGGAAAACCTCAAGATTCCCGCGGGGCTCAAGGAGCTCGAGATGAAGAAGGAGGCCCTCGTCAAGGAGAAGGAGGCGGCCGTCAAGAGCCAGGACTTCGAGCGCGCCGCGAAGCTGCGCGACAGCGAGCGCCAGCTCGACGCGGAGATTGAAAAGGCCCGCAAGCAGTGGGAGAGCGTCCGCACGGGCGAGTGCGGCAGCGTCGGCCCCGAGGACATCGCCGCCGTCGTCTCCGGCTGGACGGGGATCCCCGTCACGTCCATCAAGCAGGACGAGAGCGAGCGGCTCCTGAACATGGAGAAGGTGCTCCACGAGCGCGTCATCGGGCAGGACGAGGCCGTCTCCGCCGTGGCCCGCGCCATCCGCCGCGGCCGCGTGGGCCTGAAAGACCCGAAGCGCCCCATCGGCTCGTTCCTGTTCCTCGGCCCGACGGGCGTGGGCAAGACGGAGCTGTGCCGCGCGCTGGCCGAGGCGATGTTCGGCGACGAAAACGCCATGGTTCGCGTGGACATGTCCGAGTATATGGAGAAGCACACCGTCTCGAAGTTCATCGGCTCGCCGCCGGGCTACGTCGGCTACGACGAGGGCGGCCAGCTGACCGAGAAGGTCCGCCGCAAGCCCTACAGCGTCCTGCTGTTTGACGAGATTGAAAAGGCCCACCCCGACGTGTTCAACATCCTGCTGCAGGTTCTGGAGGACGGCGTCCTCACCGACGCGCACGGGAGAAGGGTGGACTTCAAGAACACGATTATCGTCATGACGTCGAACGTCGGCGCCCGCAATATCACGGAGCGGCACAAGAAGCTCGGCTTTGCCGACGAGTCGGAAAACACCGAGGAGAAGCAGTACGAGTATATCCAGCAGGCCATCAAGGATGAGCTCAAGCGCACCTTCAAGCCGGAGTTCCTAAACCGCGTCGACGAGATCATCATCTTCCGGCAGCTCACGCGCGAGAACATCCGCGAGATCTGCAAGAAGATGCTCAAGACCGTCGGCGAGCGCGTCGCCGATATGGGCATCGAGTTGCACTACGACGACGCCGCGGTCGACATGCTCGCCGAAAAGGGCTTCGACCCGGTCTACGGCGCGCGCCCGCTGCGCCGGACGATCCAGAGCGCGGTGGAGGACGCCGCCGCGGAGAAGATCCTCGCCGGCACGCTCAAAAGCGGCGACAAGGTGCTCCTGACCGTCATTGACGGGAAGATTGAGCTTGTCAAACAGCCGAGCGGGGAGCCCGTGACTGTGTAGACAACAGCAAAACAAAACCGCCGAAGCAGCCGCTTCGGCGGTTTTTGTTTTTTTCAGCTTTTATCCCCCGGCTTGAAGATGAGGGCGAAGAGGTACCCGAACACGATGGCGGCGGTCAGGCCCGCGGCCGCGGCGGTCAGCCCGCCTGTGAAGATGCCGAGCGCGCCTTTTTCGTCCACGGCTTTCCGCACTCCTTCGGCGAGGACGTTTCCAAATCCCATGAGCGGGACGGAAGCGCCCGCCCCCGCCCAGTCCACAAGGGGGCGGTAGACGCCGATCGCGCCGAGGAGCACGCCGGTGACGACGTAGCCCGTCATAATCCGCGCGGGGGTGAACTTCGTCTTGTCGATAAACAGCTGCCCGATGGCGCACAGCGCGCCGCCGACTAAAAACGCCTTTACAAACTGCCACACAATATCCATACAGCCACCCCCTATTTCGTGTTCGACAGCGTCACGGCGCAGCAGATGCTCGGGATGCTCTCGCCCTGTTGGGCCGACACGGTCGACAGCAGCGCGCCCGTTCCGGCGAAGAGAATCCTGTTGTACCGCCCGCTGCGCATGCTCTCGATGAGGTGCCCGCACAGCACCGTGGCGGAGCAGCCGCAGCCGGACGCGCCGGCGTGCACGTCCTGCCCCTCGCGGTCGTAAATCATCAGGCCGCAGTCGTTGTAGTTGGGCGCAAGGTCAATCCCGTCGTTGCGGAAGAAGTCGAGGAGGATTTCAGCGCCCAGGGCGCCGAGGTCGCCCGTGACGATAAGGTCATATTCCGACGGCGAGATGGAAAGGTCTCTAAAGTGCGCCGAGATGGTCGAATACGCCGCCGGCGCCATCGCCGCGCCCATGTTGTTCGCGTCCTTGATGCCCTCGTCCGTGATGATGCCGCAGGTGATGTGCTTGATATACGGCCCCGGGCCGTCGGAAGCGAGGATGGCGGCGCCGGCGCCCGTCACTGTCCACTGGGCGGTCGGCGTGCGCTGCCCGCCGTACTCAAGCGGGAGGCGGAATTGCCGTTCGGCGGTGCAGAAGTGCGACGACGTGACCACCGCGACTCTGTCGGCAAACCCGCCGTCGATGACCATGGAGCCGAGGGCGAGGGCTTCGGCCATGGTGGAGCAGGCGCCGAACAGGCCGAACATGGGGATTTCCAGCCCCCGCAGGCCGAAGGTGGAGCCGATGCACTGGTTGAGCAGGTCCCCCGCAAAAACGAAGTCAATCTCCGAGGCGGACAGCTTTGCCTTGTCGAGCGCTTTGGTGACGGCCAGCTTGACCATCTGGCTTTCGGCCTTTTCCCACGTCTTCTGGCCGAAATAGGCGTCGTCGCTGATGTGGTCGAAGGTGTCCCGCAGTGGGCCTTCGCCTTCCTTTTTCCCCACCACGGAGGCGGTGGTGAGGATGGACGGCGGGTTGGGCAGGGAGACGCTCTGCCTGCCGACGTGTTTTAAGCTCATTTTTTGTCTCACCTCGTATTCCCGTGCTTCAACAAATAGGATGGACATTTTTAACCTGTTTATGTTGGAGAATATTAGACATGGAAAGCGCTGGAAAAAGCAAACGAAGCGAGTTGACCGCGCCTTTCCGGCGTGATACACTCGTGTTACGCGTGAAAAGCTAAGGCGGCAAGCATATTGCGAAAGGAAGCGTGCCTTTATGAACGTACTCGTAACCGGCGGCGCCGGGTATATCGGCTCCCATATCGCCGTGGAGCTGGCGGAGGCCGGATTTGACATTATCATCGCGGACAACTACTCAAACAGCTCAAAGGAAGTTGTCCGCCGGATTGAGGAGCTTGCGGGGAAAAAGGTCTTCGCCTGCGATGTGGACGTGTGTGACAAGCAGGCGCTTACCGACGTGTTCCGCCGTCACGAAATCGGCGCCGTCATCCACTGCGCCGGGTTTAAGGCGGTGGGGGAGTCGGTCAAAAAGCCGCTGATGTATTACCGGAACAACTTAGGCTCCACCATCACGCTCCTTGAGGTGATGGAGGAGTTTGGCGTCAGTCGCATCATCTTCAGCTCGTCGGCCACCGTCTACGGCGTGCCGAAGGCGCTGCCGTATACGGAGGACATGGAGACGGGCCCCTGTACGAACCCGTACGGCACCACGAAGCTCATGAGCGAGCAGATTATCAGGGACGCCGCCGCGGCCCGCCCGGAGATGAGCGCGGTGCTGCTGCGGTACTTTAACCCCGTCGGCGCCCACCCGAGCGGGCGCATCGGCGAAAATCCGAGCGGGATTCCGAACAACCTCATGCCGTACATCGCGCAGGTGGCGGTGGGGCGGCTTGAGAGCCTCGGCATCTTCGGAAACGACTACCCCACAAAGGACGGCACCGGCGTGCGGGACTATATCCACGTCGTCGACCTCGCCAAAGGGCACGTCGCGGCGCTTGAGTACAGCCTTGAGCACACGGGCGTCGAGGTTTTCAACCTCGGGTCGGGGCAGGGGAGCAGCGTCCTCGACCTGGTGCGCGCCTTCGAGCGGGCCAGCGGCGTAAAAATCCCGTACCGCATCCTGCCGCGCCGCGAGGGCGACCTGCCCGCCTACTGGGCCGACGCCTCCAAAGCCGAGCGCGTTCTCGGTTGGAAGGCGGAGAAAACGCTGGAGGATATGTGCCGCGATACGTGGAACTGGCAGAAAAACAACCCCAGCGGGTACGAGGGATAAAAAAACGCGCCCTTTCCGGTATCGGAAAGGGCGCGTGCCTTTTCATTTATGAGGTTTAGAAAGTCTGCTTTCCGTCAGCACCGCCGCGTTTTGTCTGTTGCCGGTTTCGGGCTGATGCGCACCGGTTTGCAGCGGCTGCCTGACGCGACGGCTCACTTGCGGTAGAACAGGATGCCCAGCGTGATGGGGCCGCAGTGTGTGGAGATGGTGCAGCCGGCCTGCGTCTCGATGATTTCGTCGAAGTTTTTGTATTTCTTCACTTCTTCGATGACGGCCGGGACGATCTCCTTAAATTTCTCGTGGGGCGGGTGCGTGACGAACAGGCGGCGCGTGTCGACATCGTCGCGGCCCTGCAGCCTGTCGCGCACGTACTCGAGGATGACTTTTTCGAAGTTGCCGCGGTATTTCTTGCCCACGGTCATGGCCCCGTCGATGACCTCGATGCAGGGCTTGAGCTTGAGGACGTTCGCGCCGAGCGCGGCGACGCCGGAGCAGCGGCCGCCCTTGTGGAGGTACTTTAAGGAGTCGATGACGAAGCTGGCTTCGACCTTGTCCGCCGCTTCGCGGCTGCGTTCGACGATTTCCTCGGCGCTCGCGCCGTTTTTGGCCATGATGGCGGCGTCGAGAACGAGGTGGCCGGAGCCGGTGGAGAGGTTTTTCGAGTCGACGACGTAGACATTCTTAAAATCCTGCGCGGCCAGCAAGGCGTTCTGGTACAGGCTGGACATTTTGCTGCTTAAAGTAAAATGAATCACGGCGTCGTGCTTGTCGGCGTACTGGCTGAAAAACTCCGCGTATTCGGAGACGTTGGCCGCCACGGTGTGGCAGATGCCGGCGCCGCTTTCCACATAGTCGAAGACATCCTGCGGGAAGATGTCGATACCATCCTTGTACGGCACGTTGTCCTTGACGATGGTGATGGGGAGCAAGTCGATATTGTATGTATCAAGCTGCTCCTTAAGCAGGTCGCAGATGCTGTCGGACGTGATCTTGATGGACATGATGTTACCCTCCTTGAGAGTATTATAAGGGCGTCGGGCCTTGAGCGCAAGTAGGCAAATTTCGCCGCGCGCGGGAAACGAAAAACCGGCGCTTCGGGGCGCCGGTTTTTGGCTTTATGTTCGATTCTACTGGGCGACCTTCTCGTAAACCGAAACGCGCTTGCGGTTGCGGTCGAGGGGTTCGAAGCGGACGATGCCGTCTTTCAGGGCGAAGAGCGTATCGTCGCTGCCGCGCCCGACGTTTACGCCGGGGTGGATTTTCGTGCCGCGCTGGCGGACGAGGATGTTGCCCGCGAGGACGAACTGGCCGTCCGCGCGCTTGGGCCCGAGGCGCTTTGACTGACTGTCGCGCCCGTTTTTCGTAGAGCCGACGCCTTTTTTATGAGCCATACTGCTTACACCTCCAGTTTAAGGCTTTTCAGGAAAGATCTCAGACGGAGATCTTGTCGATTCTGACTTTCGAGTAGGGCTGCCTGTGGCCCTGCTTTCTGCGGTAGTTCTTCTTCGGGCGCATCTTGAAGACGATAATCTTCCGCGCACGGCCGTTTTTCAGAACGGTGCCCGTGACGGCGGCGCCCTCAACGAGCGGCTTGCCGACGGTGGCCTTCCCGTCTGAGACGACGGCGAGAACTTTGTCGAACGTGACGGACTGCTCCGCTTCCGCGCCGAGCTTTTCGACGTAAATCACGTCGCCCTCTGTGACGCGGTACTGCTTTCCGCCCGTTTCGATGACGGCATAAGTCATTTTCTTTTTCACCTCGTATAAACAAGACTCGCTCTCGGGGGCGGAGCGCTTTAGGCGCTCGCTTGGTGCGGCATAAAGCCGCGCCCATTCAAAGCGGCCCTGACAGTTTACCATCCCCGGCGGCAATTGTCAATATATGCGGTGAAATTCCTCGAAATTGAAAAGCGGGCGAGACCGCCCGCTTTATTTTGCCAAAACAGCGCCCGGATCATGCGCCTTTTACGCGTAAAGACGGCGCATGACGAAGGCGACGAAGGACTCCGGCACAAACCGCTTGAAAAACAGCTGCGCTTTCGACACGGCCCCGATGGCGTAGGAGGGCTTTACGCGCTTTTTCAGCGCGATGCGCGCGATGGCGCGGCCGACTTTTTCCGGGTCCATGCCGTTTTGCTCGTCGCGCTCCATGGCGGCCACGCCCTTGCTGATGCGCCCGCCGTAGAGCGTGTCGCCCTCGTTGAATTTCTCCCGGATGGGGTTTGTCTTCGTATCGCCGGGCAAAACGGCGCACACGCCGATGTTGAAGGGGCGCACTTCGTTGTGCAGCGCCGACGCGAAAGCGGCCACCGCCGCCTTCGAGGCCGAGTAGTACGTGTGAAACGCGACGGGAAAAGCCGCCGCCATCGACGCGATGCAGACGATGCGCCCGCCGCCCGAGGCGCGCATGATGGGGATGGCCGTGCGCACGCAGTTGACCGTCCCCTCAAAGTTGAGCGCCATCAGGCGCCTTATCGCCTCGCTCGGGATATATTCCACGGCGCCGGAGATGACCGTCCCCGCGTTGCACACGAGCACGTCCAGCCGCCCTTCCCGCGCGGCGATTTGCGCCATCGCCTTTTCAACGGACTCGGGGTCGGTCACATCCCCCACGAGGTGATGGGCCCCGTCCGGCCCCGTCCCGCTGCGGCTGAGCGCGTAGACCTTGCATCCTCGATTCAGAAGCGCCCGGCACACCGCGGCGCCGATGCCGCGGCTGCCGCCCGTGACGAGACAGACCTTCTGCATATCAGTTCACCAACACCCTGGCGATGATGTCCATGGCTTCGTCGAGAATGTCCTCCGTATGCGTGGCCATGTAGCTTGTGCGCAGCATGCAGCCGTCCGTCGGAGCGGCGGGCGGCAGGACGGGGTTGACGTACACGCCGGCTTCGTACAGCTCTTTGTTTTTGACGAGGGTGTTGATGACGTCGTATGTAAAGATGGGGATAATCGGCGTCTCGGAGACGCGGATTTTCAGGCCTCTCTTAATCAGGCCGTTGCGCGCGTACGCCGAAATCTCCTGCAGGCGCGTGACGATTTCGGGGTGGCGGCGCAGGTAGCGCAGGGCGGCCAGAGCCGAGGCACAGCTTGCCGGCGTCATGGACGCGGAGAAGATGAACGGGCGCGAATTGTGCCGCACGTAGTCGACGACCTTCGCGTCGGCTACCATAAAGCCGCCGAGGCTGGCGAGCGATTTGCTGAACGTGCCCATGATGATGTCCACCTGGTCCTCCAGCCCGAAGTAGCTGGCCGTGCCGCGGCCGCCCTTGCCGATGACGCCGAGGGCGTGGGCGTCGTCCACCATGACGCGGGCGCCGTACTTTTTCGCCAGTTCCACGATTTCGGGGAGCTTGGCGATGTCGCCGCCCATGCTGAACACGCCGTCCGTCACGATGAGCTTGCCGGCCGTTTCCGGCACCGACGCGAGGACGCGCTCGAGGTCGTCCATGTCGCTGTGGCGGTAGCGCACCATTTTGCCGAAGGAGAGGCGGCAGCCGTCGTAAATGCTGGCGTGGTTTTCGCGGTCGCATATCACATAGTCGCTGCGGCCGACGATGGCGCTGATAATGCCGAGGTTGGACTGGAAGCCCGTGGAGAAAATCATGCAGGCCTCGCGCCCGAGGAAGTCGGCCAGCTCCGCCTCCAGCTCAAGGTGCATTTCCAGCGTGCCGTTTAAGTAGCGGGAGCCGGAGCAGCCCGTCCCGTACTTCTCGACGGCCTTGATCGCCGCTTCAATGATTTCGGGATTGGAAGTCAGCCCCAGGTAGTTGTTCGAGCCGAGCATGATCCGGCGCTTGCCCTCCATCATGACGACGACGTCCTGACGGGTGTTGAGGGCGTGGAAATACGGGTAGATGCCCTGCGCGCGGATTTCATCGGCCGCCGTGTACTTGTAGCACTTTTCAAAAATATCCATGCCTAATCATCCATTCTGCCTTAAGGCTTATAGTAATTTCGCGTGCCGACAGAAAACATGACCGCCAAGGGAAAAACCGCCGGGCGGTCATGAAATCGGCGCGAACGTATCGAAACTATCGTAGATAGAATAATCCCTAGCTTGGACGCTGTCAACCGGAAAAGGATTTGTGCAAAACAGAGAAAAAGCCGGCGGAATCGCTCCCGCCGGCCTTGGATTTTTCCGTTAATTCTTCTTCAGGCCCGTCACGATGTCCCGCGTGTCGCGCGCGATGACGAGCTCCTCGTTCGTCGGGACGACGAGGACGCGCACCTTCGAGTCCTTGCCCGTGATTTCGCGGAACTGGCCCTTGAAGTCGTTGAGTTCGGGGTCGATTGAGATGCCGAGGCCTTCGAGGCCGCGGATGACGGCCTCGCGGGTGTTCGGACCGTTTTCGCCGACGCCCGCCGTAAAGACGATGGCGTCCACGCCGCCCATGGCGGCCATATACGCGCCGATGTACTTCTTCACGTTGTAGCTGAAGATGTCGAGCGCCAGCTGCGCGCGGTGGTTGCCCTCGGCGGCGGCGTCCTCGATGTCGCGGAAGTCGGAGGAGACGCCGGAGATGCCGAGCACGCCGGACTCCTTATTGAGCATATCCATGACCTCGCGGATGGACAGGCCGTCCAGGTCGGCGATGTAGGAGATGATGGACGGGTCGATGCTGCCGCTGCGCGTGCCCATCGGCAGGCCTTCGAGAGGAGTCAGGCCCATGGTGGTGTCGATGCATTTGCCGTCCTTGATGGCGGCGATGGAAGAGCCGTTGCCGAGGTGGCAGGTAATCAGCTTCGAGCCTTCGACGGGAATGCCGAGGTACTCAAGCGCCACGCTGGAGATGTAGCGGTGAGACGTGCCGTGGAAGCCGTAGCGGCGCAGCCCGTACTGCTCGTAATAGCGGTAGGGGATGGGGTAGATGTAGGCGTATTCGGGCATCGTCTGGTGGAAGGCGGTGTCGAACACGGCGACCTGCGGCTTATTCGGCATGGCCTTCTGGCAGGCCTTGATGCCCATGAGGTTTGCCGGGTTGTGCAGCGGGCCGAGCGGGATGCAGTCCGTGATGGCCTGAATGACGTCGTCGTCAATCAGGACGCTCTTGGAGAACTTCTGCCCGCCGTGGAGCACGCGGTGGCCGACGGCGCCGATCTCGTCGAGGCTGTCGATCACGCCGTACTCCTTGCTCGTGAGCTTTTCGATGACGGTTTGAATCGCCTCGGCGTGCGTCGGAAGGTCAATCTCCTCCCGGACGGTGGGTTTGCCGTTCATGGGCTCGTGCTTCAGGCGCCCATCGATGCCAATCCGTTCGCAGATTCCCTTTGCGATGACAGTCTCATTCTTCATATCAAACAGCTGATATTTGAGCGATGAGCTGCCTGCGTTAATAACTAGTACGTTCATTGACCAGACCCCTTGATTCTATTGTAAATTTAAAATAAAATTGGAAACGCTTTTTGACAACCTCAGTTATTCTAATACGGTTTTTGTAATATTTCAAGAATTTTAGGAAATTTTATGCCGAAAGAGAGGAAGAAAGTGAAGACAGCGGGCATTATCTGCGAATACAACCCGATACACGGCGGGCATGTGTTCCACATTCAGGAAACGCGCCGCCTCCTCGGGGAGGATACCGCCGTCGTGTGCGTGATGAGCGGGAACTTCGTCCAGCGCGGCGAGGCGGCGATCTTTGAAAAGCACGCCCGCGCCGAAGCGGCCGTCCGCTGCGGCGCCGACCTCGTCGTGGAGCTGCCGCTGCCGTACGCCCTGTCGTCCGCCGAGCGGTTTGCCTTCGGCGGCGTCTCCATCCTCAACGCGCTCGGCTGCGTCACGCACCTCTCCTTCGGCAGCGAGGCGGGCGACTTGGGGCCGCTGCGCGCCGTGAGTGCGTGCGCCGATGCGCCGGAGACGCTCGCGCGCATGAAAGAGGAGCTGAAAAAGGGCGTGTCCTATCCGCTCTCGCGCGCCCGGGCTGTCCGCGCGGTGCTCGGCGAGCACGGCGGCGTGCTTGACACGCCGAACAACGTCCTCGGCGTGGAATACCTGCGCGCCCTTAAGGCGACGCGCTCTGAGATGGAACCGGTCACCGTCACGCGGCGCGGCGCGCGGCACGACGGGCACGGCGCGGAGTCGGCTTCGTATATCAGAAAGCTCTTTCAGTCCGGCGGGGACCCGTGGGCGCTCATCCCGGAACCGGCGCGGGAGGTTTTCCGCGGGGAAGTCGCACGCGGGCGCGGGCCCGTTTTACCCGGGGCGCTGGAAGTCGCCGTTTTGTCCCGATTGCGGATGCTGCCGCCCGAGGCCTTCGCGTCTCTGCCGGACGCGACGGAAGGGCTGGAAAGGCGGCTCATGCGCGCCGCTCAAACCTGCCCGGACCTTGAGTCTGCCGCCGCGCAGGTCAAGACGAAGCGGTACGCCCACGCGCGCATCAGGCGGATGCTCCTTTGCGCCGCGCTCGGCGTGACTGCGGAGCTTAACCGTCTGCCGCCGCCGTATATCCGCGTGCTCGCCGTCGGACAACGCGGGCGGGCCGTTTTATCCCGCGCACGGGAGACGGCGCGGCTTCCCATCATCGTCAAGCCGGCTCTCGCCAGGCGCCTTGGCGGGCGCGCCCTGGAGTATTTTAAGCTGGAGGCGGCCGCCACCGATTTATATGCCCTTGCGTTTGACGGTAAGGCGCGGCAAGGGGGGCTTGAGTGGACGACAAGCCCGTTTGTTGCCGAGTGAGAGACAAAAGGGGGTAAACCGCAAAAAAGCGCTTTCATGACGTTCGTCATAAAAGCACCTTTGCTTTCCTTCCGTTTGTACCATCATACCACAAGTGCGCGGAGATGGGCATTATCAAAAGCAACAAAAATTCTAAAAATTTTTCTAAAGACTGATGGTTTCCTGCCCGTTTTTTCCGTTTTCCGCCGCCTGGGTGAGCGCCTCCTTTTCCATTTCCTTAAGCGGGAAGTAGGACATAAACAGCATCGCGATATAGCAGGCAAGCCCGCCGACGACGTTGGAAACAGGCTCGGCGATGAACACGCCGTTTGTCCCCAGGTTCCACAGCCTCGGCAGGATGAGCGTGAGGGGCGTGACGAGAAACGCCTTGCGCAAAAGCGAGAAAAAGATGGCCGAGCGCGTCTTGCCGAGCGCCTGCGAGACGGACTGCCCCACGACCTGGAACGTCTGGAAAACAAACGCGACGAAATACAGCCGGAACGCGGGGATGCCAAGCTCGATGAGCGCGGGGTCTGAATTGAAAATGCGGATAAACAGCGCGGGGAACGCCATGATAAACACCCACGGCACCGCCGAGGCGACAAGGCCGGCCGCCGTGGAAAACCGGATTCCCTGCCGGATGCGCCCGTACTTGCCGGCGCCGTAATTGTAGCTCATGACGGGGATGGAGCCCTGCACCACGCCGATCATGCCGAGGGAGGCCACCTCGCGGATGCCGTTGATGATGACCATGACGCTTACATACATATCCCCGCCGTAGTGCAACAGCGTCTTGTTCGTCACGATCTGCACGAGGGTGTTCGTCATGCTCATGCAAAAACCGCTCAGGCCCAGCGACACGATGCGCCAGACCGTCTTCAGGCGCAGCCTCAGCTCCGGAACGGTCAGGCGGATGAGCGCCCGCCGGCCCGTGAGAAACTGCATGACCCAGATGGCGGAACCCAGCTGCCCGAGGACGCTCGCGACCGCCGCGCCGCGCACGCCCATGCCAAGCAGGAAGATAAAGACGGGGTCGAGCACGATGTTGATGGCCGCGCCGATGACGATGGAGAGCATCCCGATCAGGCGGAAGCCCTGCGCGTGGATAAAGGAGTTCAGGCCGAGCGTGAGCGTCGTAAACAGCGTGCCGATGAGGTAGATGGAGAGGTAGGCGTCGGCGTATGGGAAGACGTCGTCGCTCGCGCCGAACAGGTACAAAAGCGGCTTTCGGAAAATGAAAGATAAGACGGCGAGCAGCACGCCGAACAGGATCATCAGCGCGCAGGTGTTTCCAAGGATGTGCGCCGCTTCCTGCTTGTTTCCCCGGCCGCGCGCCATGGAGAAAAGGGGCGCGCCGCCCGAGGAGCCGATGCTGGAAAACGCCATGATAATCGAGATAATCGGGAGCGTCACGCCGATGCCCGTGAGCGCAAGCCGGCCGTTTTCCGTGTGCCCGATGTAGACGCGGTCGACAAGATTGTACAGCAGGTTAATAAGCTGCCCGAGCGTAATCGGGACGGCCATGCGCAAAATGAGCAGGCGCATGCTCCCCTGCGAAAAATCGCTCTTATTGTCCATGAAACGGCCTTCTTTTTATGCTGAACTGTTCTTCAAGATGGGTTAGAAGGAATATTGAATAATTATTCAAGTAAAACTAACGGCAAAAAACCGCGCGCCTTACGCCTGCTGCGGCGCGGCGCGGCGGATTTTTTCATACACGTCGGGGTAGGCTTCCTCGAGGTTGATGGACTTGTTGTCCGGGCCCGTCCATATATGGAACGTGCGGGCGGTGTTGATGACGGCGCCGTCCTCCGTGGCCGTCTCGTACAGCAGCTCGAGCTTTTTCGGCGCGTAGGCACCCATGCGGGTTGTGATGTAAAGCGTCTGCGGGTACGTCGCCGGCGCCTTGTACTGGAGACTGAGGTCCACCATCGCCGGGTTGACGCCGAGGCGGTTCATCTCCTCGAACGGGAAGCCGATTTCTTTGAAAAAGTCCATGCGCGCAATTTCGTACCAGATCGGGTAGACCGCGTGGTGCACGATGCCCATGCGGTCGCAGTCCGGGTAGCGCACGTCAATGCGTGTTCTCGTTTGCATTGGTCATCTCCTTCGTCATGGAATCGAAAATCTCTATGTATCCATTATAGCAAGTTTTGGCGGGATTGAAAAGGATAAGGCCGGCGGCTTTTGGCCGCCGGCCTTTCCGTGCTTTATGCGGCTTTTTTCGAGGCCGTGCTGTTGTAGACCGTGTCGAGCATCTTCTCGATGGCCAGGCCATACCCCCGCGTGGGGTCGTTGATGAGGACGTGCGTGACGGCGCCGATGAGCTTGCCGTCCTGGATAATCGGGCTGCCGCTCATGCCCTGCACGATGCCGCCCGTCTGCTCGATGAGGCGCGGGTCTGTCACCGTGAGCATCATGCTGCGCCCCGCGGCTTCCGAACCGGTGTACAGGCGCGTGATTTCAACGGTGTATTCGCACACTTCCGTGCCGGAGACGTTGGACAGAATCGTGGCCGGGCCGGTGTGGATTTCCTTCGTGTCGGCTACGGGGATGGCCTCGCGCCCGGCGACGAATTCCGGCGACAGAATCTGCCCGAAAATGCCGTTGGGCGAGTTTTTGACGAGGTTGCCCACCACGTTGTCGGCGTTAAAGGTGCCGTGCAGCTGGCCGGGGAACCCGATTTTCCCCTGCGCGACGTCCGTCACTGAGGACTTGAGAATCGTGCCGGTGCGCAGGGGGATGAGGATGCCCGTCTCCGTGTCGCTCACCGAGTGGCCGAGCGCGCCGTAGATACCCGTTTCCGGGTCGTAGAAGGTGATGGTGCCGATGCCCGCGACGGCGTCCCGCAGCCACAGGCCGAGCTCCGCGCGCCCTTCGGCGTTGATGTGGGGCGTGACGGTGATGTCCACCGTTTTCTTCCCGCGCGTGACGGTCACCGTGACGCTCTTGCCGCCGCTTTGTGCGAGCGCGTCCCGGATCTCCTCGTTGCAGCAGACGCGCTTTTTGCCCACGTGCGTGATGATGTCGCCGACCGCAAAGCCGGCGCTGCGGGCGGGAGACGGCGTCCCGTCCCCGAGAAATTCAGGGATGCCGACGACGAGCGCCCCGTCCGCCTCCATCGAGATGCCGACGGCGTTGCCCATCGGCACGAGTTTTTTATGGCTGTATCCCGCCTGCGCCGCCGGCGGCGCGGCCGATGCCAGGAGCGTTGCGGCGACGAGCACCGTCCCGCAGAGTTTCAAAATTTTCCTTTTCGCCTTATCCTTAAACTCCATATCTTCACCCTCGCTTCGATATGGAGAGACATGACGCTTTAAGCATGTTTCCCCTCCTGATTTTTTTTATATTGCTGTTTTAATATGTCCGCCCGCTCTGAAAAAAGACGGCGCGGCGGCGTGTCAATTTATATCTGATTTGGACTGGCTGAAAATGAAAGCGCAAAAGAAGCGCCCGTTATTCAAGAAAGGCGCGCATTTTTCCGCTAAGTCAGCCATAATGTTCCTTTTGAAAAGGAAATATGAACCTTTTGAAAAGGATAAAAAAGGGGGCGGAGGTTGAAATGGACGGGCTGTTCTTTCAAAATAAAAGGGGATTCTCGTCGTATCATGTCGAAAACGTCTTAAACACACTGTGCGAAAAGTACCCGTTTGCGCGCGCGGAAACCATCGGCCGCAGCGTCCTCGGCCGGCCGGTCACGGTGCTCGTCATTGGCGAAGGGGCGCGGCGCGTCTTCGTCAACGCCGCGCACCACGCCAACGAGTGGATAACGAGCCTCGTTTTATTGCGCTTTGCCGCGGAGTATCTGGCGGCCGTCGACAAGGACGGCGTCATCTACGACGCGCCCGCGCGCGCGCTTTATCGCAGCGCGACGCTGCATCTTCTCCCGCTCGTCAATCCCGACGGAGCCGACCTCGTAAACGGGCAGATACAGGACGAGGCCGTCCTAAAGCGCGCCGGGCGCATTGCAGGCCGGTACCCGCACATTCCGTTTCCCGACGGGTGGAAGGCCAACATCCGCGGCGTCGATTTAAATCTCCAGTACCCCGCGGGCTGGGAAATCGCGCGCGCGAACAAGGCGGAAATCGGCGTCGTCTCGCCCGCGCCGAGAGACTTTGTCGGCCCGTGCGCCCTGTCCGAGCCGGAGAGCATCGCCGTTTTCAACTACACGCTGGAAAACAATTTTGACATCACGCTCTCCTATCACACGCAGGGAAAAGTCATCTATTGGAAGTATCTCGACATTGACGTAAAAAATGCGCTTGAAATAGCGCTTGAGTTTAAAAAGGTGAGCGGATACGAAGTGGAGGACGTCCCGTACGTCTCGGGGTTTGCCGGGTACAAGGACTGGTTTATCAAGCGTTTCCGCCGCCCCGGGTTTACAATCGAGGCGGGCGAGGGCGTCTCGCCCCTGCCGCTTGAGCAGCTTGATGAGATCTATAAGAATAACCTCGGCATCCTCGTCCGCGCGCTGCTATGCACAAATCATTGAAAAAGCACGAAATTTTGACATAATTATACATAATGTATCGCTTTTACAACCGATTTCTGGATAATAGCACGATAAATTACTAATGAGAAAATACAAATTTTTAAACTTGTGCGAGGTGAAGAGGGATATGCCAAAACCGCGCGGTGAGAATGGTGAGAAGAATCTTATTTCTTCGCGGCTGAAACAGCTTCGGGAAAGGAGCGGCCTGTCCCAAAGGGCGCTCGCGTATCAGTTCCAGCTCATCGGCATCGACATGGACAAAAACGTCATCACCCGCATCGAGACAAACAAGCGGTATGTGACGGACATCGAACTTAAAGCCATTGCGACAATTTTCAACGTCTCTTACGATTACCTCATCGACGGCAAATAGCGGCGGTCAAGCAAAATGGAAATAATTAGAAAATAATTCCAAAATATGCTTGAATAATACGTCTCTTTATGCTACATTATTTCACAAGGCCGCAGTTAAAAAGAGATTATGCTAAGCCGTGATGAAATATTTGTTACGGAGGAGTAAGAGAATGGATAGCAAAACGCGAGTTCTTATTGCCGATACCAGCGAAGAATACAGGCTGCTGCTTTCCGATATCTTATCTTCGGAAGGTGATTTTGAAGTTGTAGGCTGCACGGGAGACGGCCAGCAGGCGTACAATCTCGTGCTGGAGAAGAAGCCCAATGTTCTCATTACCGACCTCATTCTCTCCAATCTGGACGGCCTAGCACTCATCGCCAAAATCAACGACCTGGAACAGAGCAGACCGGCCGTGATTATCGTATCCGGCTTTGCCAGCGAGCATACGCTTGCGGAAGCGTCGAGCCTCGGCGTCTCTTACTACATGCAAAAACCCTGCGACATTCCCGTCCTCCTCTCCCGTATCCGGATGGTATCCGGGAAAGCGCGTGTCTCGCTCGCGCCTGCGACGCCTGTATCGCGCCCGGTTCAGCATTATGAACAGAGTCTCGAGAGCATGGTGACGGAGATTATCCATGAAATCGGCGTTCCGGCGCACATCAAAGGGTACCAGTACCTGCGCGAAGCGATTATCCTGGCCATCAACGACATGGATATCATCAACGCCGTGACGAAAGTGCTCTACCCGACCGTCGCGCGCAAATTCTCGACGACTCCGAGCCGCGTTGAACGTGCTATCCGGCATGCCATCGAAGTGGCATGGGATCGAGGCGATCTGGAAACGCTGCAGAAGTTTTTCGGTTACACCGTTTCGAATATCAAGGGCAAGCCGACGAACAGCGAGTTTATCGCCATGATTGCCGACCGGCTCAGCCTCCAGCGCCGCGAGAGCCGGCAAAACTAAGTTCGATGTCTTAAGGCCGCAGGAAAACAGTCTCCTTTTCCGAAATTGAAAATTCCGCCCCCGCAGGATGCGCCCTCGGGGGCGTTTTTTTATGCTCTCGCGCCGTCATAAAGTGGGACATGCCGCCATACACATAAGGCGTGAAAGGGGCGATGCCTAATGACAGAGCTTGAAGCGCGCGTGGCGCGGTACGACGGGGCCGTGCTTTTGCTGCCGCAGCGCCTGCGCTCCCGCGCGCGGCAGGTGATGAAAAGCGACAGGGCCGCCGCCGAGGAGCTGAGGCTGCGCGTCGGCCGGCCGATGACGGTCTTGCTCCCGTCGGGCGAGCGGCAGCTGGGGACGGAGGCCGTCACGCGGGAGGATTTGGACGGCCTCCTCGACATCGCGACGGGCGCGTCGGCCTACTCCCTGCGGGAGAGCATCCGGTCGGGGTTTCTCACCGTGCGCGGCGGGTACCGGATCGGCCTTGCCGGCTGCGCGATTATGAGAGACGGGGCCGTCTCGGGCTTTCGCGCGCTCTCCTCGGCGTGCATCCGCATCGCGCGGGAGATGCCGGGCGTGGCCGAGCCCGTCGTGCCGGAGCTTGTGGAGGGCGGGAGCGTGTGCTCGACGCTCATTGTCTCGCCGCCCGGGATGGGGAAGACGACGCTTCTGAGGGACCTCGTTCGCATCCTCTCGGCGGGCGGGCGCGCGGGCCTGCCCGGGCTGCGCGTGGCGCTGGCCGACGAGCGCAGCGAAGTGGCGGCCCTGTACGAGGGGCAGCCGCAGCTTGACGTGGGCCCGCGGACGGACGTGCTCGACGGCTGCCCGAAGGCGCAGGCCGTGATGATGCTGCTGCGTTCAATGAATCCGCAGGTGATTGCCCTCGACGAGATCACCGCGCCGGAGGACATCGAGGCCATCGAGCAGGCGGCAAACTGCGGCGTGCGCCTGATTGCGACGGCGCATGGCGACAGCGTCGCCGATCTGCGCGCGCGGCCCCTGTACGCGCGGCTGCTGGGCCTGGGGGTCTTTCAGCGGGCCGTCGTCATCACGGAAAAGGACGGGGCGCGGGCGTATTCCGTCGAGCGATTGGGGGATGCGCCGTGATCCGGCTGATTGGCGCCATTCTCATCACGGCCGGCGCCGGCGCGTGGGGCGTTCTGAGCGTGCTGAGGATGCGCCGGCGCGTGAGCATCCTCCACGCCGTGTGCGGCGCGATTGAAATCATGAAAAGCGAGGTCTACGACCGCCTGACCCCCATGCCGGAGCTGATGCGGATGCTCTCGGAGGACACGCCGTATCCCGTCTCGGCCTTTTTCGCGCGCGTGCGCGAGAAGATGGGCGCGCTGGGGCGAAGGTCCTTTTCGTCCCTGTGGGGTGCGGCGCTCGCCGAGTCGCCGGAGCTGCTCCTGACGGACTTTGAGCGCCGGGCGCTCGGGGAGCTCGGCTACTTTCTCGGGCGGTACGACGCCGGCGAGCAGAAGAGCGCGCTCGAGCGCGTGCAGCGGCGGATGGAGGAGTACGCCCGCCGCGCCGAGGCGGAGCGGGACAGAAAGGCGCGCGTGCACGCGTTTCTGGGTGTCGCCGCCGGCGTGTTCGTCTCCGTTTTGCTGCTGTAGCGCCGCGCATATTTATGGACAGGCAGACATAATGATGTACCGTGCCGGCGGGAAGCATGCGCTCAATCCATCGTGACGGGAGAGGGTTACATACATGAACGTTGATCTGATTTTCAAAATCGCGGCGATCGGGATACTCGTTGCGGTGCTCAACCTGATTTTATCGAACACCAAGCAGAGCGAACAGGCGCTGATGGTCACGCTCGCCGGGCTGGTTGCCGTCCTTGTGATTATCGTCCAGCAGATTTTTGAGCTGTTTAACATGATAAAAAACCTGTTCGGCTTCTAAGGGCTGAGGGGCGATGATACTGCTCAAGGTGGCCGCCGTCGCCGTCGCCGGCGCGGTGATGGGGCTTGTGATCAAAAAGAACAGCCCGGACATGTCCCTCATGCTCACGATTGCGCTGGCGATGGCCGGACTGTACCTCGCGTTCGACGTCATCGTCGGCGTGGTGGAGTTTATCCGCACTCTGGCCGAGGCCACGAACATCTCCCTGACGGCAGTGGAGATTGTGTTCAAAACCGTCGGCATTTCGCTCGTGACGAAGCTGGCGTCGGACGTCTGCCGCGACGCGGGGCAGTCGTCCGTCGCCTCCGGGGTGGAGCTTGTCGGCTCCCTCACGGCGCTGTACATATCGCTGCCGCTGTTTGAGTCGGTCGTCAGTATGATTCGGTCGCTTGTTTAGACGCAAAAGAGGGTACGGATGAAAAAGTGGATTGTAACGCTCGCGTTCCTCATGGCTCTGGCCGCCTTTTTCGCGCGGCCCGCCGCGGCGCTCGCGGGGGAGGGGCCCGCCGAAGCCGCCGAAGCGTACGCCGAGGAGCTGAAAACGGACAGGCTTGAAGACGCCCTGCCGGACGCCGCCCGCGACCTGATCGGGAAATTTTCCGTGTCGGACGCGGCCGACCCCGACAAAGGGATCGGCGCCCTCCTGGGCGCCCTCGGCGGGCGGCTGCGGGAGGCCGTGTCGGCGGCGCTGAAAAACGCCGTCGTCGTGATGCTCACGGCGCTTCTTTGCGGGGTGCTCACGGCGGCGTTTGACGGCGCGCAGCAATACGCCGTCATCGCCGGCGTGCTCGCCATCAGCGTGCTGAGCATCCAGAGCGTCGGCGCGTTCGTCCGGCTCGGGCGGGAGACGCTCGACAGCCTGAGCGTTTTTACCAAGGCGCTGCTGCCCACCCTCACGTCCGCCGCCGCGGCCAGCGGGGCGGTGACCTCCGCCGCGGCCAAATACGCGGCGACGGCGCTGTTTATGGACGTGCTCATGACGGCGTCAAACAACATTGTCGTCCCCATCATTTACGGCTTTACGGCCGCCAGCGTCGCCGAGGCGGCGCTGGGCGGGGAGGGGCTTGCCGGGGCGTCAAGCCTCCTTAAGTGGCTGGGGAAGACGACGATGTCCGTCATCATGCTCCTGTTCGTGGCGTACCTGTCCATCACGGGCGTCATCAGCGCCTCGACGGACGCCGCCGCGGTCAAGGCGATGAAGACGGCGATCCAGACGGTCCTGCCCGTCGTCGGGAGCATCGTCGCCGACGCGTCGGACACCGTTCTGGCCGGCGCGAAGATTCTGCGCAACGCCGTCGGCGTGTTCGGGCTTATCGCCGTGGCGGCGACGTGCGCGGTGCCGTTTTTGCGCGTCGGCGCCCACTACCTGCTGTACAAGGCGGCGGCGGGGCTGGCCGCCTCCGCCAGCGACGGGCGCATCACGAAGCTCATCGGCAACGTGAGCACGGCGTTCGGGATGATTCTGGGGCTGGTGGGCTGCTCGTCGCTGATGCTGTACATATCGATTATTTCTGTGATTCGGATGGTGAGCTAATTTGAGCGCGGTATTAAGAGACTGGGTTCTGGGGCTGACGGGTGCGGCCCTCGTTTCGGCGGCGGCCCGCATGCTCGCGCCGGAAGGGCGCGTCAAGCGCGTTGTGGCGCTCGTTTGCGGGCTTGTCACCATTTTAGCGCTGATCAGCCCGCTGCGGCGGCTCGACGCGGAGAGCTTCGCGGCCTTCGCGGAGCGGTACCGGGAGGAAGGGCGCGCCGCCGCGGCCGGCGCGCAAATATCGGAGGAAAAGCTCCTCAGACGTATCATAGAGGAGAGGACAGCCGCATATATATTGGACAAAGGTCGCTCCCTCGGGATAGACGACCTGCGCGTCACGGTGACGGCGGAAAAGCTTGAGGACGGGACTTTTGTCCCGAAAAGCGCCCGCCTGACGACAAAAGCCGGCGAGACAGCCCGCCGAAAGCTCGGGGAGATTATCGAGGCGGAGCTCGGCATATCGCCGGAAGAGCTGGACTGGAGTGAGAGCCATGAAACTCAGTAGCAGGCCGGAGGTGTTTGAGAGGGTCTTCAATTTCCTGAAAAAGAACAAGTATGTCCTGCTCGTCGTTTTGGTGGGGCTGGTGCTGATTCTGATTCCGACGACGGGGAAATCCGCCGCAAAGGAACAGCCGGCAAGCGGCGGGCAAACGGAGGCGTTTTCCCTTGCCGAGCAGGAAAAGCGCATCGCCGAGGCGCTGTCCAAAATCGACGGCGCCGGAAAGGTCACCGTCGTGCTGACGCTGCAGACGGGGATTGAGCAGGTCTACGCCCGGGACGAGACGTATTCCAAAGACGCAAGCCGGCGCGGGGACGAAGAGGAGACGTCCCTCGACAGGACGTCCAAGGTCGTCCTCGCCTCGTCCGGAAGCGCGGCGGAAAAGCCGCTCACGGTGAAAACCGTCTACCCCGTCTACCAGGGCGCGCTCGTCGTCTGCGAGGGAGCGGACAGCGCCGCCGTCCGGCTCGATATCATCCGGGCCGTCGCGGGCCTGACGGGCCTGAGCACAGACAAAATCGTCGTTGCAAAAATGAAAAATTCTTGAGGAGGCATCGGAGTGAAGACATTTAAGAGGAACGCGGTTATCATAACAGTGCTGCTTTTTGTTTGTGTTGCGGCTTACTTAAACTGGTCCTACAACAAGAAGAATGCGGCAAAAGACGCGGCGGACACCGGGGCGAAGATCGAATCCAGCGAGGCCGCCCAGCCGAAGAGCGACGGCGGCGACCTGTTCTACATGCCGAAGCGGGAGACCGTCAACTCCGAGTTCTTCAGCGCAGCCCGTCTCAACCGCCAGCAGGCGCGCGACGCCGCCGCCGCGACGCTCGCCACCATCAGCAAGTCGGAAAATGCCTCTGAGGAAATGATTCAGGCGGCTTTGGCGGAGATATCGAAGCTGGCGACCGACTCGGTCAAGGAAGCGGAGCTGGAGGACCTCATCAAGGCCAAGGGGTTTGCCGACTGCGTCGTGTACATCTCCAGCGACGGCGTGAGCGTCACCGTCGCGGCGCCGCCGGAGGGGCTCTCTACGGCGGAAGTGGCCAAGATTACGGACATCATCGTCTCCCACACGGACTGGAAGGCCATGGACCTTAACATCATCGAGGTAAAGCCCGAGATTTGAAGAAACTTGAGGGAAGAGCTTTATTTTCTCTCCCTGTTGGTGTATAATACCTGCGTCAGCAGGTATTATACTTTTGTTGTCGGGAAGTGCCGGCGCCGCATTAAGCGTGCCGCCTGACGAAGTCCGCACACAGGAATTGGAGTGGCCGAATATGGGAGAAAATAAGGGATACATCACCTATCCGGATGAGAAGGGCAGCATCAACATCTCCGAGGAGGTTGTCGCGGTCATCGCCGGCAGCGCCGCCATGGAGACGGAAGGCGTCGCCGGGCTGTACCCGTCCAGGGACATCTCCGAGCTTCTCGGGAAGAAATCGCTCCACAAGGGCGTGAGAGTCCGTGTGGACGAAAACGCGGTCACCGTCGACGTGTATATCATGGTCGAGCTCGGTCCGGCCATCAACGAAGTGGCCATGAACGTCCAGCAGAATGTCGCGTCCGCCGTCGAGGCGACGACGGGCTTTAACGTCGCCGCCGTGAACGTGACTGTCAGCGGCATTCAGATCAAAAAGGAACAGCAGAAATAGACTTGCGAGATTTTGGTTCATACTTTAGCCCGCCGCGGTTTGCGCGGCGGGAATACGGGGCGGAGGAGACTCCGCCTTTTTTCAAGGTGATACGAAAGATGACGAGAACAGCCGCACGCGAAATCGCCTTTAAGCTCTGCTTCAGCCAGAATGAAAACCCCGTTCCGGCGGAAGAGCTCCTCGGGCGTTTCTTTGACGAGGAGTATTACAACTCGCTCCAATCGGACGACGAGGTTTTCTCGGAGTACCCGGACGCCGTGCAGATGGAGTACATCGGCCGGATTATCCGCGGCGTGTCCCTCCACGGGGCGGAGCTGGACGGATACATCGAAAAATACGCCGTCGGCTGGAATTACGGGCGCATCTCGCGCGTGGCCGTGGCCCTCATGAAGATGGCGATGTTCGAGCTTCTGTATATGCCCGACGTGCCGAACAAGGTGGCCATCAACGAGGCGCTGGAGCTGGCCAAACGGTACGACGAAGAGCGCGTCGTGCCCTTTATGAACGGCGTGCTCGGCACGTTCGCGCGAAAAGAAGTGGCGCACTTATGAAAGCCGCGCTCGCCTTCGATACCAGCAATTACACAACAAGCTGCGCCGTGTTCGACGGCTCCGTGGGGCGCAACGCGGGCCGGCTCCTGCATGTCGAGCGTGGGAAGCTGGGACTCAGGCAGTCCGAAGCGCTGTTTGCGCACGTAAGGCAGCTCCCTGAGGTTTTCAGCGCGCTCGGGTACGACGGGGAAGTCCTCGCCGTCGGCGCGAGCACAAAGCCGCGCGAGACGGAGGACTCCTACATGCCCTGCTTTCTCGCGGGGGCGTCTCAGGGGCGCGTCCTGGCGCAGGCGCTCGGGGTGCCGTTTTTCGCTTTTTCGCACCAGCAGGGGCACATCGCCGCGGCCGCGTGGTCGGCGGGGCGCGTTGAGCTGCTGGACAAGCCGCACCTTGCCTGGCAGATCTCCGGCGGGACGACGGAGCTGCTCCTCGTCCGCCCGCACGGCACGGCGGTAAAGTGCGAGATTATCGGCGCGACGACGGACGTCTCCGCCGGGCAGCTTATCGACCGCACGGGGCAGCTTCTGGGGCTTTCTTTCCCCGCCGGCAAGGAGCTTGACGCGCTCTCGCAGCAGTCGGAGAGCACGGCGCATTACGAGCCGAAGCTCGACGGGCTGTATTTTTCCCTCTCGGGCGTGGAGCACAAGGTCAAACAGCTTTATGAGTCCGGCGCGCCGCCGGCGGACGTGGCCGCCTTCGCGCTGCGCTCGCTTGTGTCCGTCCTTTCCCGCGTGACGGAGCGGGCGAAAAAGCGGCACGGGGACATGCCCGTGCTGTTTTCCGGGGGCGTGGCCTCAAACTCCATGATCCGGCGGGCGCTGGCGGGGGCGCTTTTTGCCGAGCCGAGATATTCAACGGACAACGCCTTGGGCGTTGCGATTTTAACGTACAGGGCGGTGACGCTGGGTGGATAAGACAATCCTGACCGTCTCGGAACTCAACGACTACATCAAAAACCTCATCGACTGCGACGATATGCTCGCCGCCGTCTACGTGCGCGGAGAGCTTTCCAACTATAAAATCTACCCGTCGGGGCACCACTACTTCACCATGAAGGACGCGCAGGGCGCGCTCAAGTGCGTCATGTTCCGCTCCAGCGCGTCAAGGCTGCGCTTTCGGCCGGAAAACGGCATGAAAGTCGTCGCATTCGGGCGGGTGAGCGTGTACCCGCGGGACGGGGTGTACCAGCTTTACGTCAGCGATCTGACGGTAGACGGCGTGGGCGACCTCTACATAGCCTTCGAGCAGCTGAAAGAAAAGCTCCTCAAGGAAGGCTTGTTCGACGAGCGCTTTAAAAAGCCGCTGCCGCGCTTTCCGAAGCGCATCGCCGTCATCACCTCCGGCGCCGGCGCGGCGGTGCGGGACATCATCCGCGTGCTCGGCGCGCGCTGGCCGATGGCGAAGGTCATCGTCCTGCCCGTGCGCGTGCAGGGGGCCGAGGCGCCGGCGGAGATTGCCGGGGCCATCGCCTACGCCAACCGCCACAAGGTGGCCGACCTCATCATCACCGGCCGCGGCGGCGGCTCCATCGAGGACCTGTGGGCCTTCAACGAGGAAATCGTGGCGCGGGCGATTTTCGCCTCGGAGATCCCCGTCATCTCCGCCGTCGGCCACGAGCCGGACGTGACGATTTCCGACTTCGTCGCGGACGTGCGCGCGGCAACGCCCTCAAACGCTGCGGAAATCGCCGTGCCCGACAAGGTGGAGATGGCGGAAACGCTCCTCAGCTACGAAATCCGCGCCGTGCAGGCGCTCCGCCGCGAGATCACGGCGCGCCGGAGGAAGCTGGAGGACCTCGCCTCGCGGCGGGTGCTTGTCAGCCCCAAAAACTACCTCGACGACAAGCGGCTTTTGCTCGACCACGCCCACGCGCGCATGGCCGCCGCCGCCGAGCGCATTCTCGCCGCCCGGAAGCACAGGTTCGCCGCGCAGGCCGCGGCGCTCGACGCCATGAGCCCCCTTAAGGTCCTCGGGCGCGGGTACGCCATCGCGCGGCGGGAAGACGGTACGGTCATCAAATCCGCCGCCGACGTGTCCCCTGGGGACAAAATCACCGTCCGGCTGCAGAAAGACGCCTTCTCCGCAACGGTAAGCGGGGCGGAGCCGATTTAAAGCCGAAAGGAGTGCTAAAAAATGGAGAATATGTCCTTTGAGCAGGCCGTCGCCCGCATAGAGGAGATTGTCCGCGCGCTGGAAAAGGGCGACGTGCCGCTGGACACCGCCCTTTCCCTGTTCGAAGAGGGCACGGCGCTGATTAAAATGTGCGGAAAGATGCTCGACGAGGCTGAGCAGAAAGTCGTCAGACTGCGCAAGGGCGCGGACGGCGCGCCGGAGGAGCTGCCCTTCGACGCGGAGGACGCGCCATGCTAAAGGAAGAGAGCTGGTTTGAGCGGGAGATGGACGAAGCCCGCGCGATGGTGGACGCCTGCCTCGAGGGGCTTTTCACCGAGCCCGTGCCGGACGGCGCGCTCCACGAGGCGATGCGGTACAGCGTCCTCGCCGGAGGCAAGCGCATCCGGCCGGTTCTCGCGCTCAAATTCGCCGAAGCGTGCGGCGGGCGCATGGAGGACGCGCTCCGCCCCGCCTGCGCCATCGAGCTTCTGCACACGTATTCGCTCATTCACGACGACCTGCCCTGCATGGACGACGACACGCTCCGCCGCGGCAAGCCGACGAGCCACGTCGTCTTCGGCGAGTGGATGGCCACGCTCGCCGGCGACGCGCTGCAGGCGGCGGCCTTCGAGCTTGTGATGACAAGCGCCCTTCCGCCGCAGACCGTCGTGAAGATGGGCGCCCTCCTTGCCCGGGCGGCCGGGCGGCAGGGGATGTGCCTCGGCCAGGTCATGGATATGAAGGGCGAGGGGAGGAGCCTTTCATTGGACGAGCTTCTCACCGTGCACCGGTACAAGACGGCGGCGCTGCTCATCGCGGCGGCGCAATTTGGCGTCCTCGCCGCGGGGGGAAGCGACGCGCAGCTTGAGAGCGCCGGGCGCTACGCCTGCCATCTCGGCCTTGCCTACCAGATTATCGACGACGTCCTCGACGCCACCGCCGCGACGGAGACGCTCGGCAAAACGGCGGGCAAGGATAAAAAAAGCGAAAAGACGACGTTTTTGACGCTCATGTCTGTGGACGGCGCGCGCCGCGCCGCAATCGAGGAGACAGAGAAAGCCGTCGCCGCGCTGCGCGGCAGGTTTGAAAAAACGGGCTTTCTGGAGGCTCTCGCCGCCTCTCTCGTAGAAAGAAAGTATTGATAATTTCGCGCCCTATTGATAATATGAATGGTATAATAGTGTATAATTATTCGTGCCGGGACGGCTTTACCGGCGCTTTTGAGGTAAAATGAACTGAATATTTCCCGAAATATGAATATTCGGGATTACATACCGTGCGATACCGCCCTCAATTATTCACTTTGCCGCATACTATAAGAGGGCGGCCGGCTAACAGCGCGCGCCCGGGCGCAAGGCCCGTCTGTGATTGGCGCGCGGCATTTCCGATGCGGCGGCCAGGGTACTGGCAATAAGACTTAAAAAGAGGGAATATCGTTGGATATTTTAGATAAACTCACGCTTCCGGCTGACATCCGAAGGCTCAGCCGCGCTGAACTTGACGTCCTCTGCCACGATCTGCGGCAGTTTCTCATAAAAAACGTCTCCAAAACGGGCGGGCACCTCGCCTCCAACCTCGGCGTCGTGGAGCTGACCGTCGCCATTCACCGCGTGTTTGACACGTCGCGCGACAGGCTCGTGTTCGACGTGGGCCACCAGAGCTACGTGCACAAAATCCTCACCGGGCGGATGGACCGTTTCCCCACGCTGCGCCAGCTCGGGGGGCTTTCCGGCTTTCCGAAGCCGTCCGAGTCGCGGCACGACGCGTTCATCGCCGGCCACGCATCCAACTCCATCTCCGTCGCCCTCGGCATCGCGCGGGCGCGCACCCTCATGCGGCGGGACTACCACGTCATCGCCGTCATCGGGGACGGGGCGCTCACGGGCGGGCTGGCCTTCGAGGGGCTTTCCGTGGCGGGGGCGAGCGGCGAGCCGCTCATCATTATCCTCAATGACAACGGCATGTCCATCACGCCGAACGTGGGGGGCATCGCCAAGTACCTCTCGCGCCAGCGCCTGAAGCCCTCGTACGCGGCGTTTAAAAAGCGCTACCGCCGCCTGATGGAGAAAATCCCGGGCGGGCAGAAGATTTACGGCTTCACGCACCGCCTCAAAAGCGGGATTAAAAAGACCGTTTTGCACTGCAGCATGTTCGAGGAGATGGGCCTGCAGTACGCCGGCCCCATCGACGGGCACAATATCGACCGCCTGATCGAGGCGCTCAACTGGGCGAAAAACCAGCACGAGCCCGTCGTCGTCCACGTCATCACGCAAAAGGGCAGGGGGTACTCCTACTCCGAGCAGACGCCGGACTTGTACCACGGCGTCGCGCCCTTCGACTATAAAACGGGCGTCCTCGGCGGCGAGGCCAAGTGCTTTTCCACCGTCTTCGGCGAGGAGATGGAGAGCCTTGCGCAGCAGGACTACCGCGTGTGCGCCATCACCGCCGCGATGACGCGCGGGACGGGGCTGACCGGCTTTGCCGCGAAGTTCCCCGACCGGTTTTTCGACGTCGGCATCGCGGAGGGGCACGCCGTCTCCATGGCCGGGGGCCTGGCCTCGCAGGAGCTCATCCCCGTCTTCGCCGTCTATTCCACGTTCCTGCAGCGCTCGTACGACATGCTCATCCACGACGTCGCCCTCTCTGGTCTGCACGCCGTGTTCGCGGTGGACCGGGCGGGGCTTGTCGGCAGCGACGGCGAGACCCACCAGGGCATCTACGACGTGGCGTACCTGTCGTCGGTTCCCGGCATGCGCATCTACTGCCCGGCAAGCTTCGCCGAGCTGCGCGATATGCTCCGGTTTGCCGTCTTCCATCTAAACGGCCCCGTGGCCGTCCGCTATCCCAAAAGCGGCGAAGGGCGGTATACGGACGGCGGCACGGAGCGCAGCAAGGTGCTCCGCGAGGGCGGGGATATAACAATAATTACCTACGGCATCTCGGTCAACGACGCGCTCGACGCGGCCGACCGCCTCGAGGAGGACGGCGTTTCCGCCGAAATCGTCAAGCTCGGCTGCATCCAGCCGATTGACTTTACCGATATTGAAGCGTCCGCCAAAAAGACGGGCCGCGTGATTGTGCTGGAGGAGTGCGCCCAGACGGGCTGCGTCGGCCAGCGCGTTCTCGCGTGGCTTATGACGCAGGGCGTTGAATTGAAATCGGCGCGCCTGATGAACCTGGGCGACCGCTTTATCCCGCACGGCACGCCCGATGAGCTGCGCCGCCTGTACGGGATTGACGCGAACTCCCTGTACGAGGCGGCGATGAAGGACTGCCATGCCTAAGGTGCGGCTTGACGCGCTCTTACTAAAGCGCGGCGAGTTTGAAAGCCGCGCCCGCGCCGCCGCGGCCATCCGGGAAGGGCGCGTCAGAGTCGGCGGCGAGACCGTCACAAAGCCGGGCGCGTTCGTGGAGGAAGACTGCGACATCGCCGTCAGCCACGCGACAGACTACGCCAGCCGCGGCGCGCTCAAGCTCGAAAAAGCGCTCGACACGTTCGGCGTCGACCCAGGCGGGCGCGTGTGCGTCGACTGCGGCGCCTCCACGGGCGGGTTTACCGACTGCCTGTTGCGCCGCGGCGCGCGGAAGGTCTACGCCGTGGACGTAGGGTACGGGCAGCTGATCGAGCGGCTGCGCCAAGACGCGCGCGTTGTCGTCATGGAGCGCACGAACGTGCGCGACCTGGCGCCCGAGGCGTTGCCGGAGAGGCCGTCCCTTGCCGTTATCGACGTCTCGTTTATCTCGCTGCGCCTCATTCTGCCGCCCGTCCGCGCGCTGCTGAGCGAGGGCGGCGAGGCGGTCTGCCTTATCAAGCCGCAGTTTGAGGCCGGGCGCGAAAACATCGGCAAAAAGGGCGTCGTCAAAAGCCGCGCCGTCCATGAGATGGTGCTGCGCCGGTGGATGGAGGATGCCGAAAGCGCCGGCTTTTTCGTCGCGGGGCTCACGCACTCGCCCATCATGGGCTCGGACGGGAACATCGAGTTTTTAGGGCATCTGACGACTGTGAAGGCCGACAAGCCGCCCATCCTTCCGGGCGAGGTTGTGAAGGCGGCCCACGAAGCCCTTACCGCGCGCGATAGGGCGGCGCGCTAAGCCGCCGGCCAACAGAGTATGAGAGGACAGGACATGAAACGCGTACTGCTCTGCACGAACGTCAAAAGAGATCCGGGCTACGCCTTAACGCTGAAAGTGGCCCGCGCCATCCGCGGTCTGGCGGAGGTGGTTGTCTGCCCGATGTTTGAGGAAGGCGGCGCCGCGCCGGAAGAGCTGCCGGAATATCTCACGATGCCGCTGGAAAAGGCCCTGCCCGGGGCGTATCTTGCCGTGACGTTCGGGGGAGACGGGACGATCCTCTCCGTCGCGCGCCAGGCCGCGCCGTACTCGGTGCCGATTCTCGGCGTCAACATGGGCAGCAAGGGCTTTATGAGCGATATTGAAACGGACGAGATTGAGCTGGTTCCGAAGGCCGTTCGGGGCGAGTTTCAGGTGGAGCGGCGCATGATGGCCGACGTGTCCCTCCTGCGGGACGGCGCCGTCGTCCACACGGATTTCGCGCTCAACGACGTTGTCGTCGGCGGCGTGACGAAGCTCATCGACCTGAGTATTTACGGCGACGGGGAGATTATCACCCGTTTTCACGGCGACGGCGTCGTCATCGCCACGCCGACGGGCTCGACGGCCTACTCCATGGCCGCCGGCGGCCCCATCGTGGAGCCGTGCGAGCAGAGTCTGATTATCACGCCGGTGTGCCCCCACGTTCTGGCGGCGCGGTCGTTCGTTTTGTCGGCCGACCGGCGCGTGTCCGTCGTGGTGGGACACGAAAAACCCAATCCCGCGTATCTCGCGGTCGACGGCCGCGGGACGGTGGAGCTGCAATGCGGCGACTTGATTGAGGTCACGAAATCGAAAATGCGGGCGGTTTTCGCCCGCGTTGGAAAAAAAGGCTTCTACAGGAAAGTGAGCGAGAAATTGGGTGAAAAGTGTGAAGAATAAACGCCAGAAGGCCATCTTAAAGATCATTCAGACGCAGGAGATCGAAACGCAAAACCAGCTGATCGAGGCGCTCAACGCCGCCGGCGTCAAAAGCACGCAGGCGACGGTCTCGCGCGACATCAAGGAGCTCCACCTGATTAAGGAGCTGACGCCGCAGGGGAAGTACCGCTACGTCGTCGGGCAGAAGCAGGACCTGCAAAACTACGCCGCGCGTCTGAAGACGATCTTTAAAGAATCGGTGACGTCCTTTGACTGCGCGCAGAACATCGTCGTCATCAAGACGCTGCCGGGCCTTGCCATGGCGGCTTGCAGCGCCATCGACTCCATGAACATCAAAAACCTCGTCGGCTCCATCGCCGGGGACGACACCGCCTTCCTCGCGATGACGGACGCCGCCGCGGCTCAGGAGTTCTGCGCGGAAATTGAAAGCATGCTCTGATGGGGGGCGGCGCTTGCAGCGCCGCGGGAGTTTGTTATGATTAAGCTGCTGCACATAGAGAATATTGCGGTTGTGGAAAAGGCGGACGCCGCGTTCGGCCCGGGCCTCAATGTGCTCACCGGCGAGACGGGCGCGGGCAAGTCCATCGTCATCGACGCGCTCACCGCCGTCACGGGCGGGCGCGTGACGCGCGACCTTATCCGCACCGGCGCGGACAGCGCCGTCGTGACGGCGGTGTTCTCCGGCGACAGGGCCTCTGAGTGGCTGCGGGAAAACGACATCGAGCCGGACGACGGGGGCGACGTGTTTATCCAGCGCAAAATCACCGCGGACGGGAAAACCGTCTGCCGCGTCAACGGTGTGCCCGTGTCCGTCGGGCAGCTGCGCCAGCTCGGCGACCTTTTGCTCGACATCTACGGGCAAAACGACGGGCGCAAGCTCCTCGACGAGAGCAGCCACCGCGCCTACCTCGACAGCTTCGCGGGGCTCGGGGAAGAAATCGCCGGTTACGCCGCCATGTTTTCCGCTCTGCGGGACAAGCAGGCGGAAATGGACGCGCTCGTGATGGACGAGGGGGAGAAGGCGCGGCGCGCCGATACGCTCACGTTCCAGCTTGAGGAGCTCGAGCGCGCGCAGATCCAGCCCGGCGAGTACGAGGAGAAGTCCCAGCGGCGCGCCCTTTTGAAAAACGCCGCCCGCCTGACGCAGTCCCTTGCCGGCGCGCTCGAGGCGCTTTCGGGGGGCGACGCCGCCTTCGGCGCCGTCTCGCTCCTTCGTGACGCGGCAGACTTTGTGCGCGACGCGGAGGAGTTTGCAGAAAGCCTTACCGGCGCGGGGGAGAGGCTGCGCTCCCTCGCCTTCGACGCCGAGGACGTCGCCGAGCAGATCCGCGACGTGCTCGCGTCTCTGGAGTTTTCACCCGACGAGATGGACAGGCTCGACGCGCGGCTTGACCAGCTGCGCCGCCTGATGAAAAAATACGGCGGCAGCGAGGAGGAGCTCATCGCCTACCGCGAGAAAATTCGCGCAGAGCTCGAGGCGATTGAGACGTCCGACCTGCGCGTGGAGAAGCTTGCGGCGGAAGTGGAGGCCCTGCGGAAAGCGGCGTGGGAAAAGGCCAGGGCGCTGTCCGATAAGCGGCGCGAGGCCGCAAAGCGCCTTGAGGCGCGCATCCGCGAGGAGCTCAATGACCTGAGTATGCCGGGCGTGCAGTTTCAGGTCCAGTTTTCGCCCGTGCGTACGGAAGAAGGCCTCAACGCCTTCGGGTGCGACGAGGTGCGGTTTCTCATGTCCGCCAACGCCGGGCAGGCGCTCGGGCGCATCAGCCAGATCGCCTCGGGCGGCGAGCTGTCCCGCATCATGCTCGCGCTGAAAAACGTCCTGAGCGAAAACGACGGCATCGACACCCTCGTGTTCGACGAAATCGACGCCGGCGTCTCCGGCATCGCCGCCCAGCGCGTGGCGGAAAAGCTCGCGGCGCTCTCGGGGCGCCGTCAGGTGCTGTGCGTGACGCACCTGCCGCAGATTGCCGCCATGGCGGACACGCACTTTGAAATCAAAAAGGACACGCACGATGGCCGGACGTACACGTCCGTGAGGCTCCTCGACGGCGAAGGGCGCCGCGGCGAAATCGCGCGCCTTATCGGCGGCGAAAACGTCACAATCACGACGCTCGCCTCCGCCGGCGAGCAGCTCGAAGCCGCCGAGCGGTTTAAGACCGCGCTTCGCCAAAAGAAAAATACATAAGCCGCATGGCGTCCCATGCGGCTTTTACGTTTTTTGCGCGCGTTTATATGGTGTCTTTTGTGCGGCGAGGGATCGCGCAAGGAGGGCGTAAAAACTCAGCCGCCGCGGTGCCTTATAAGCGGCACCCGTAGTTACGCATAGAATTAAAGCGCCCGTGCGGGCGCTTTTCGTTGTTTTCCTGCCGGAGATTACTTTTTTCTCCGGAAAAGGCGCGAAAAAAATCCGCCTTTTTTCCGGCGCGGGCGCTTTGGAACGGTCAGCTCGTCGACAAGGCCGTAGACGTCGGAAAGGTCCATGTCCTCATTGATGCGTAGCTCCTTCACACGCTCCGACGCCGACAGGAGGACGGGCGGCTTTTTCGACATGTTCAATACGGTGGAAAACTTCCAGCCGTACCGGACGGCGCACGCTTTCGCCGTGTTGGGGATGTCGGCCAGGTCGAGCGTGACGAGGGTGCTCTCGCCGTCCGGGCCGATCATGATGTGCTTGACCTTCCGGAAGACATGCGCCGGCTTGCCGCTTTCGCCGGGAGGGAGGGTGCCGTCGGCCGTGATGATGTACTTGTCCACCGTGCTCACGTACACCACGACGCTCCGGCTCGTTTCGTCGACGGTGATGGTCAGGTCGTAGCGCACTTTTTTCAGGTCGGAGCTTTCCCCGATCTCCACGAACTCCGTGCCGACGGTGACGGAGTCGCCGCTGAGCGCGTAAGGGATTTGAAGCGCCTTCAGGCGCCCCGTTATCTCGTCTATGATAAGCTGTTTCATTGCGTACCCCCGATCACATAACTGTGATTATATCACCGCCGGCTATGGCGCGCAAGGCGCAAAAAATGAGCGGGTGTTGACAGCCAAAACGGGTTATGATAATATCGCAATTACGAATTGAATCGGGTCATAATGGCTGTGAAGGAAAAGAGTAGGGGCGCTTGATGCGCGCAGAGAGCCGGCGGTCGGTGCAAGCCGGAGGCTAGACGCCCTGAATACGGTTCCGGAGCCGCGTGCCGCAAGGCGCTTTAGGTGCGTAAGGCACGCCGAATGTGTGCGCGTTAAGCACGGGCGTTATGTGGTTACATAACGCCATAAGTCCGGCCGCCGCGAGGGGCCGGAGAACGAGGTGGTACCGCGAAGTCATTTCGCCCTCTGTCCGAACGGGATGCGTTCGGAGGGGGCGTTTTTTATATCCCGAAGCGGGTAAGGAAAGGAGTCAGAAAGATGCAGATTTACGAAGAACTGAAAGCGCGCGGCCTGATTGCGCAGGTGTCGAGCGAGGAAGCCGTTTCCGAGCTGGTAAACTCCGGGAAGGCCGTTTTCTATATCGGATTTGACCCGACGGCCGACTCCCTGCACGTCGGCCACTTTATGGCGCTGTGCCTGATGAAGCGCTTGCAGATGGCGGGCAACCGCCCCATCGCCCTCATCGGCGGCGGCACGGCCATGGTCGGGGACCCGTCCGGCCGGACCGACATGCGCCAGATGATGACGCCGGAGACGATCGCCTACAACGGCGAGTGCTTTAAGAAGCAGATGAGCAAGTTTATCGACTTTTCCGACGGCAAGGCCATCATGGTCAACAACGCCGACTGGCTGATGAAGCTCAATTATGTCGAGTTCCTACGGGAAGTCGGCCCGCACTTTTCCGTCAACAACATGCTGCGCGCCGAGTGCTACAAGCAGCGCATGGAGCGGGGCCTTTCCTTCCTCGAGTTTAACTACATGATCATGCAGGCCTATGACTTTTTCGAGCTTTTCCAGCGCTACGGCTGCAACATGCAGTTCGGCGGGGACGACCAGTGGTCGAACATGCTGGCGGGCACGGAGCTGATTCGCCGCAAGCTGCAAAAGGACGCCCACGTCATGACCATCAACCTGCTCCTCAACCACGAGGGCAAGAAGATGGGCAAGACGGCCAGCGGCGCCGTCTGGCTCGACCCGAACAAAACAAGCCCCTACGATTTTTACCAGTACTGGCGCAACGTGGACGACGCCGACGTCATCAAGTGCCTGAAAATGCTCACCTTCCTGCCCCTCGAGCAGATTGCCGAGATGGAAAAATGGGAAGGCGCCGAGCTCAACCGCGCCAAGGAAATCCTCGCGTATGAGCTGACCGCCCTCGTCCACAGCAGGGAGGAGGCCGAAAAGGCGCAGGAGACGGCCCGCGCCCTGTTTTCCACCGGCGGCGCGGCCGGGATGCCCACGGCCGAGATCGAGGAGGCAGACCTCGAGGGCGGCGCCATCGACGTGCTCACGCTGCTCGTGAAGACGGGGCTTTGCCCGTCAAAGTCCGAGGCGCGCCGCGCCGTGCAGCAGGGCGGCGTCGAGGTCGGCGGCGAGAAGGTGACGGACATTAGCGCCGTGTTCCCCGCGGAGGCGCTTATGGGCGAAGGACTTGTCGTAAAACGCGGGAAAAAGACGTTTAAAAAAGCTGTCCTTAAAAACTAATAAAGCGCGCTGGTAAAGCGCGCTGGCCGGGCCGGCCTTTGCCGCCCGTCGCGCGCCGTGAGAGCAAATAGCAAAGGCACAGCTTCCGCTTTTTAGCGGATGCTGTGCCTTCCCTTGCAAACAGGCACTTTTACCGCGCCCTAAGAGTGCGTGTTACTGAGCGCCGCCTGCCAGGCTGTTCTCGTAGGCCTGGATCATCTTCTTGACCATCTGGCCGCCGATGCTGCCGGCCTGACGAGAGGTGAGTTCACCGTTGTAACCCTGTTTCAGGTTAACGCCAACTTCGCTGGCGGCTTCCATCTTGAACCGGTTGAGTGCCTCGCGAGCGCTCGGGTTGAGAACTTGATTTCTGCTAGGCATATTGACAACTCCTTCTGATATATTTTGAGGTACGTTCAGCACCTTTCGCTAATATCATCTGTCGCCGTCAATTCATCTATTCAAGTAAATACTGTTAGCCCAGCCAGCAATTAGTTTATATAATTTTGGCCAAAAACTGCGACGTTAAGTATGACACAACCGGTATGGTGGCCATGGAAAAGAGCGTCGAGAGGAAGATGCACTTCGAGGCGACCTTGTCGTTTGAGCCGTACTCGAGGCTGAACATGACGACGACCGTTCCCGTCGGCATGGCGGAAAGGACGGTGAGGATGCCGAGCATGTCCGGGTCCGAGGTAAAGAGCCTCGAGACGAGCGCGACGACAGCGGGAATCAGAAGCAGCCGCGTGAAAATGAGGGGATAAAGGCGCTTTTCCGTAAAGACGCTCCCGAAGGGAATCTGCGAGAGCGTCAGGCCGATGACAATCATGGCCAGCGGCGTCGTCACCTGCCCGATGAGGGAGATCGTTTTCGTCAGCACGTCCGGCAGGGAGATGTTGAAAACGAAGATGACGATGGCCAAAAGCGCGGCGATGACCGTCGTGGAGAAAATCTGCCGCGGCCGGATGCGGCGGCGGTCGCCGGAGATGAGCAGGACGCCGGCGCTGAAAAGCAGCAGGTTGAACGGGATGTTGTACAGCGTGACGTAAAACGTCGTCTGGGGACCGAAAATCGACTCCACGACGGGAAAGCCCATAAAGCCGACGTTGGAAAACGCGAGCAGGCACGCGTAGAGCCCGCGCTCGTTTTCCGGCGCGCGCAAAAGGCGCGCAAGCGGCAGCCCGATGAGGAAAAAGATGAGGAAAGAGAGCAGCACGAGCGCGAAAAACACGGCCGCGTCCGCGCGCGACATAGTAAGGTCCGCGGCCAGAACGGAGTTTAATATCGTACAGGGCATGGTGACGTGGATGACAAGCTTTGAAAGCGTCTTATCCGCCCCGTCCGGCAGGACTTTCAGCCTGCCGGTGACATATCCCACAACGAGCGCCAGAAATAAAACCGCCATCTGGCTGAAAACGGAAGCGATGTTCATTGCAACTCCATATTCTCTATAATGCCCGTCTGCCGGCAGAAACACGCGGTTTTTGCTGGCAAACGGGCAAATTATTCTGAAATGAACTTTGTTTACACGCCGGCGATGTTCATGGCGGCAAAGAAGCCGTCCCGCACGGCGGTGGTGATGTTGCCGAGGTTTGTCGCGCAGTCGCCGACGAAATAGACTTCCTCCGCGCAATCGGCAAACTTCCGGGCCTCCGCCGCGCGCGGGCGCACGCCGACGGAGAGGACGACCGTGTCGGCTGGAATCAGCCGCGTCTGCCCGTCCGCCGAGGCGACGACAAGCCCTTCGTCCGTCACTTCCTTTGCCGCAAGGCCCGTCAGCGTTTTCACGCCGGCTTCTTCGGCCATGGCGCGCAGGAAACGCACGACGGACGGCATCGCCGCGCCGCGGCTGTCGATTTCCTCGAGGGTGCGCATGTCGACGAGCGTGACGTCGTGTCCGTCCCGAGCGAGGGCGACGGCCGTCTCGGTGCCGGTCAGCCCCGCGCCGATGAGGACGACGCGGCGCCCGGCTTTCTTTGTGCCGAGGTCAATTTCCGTCGCAAGGCAGACGTTTTCGCGGCCAATGCCCGGGATGTCCGGGATAATCGGCTCGCTGCCGACGGCGACGATGACGGCGTCCGGGTTTTCCGCTTTGACGCGCTCCGGCGTGGCGGGCGTGCCCTTGCGGATGTCAATGCCCGGCGTGCGATAAGTCATCCGGACGGACCACGCCGCGTACCGGGCGATGTCGCCCTTGAGGGCGTTGGCGCCGGCGGCGATGAGGGTGCCGCCCAGCTCGTTTTCCTTTTCAAACAGCACCACCTCGTCGCCCAGCTCGGCGCACCGGCGCGCCGCTTCCATGCCGGCCGCGCCGCCGCCAACGATGACGACTTTCTTCTTCGGCTGCGTGCGGATGAACCTGTCAAACTGCGGGTGGCGGCCCATGACGGGGTTGACCGTGCAGCGCAGCGGCTTCGGGCAGCCGTGGGGGTCCGAGCCCGTGCAGACCATGCAGCGGATGCAGGGGCGGATTTCGTCGCCCTTGCCGCGGCGGGCCTTGTTCACGCAGTCGGAGTCGGCGATGAACTGGCGGATCATGGCGATCATGTCCGCCTTTTCGGAGGCGACGGCCTCCTCCGCCAGGTCGAGGTTGAACGAGCCGACGGAGGTGACGGGAATATCAAGTGCGCGCTTAAACTGCTCGGCGAAGCGGACGTTCGTCGCCATGGGCAGGTACGCCGGCTGCATGGCGTAGGAGAGGGAGGCGGGGTTGTACATGTTGCCCGCGGAGACGTGGATGAGGTCGATTTTCTTCTGAATCGCGCGGGCAAACAAAATGGCCTCCTCAAGCCCCACGCCGCCTTCCGTCAGCTCGTCGCCGGAGATGCGCCACTCGATGGCCATGTCCGGCCCGATGGCGGCGCGCACCGCGTCTAAAAGCTCGTTTGCGAAGCGGCAGCGGTTTTCAAAGGTGGAGCAGCCGTACTCGTCCGTGCGCTTGTTCATGAGGGGCGAGTAAAACTGCGCGACGGTGTGCCCGTGGCCGCCGTGAATCATGATCATGTCGAAGCCGGCCTTTTTGCAGCGCTCGGCCGCGCGGGCAAACGACGCGATATTCTCGCGGATTTCGTCCTTCGTCATGTCGGCGGGCAGCTTGTGCATGCGCAGGTTCAGTTCGATGGAGGCGAGCGCCCCGTAGCGGTGGACGGCGTCCGTCAGCGCGGACAGCCCGTGGACCACGAAGGGGTCGGCGAGGTTGACGACGTAGTGGTTTTCGTCCGCGTACGCCTGTGTGACGGGGCTGTCTCCCACCGTGACGATGCCGGCGCCGCCGCGCGCCATGGACGCGGTGAAGGCGATGAAGGCGTCCGTCACAAGGCCCTCTTTCGTGCAGAGGAACGGCTCGGCCGGAGAGACTTCAATCCTGTTTTTCGCGGTGAGCGGGCCGATTTTCAGCGGGCGGAATATATGCCTGTATTCCACGTTTATCACGCTCCACATTCTCGTATCAGGCGAACAAAATATATCATCAATGCGCCGCAATGGCAACATTTTTCATTCGGTCAGCGGGTGCCGCGGCACGCGCGCGGAGATGTTCCCGTCGCTTTTGGCGTGCGCAAAACCGGGCCGCAGCGCGTGCTGCGGCCCGTGGATGCGCCTTTTTCGCCTTTTAGCTGTTCTTTTTAACCCATTCGGCGCCGTAACGGTTGCACTCGTCGATGACGATGGGCGTGACCCACTCGTTGATGCACTCGATGCTGCCGATGCACGGCAGGAAGGAGCCGCCGGGCGCGTACTCGTCGATGGCGCGGCGCACTTCGGCGCGGATTTCCTCCTCGGTGGCGTCGGCGCGGTCGATGACAGCCTGCTCGAGGCCGCCCATGAGGAGCATCTTGCCGGCGACGTTCTTCTGGATGGCCTTGATGTCGTTCGTGGGGAGGACGCCCTGCCACATGTCGACGCCGAGGTCCACCATGTCCTTTTCGAGGCCCTGGCAGTAGCAGTCGGCGTGGTGCTGGATGAGGACGCCGCGCTTTTTGATGTAGCCGTAAAACCGCTCGTAGTGGGGCTTGAGCAGCTCGCGGAATTTCGCCGGGGAGAAGAAGAGGCTTGTCTTGGAGCCCCAGTCGTCGTGCGAGTGGATGACGTCGGGGTGGAGGTTGTCGATGAGCTGCTCGACGGCTTTGATTTTCCAGTCGGTGTAGGCGCCGAAGAGGTCGTACATCGCCTCGGGCTCCTCGTACATGTACACGAGCGTGTCCTCAAACGTCATCAGGCAGTGGGCGCGCTCGAAGAGGCCGCGGAACGTCGGAACCATGACGAAGGTGTTCTCGCGGTCAAGCTGGTCGATCTGCTTTTTCGCGTCGGACCAGTCGAGTTCCGGGATTTCCGGGAAATGGACGTAGTCGCGCCACTTGGTGATGTCCTTGATGACCTTGTTTTCGTCGTTGACCATCGGGATGATGCCGGGGTCCTCCGGGAGGTAACGGTGAACGACGCCCCAGTTGTCGACAAACCGTTCGCCGGAGAACTGCAGGATGTCCCAGACGGAAATCGGGTCGATGACGCAGTGGAACTTATACGGCGGGAACGCGTCGAACGCGTAACCCATCCACTTCGTCGGCTTTTCGTTGCGCATGACGGAGAGAAAGAGCTCTTTTTTGTTCATGATGCTTTACCTCCCTTTGTTTTCCTACTCAGAGCGTATCATCCCGTGGAAAGGCTTGTCAATCGGAGAATTGACAATTTGGCGGCTTTGTTTTTATCCCGCCCGTCATATATGCGGCGTTTTCCGGAAAATGGGGGCAGGAAGGCGCGCCGCGCTTGCGCGCGGGCTATGGCGTGATATAATGAAAACCATCATACAGACAAGACGGGAGCGGGAGATATGGCGGTTTACACGGAGAACGTCCACCTCACGGAAGACGGCGCGGCCGTTGAAATCCTCGATCAGACGCGGCTTCCCAATGAGGAAGTCATGCTCACCCTCAAAGGCCGGGAGGA
>Ga0134103_1000201_pt1 | contig 75003 bp, 52 predicted proteins | sample 14_taG_2_FD_94445 | JGI IMG/M metagenome (GOLD analysis project Ga0134103, IMG submission 94445) | Switchgrass degrading microbial communities from high solid loading bioreactors in New Hampshire, USA - 14_58_20_212_A1 metaG | ecosystem: Engineered > Bioreactor > Semi-continuous > Anaerobic >...
ACCCCGGACTTTGCCGCCATATCTTCTATGCTCGTATAACCTTTTACATTGTACTTCTCTGCGAACTCATTTACTTTGCTTATATTCCTTCCACAGACCGCCACAAACTCGGACTCGGGAAGGAATGCAATATCAGCACCCTTGTCTGAAGTGGCGGCAAGTATTTTTTCATATAGATTTACCGTATCGGACAACAAACATACATCGGCACCGAACTTTTCTGCCATGACAAGCTTTTCCCGGGCTTTATCCACGGCAATAATCCTTGAGCATCCTGCCGTTTTCAGGAGCTGGATAATCAACAAGCCTATCATTCCCGCACCGACAACCACAGCGGTGTTGTTCAGCGAAGCCCCCGACCGTTTCACTGCATGCAATGCGATAGCCAGCGGCTCGATCACCGTTGCCTGTTCAAAGGATACATTATCGGGCAGACGGTAGACAATGCGCTGCGGTACCGCTATATATTCGGCAAAAGCCCCGTTCAGGCGGTAATCGCTGCATGAAACACCCAGCACTTTCCTGTTGTCGCAGAGATTAAACTCCCCTCTCAGGCAATACCCGCATTCACCGCAGTATATGGTTGAATCCACCGTAACCCTGTCGCCGGGTTTAAACTTCGTTACGTTTTCTCCTACACTTTCGATTACTCCTGAAGTTTCATGGCCCATCACTATCGGCGGTATGCGCCTTCCGGTGGAGCCGTCCATGCCGTGGACATCGCTTCCGCAAATTGCACAGGCCTTCACCCTGATAAGCACATCGTCCTTGCCCGGCTTCGGCATATCGACATCTTCATAGGAAAATCTGCCATACTCTTTCAATACTAATGCTTTCATATTTTTATACCCCGCTCACGCCCGGTTTTTTTAATGCTTCCGCAATGCACCCTTCATCCCCAGGACTTCAGTTCACAACAATTGTCTTTATAACATCCTTCTTGTTTTTCGCGGTGAATTCAAATGCCATTGCAACCTGTTCAAAATCGAACCTGTGTGTAATCAGCTTTTCCACGTCGATCCTGCCGTCCGAAACCCATTGGATTGCAGCAGGGTAAGCATTCGCATACCGGTTTACGCCTGCATAATTCAATTCCTTTTCAATGAACTGGGCAATGTCTATTCCCACCTTGTTCTTTTCGGGCCATCCCACCTGTACGACAACGCCTCCGGGCATTGAAAGGGCAAATATTGTTTCGGTGGCCTTTGACGAACCGGCTGTCTCAAATACAACATCGGCAATATCAGCCGGGACTTTGCCATCGCTTACGTTGATTACTTCGTCAGCTCCGAGTTCTTTTGCCATGTCCAGCCTTTTGTCAAACACATCGAGGCATATTACCTTTCCTGCACCGGCCGCTTTCGCTGCCTGTAGTGTTAAAAGGCCGATGGGACCCGCTCCGACGACAGCCGCCGTATCGCCGTTACCGAAAGAAGCCCTGTTCACGGCATGGATCGCAACCGCAGCCGGCTCAATCATTGCAGCTTTTTCAAACGACAGGTTTTCAGGTATTTTAAACAGGCTGTCCCAACGGACAGATATGTAATCACAAAACGTGCCGTTTATCGGGGGTGCGGATAAAAACACCACATCGGGACACAGGTTGTACCTTCCCGATCTGCAGTATTTGCATTTCCCGCATGGTATGCCCGGCTCAATTACAACATGCTCTCCTGTTGAAAACCCTTTTACATTCTTTCCAAATCCGGCAACAACCCCGCTTGCCTCATGCCCGGGTATGTAAGGCCTGTCTACAATAAAGTTTCCCAGCCTTCCTTCACAGAAAAAGTGAACATCTGATCCGCATATCCCGTTCGCCATTATTTTTACAAGAACCTCGTCATCTCCCGGTACCGGGATCTCTTCCCTGGCAATTACAATCCGGTGCATTTGATCCAGGTAAGCACACCTGTTCATAAAAATATCCCCCTCTTTAAATTTATATATTTCATGGCTTTTAAGCCCTGAATTGCGATCCCTTCCTGTTTCTTCGGCATTATTTTCATGTTGAATCAGCCTGTACCAAGGTTTCAGAGCGGATTATTGCTGAATTTCAGGACCTCCATAAATGCTTCGGTTTCCCCGGAAGACACCGTATACAATCCTATCACCGTACCGGTAAAGCATTTCCCGGCAACCTCGCATGACAGGAACCTCGTTGATGCCGTGCAGACCTGTTTATATGGAACATCATCCACCGAATAGTAAAAGGTGTAATACTCCTTGCTGCAGCAAACCTTTAAGCGAAGAATTCCGTCCTGGACCGGTGCGCAGTAAGCCACCTGGTGAAAGTCCTCCGCCCTTTTCTCGACTACCAGCACATTCCCGTCGGGAGTCTTCTTCTTGCAGAAGGTATAATGGAAATCCGAGGACAGTAAAATCGCAATCCCGGCCTCATCCCCGTCACGGCAGGGATCGAATATAAATTCGGTATCTGTTTCCGATTCAAAATCTCTCTGGCGTACCGCCGCGAAAGTAGGATTTTTACCATCCCTCAGGGTTACTGTCGAGGGATATAATACCAGCTTTCCATCCCCTCTTTTGTAAGACAGTCCCCTGGGGTTTCTTAAAAATATCCACTCGGGCTCCCAGTTCTCCCGGCTGAAATCTGCATTCCACTTTTTCGGCTTTTCCTGCCCGGCCCATAACGGCCCTTCGGATATTAAAACCGCTTTGCGGTTTTCAACCACAGGCCAGCCATCCTTCCACACAACCGGTGTCAGGAATGTCTCCCTTCCGAGGTGCGTCATTGTTCTTCGGGATATGCGTGTACCCAGGTGGACAATCCACCAGTTCCCGAAATGATCCCGGAATAAGTCCCCGTGCCCGGTGCATAGTACTTCCTTGCTGGTATCGTGAACATTCGTCAATACAGGATTCCACGGACAACTTTCATACGGGCCCCAGATTGACCTGCTCCGTGCCATGGTAATCATGTGGTTGAAAAATGTTCCGCCTTCGGCAGCGATAAGATAATACCATCCGTCTATATGGTAAACATGCGGCGCTTCCAGGTGTCCTCCACCGACGCCGCACCAGATTGTACGCTTTTCGCTCAATAATGTTCCGGTGCTTGCATCAATCTCTGCCATTGAGATCTCTTCTTTTCCGGGATGCAGCGATTCGTTCGTGCAATAGTATGCTTTACCGTTCTCGAAATACAGTGACGGATCTATCCCACCCATTTCTACCCAGACCGGATCGGACCATTCCCCGGCAGGATCGGCTGAGGTTATAATGAAGTTGCCATACTTCTCCAGCGTTGCCGTTACATAAAATATTCCCTTTTCATGGCGTATTGTCGGTGCCCAGATACCGCCCGAATCTTTTACCCTGTCCAGCGGAAACTTGTCGGCGCGTTTTACACAGTTTCCAATCTGTGTCCAGTTAACCAGGTCCTTGCTGTGAAATACAGGTATCCCCGGAAAATACTCGAATGAACTGTTTACAAGATAATAATCATCCCCAGCACGGCAGATGCTTGGATCAGGGTGGAAACCCCTTATAATCGGATTTGTGTATTTCATATTTCCTTGCCCCATTTCTACGATCACGGTTGATATTCTGATGTGAAACGAAATTACTTATATTATGTATTGGATAAAAACATTCCAGGGTTCCCGTGTCATATCATTTATCCTTTCATTATGAAATAATTGCCGGATAAACCATATCTCCCTGCGATTGCTTTTATCATGAGACTATTATACTATATATAAACACCCCCGGTGTACCAATAAATTATCAGGGAAATAAAAAAATTCAATACCTGATCCCGCCATGAGACGGCATTAAACCGTAACAAGTTCCGACCCATACAGACAGACAAGGCTTGTCCTGGTTACCCTTTATTTCTATTATAAGGAATATAAATTTTTACGTATATATTAAAAATTACGGATAATGTGATAAAATACTTCGGTTCCTGTGTTTTGTACATTTTAAAAAAAGCCTCGGTATACCGATAATAACTTTGTAGTGAAAATGAAACAAAGAAATATGTACGTATTTATGGTACAATTATCAAAAAGACAAGATTTATTGGGAGATGATGGTATGAGAAGGGTGCTTTACGTAATAATCCCAATCATTGTAATATTTTCATTGATTTGTGTTTCAAATGCGGATACACTTGGAACCCCTTCATATGTAAACGCTTTTGTATATAACAGCAGCAGCATCCGGGTTACATGGGACAACAGCGTCCAGGGAGCTGCGAGATACACTATACAAAGACAAACCGATTCGGGAAATTTTGTTACAATCGCCACAGTCCCGTCAAATGTTTCGTCTTATACAGACACTAATATATCCAACGGGCATACTTATGTTTACAGGGTTTTTGCAACAAAAGGAGGGGACGCGGGAAGGCCTCGCGATTCATTCCCTGTTGAGTTTCTTTATCCTACGGGTCTCACGGTAAAGGGGCTCTCGGATTCCGAAGTTGAATTGAACTGGACATATCCTGTTTCAAACAAAATTCCCGACACCAATTACCAGACGGTTATCGAAAGAAGATCCGAGGGAAGCAATACCTGGCAAACCATCGCAACCGTTCCCGGAAATCAGGATTCTTACATAGACACAGGTTTATCGGAAGCATCCAGGTATTATTACAGGATACGGGCTGTTACATCGGTTTCAGCCATATACCTGTACCATCCGTCCTCCGGCTCGGGGCAGTATGTTTCTACAATGCTCAAAGCACCACAGAACGTAAAGGCTGAAATTTTATCCACCTCTTCGGTTAAAATATCCTGGGATGATGTATCAACAAAGGAATCGGGATACCGGATCGAAAGAAAGAAAGGGAATGGTGTTTTCGTACGGATAGGCTCAACCCTGGCCAATGAAACAAGCTTTATAGACAAAAGTGCTGAAAACGGGCAGCAGTATACATACAGGGTTGTACCCTTAAGCAATTCATTCCGCGGGAAGGAAAGTGAAGAAGTAACTGTTCCGTTCCTGTTCCCGGTGTCGTTTGATATAAAAGAAGTATACAGCACCCAGGTAATCCTGTCGTGGGAGTACCCGGGAGAAAGCTATATTTCGCCTGATAACTCGGTCGTGCTTATAGAGCGCAGGGAAGGCGGAAGCAACAAGTGGGAGGAAATCCACACCACAAGGCCCGGTGAAACCGAATATACCGACAATAACCTGACTCCCGGCACAAGATATTATTACAGGATAAGATCCCGGTATGACGGCGGCTTCACCACCGAATATTTCCCTTCGGCTACAGGAGTGGCGGCAGTTACAAAATTGACGTTTGAAACCCATTTTTACGGGCATGCGATTTCCACCACCGAAATACTGCTGGAGTGGAACAAGGATGCTGCGGGAAGCAATAAAATCATTCTTGAAAAACTTGATTCCAACGGTGTTTTTGTACCACTGGCCACACTTACAAATACAGGCTCATACATAGACACCGTATCCCCCGGTACAATAAATGGCTATCGCATGAAGCTGCGTTCCTCGACAAATGTTGAATCAGATTACACACCCGAGATTTATATATCAACCGAGCAGTTGCCCCGGGTGCAGAATTTTGAGATTACAAGCATAGTTCCCAACAGGGTATTCCTTACATGGGAGTATGACAAGGCTGTGGAAACCGGCTTTGAAATATGGCGCATGACCGGGTCCGAAGGCATATGGAAGCATATAGGCACTACCAGGAGCGGGCAGTATATGTATTCGGACGAGAATATTACCAATGGTGAAACATACACCTATCAAATCCGTGCAATTAAAAACATCACAATCTTTTCGGATTTCACCGCCGCAGGCCCTGTTAAAATTTCCTTTAAAAAGCATGAAGGAAGCCTGGTTGTGTCCCTGATAGACGGTATGTTGTATCTTGGCTGGGACGACTTTTCCGACATGGAAAAATATTATATCATCGAGTATAAAACCAGCATAAATGACATATGGAAGACCTATGAGAAGCTTCCGAAAGATACGACGATGTTCAGGTTTGTTCCAACCGACGGCGTTGATTATACACTCCGGATACGTGCCTATAGTGAAGATCCGATATTCGAGGCCTTCAGCAACGAGGTATTCTACACAACTAAAATCCCTGCGACCCCAAGCCTTTCAATACCTACTGTCGTTGGCTCGAACCGGGTTGTTCTTACATGGAATGATCTGTCGGACAATGAAGATGAATTCACAATATACCGGAAGAGCGATATTTACGATAATGATTATAAACTAATCGGTGTTGCCCGGCATAACGCTACCGTTTTTTCCGACACCAATGTGGAACCCAATCACTCATATTCCTATATAGTGAAATCCAAAAATGCAGCAGGCGAATCATTCCCAAGCAACGAGATCCACGTGACAACACCGCCTTTGACGGTTTACGGCGACATTCCATCCCATCTTTCATGGGCCGGTGAAGCCATAAATGCCCTTACCGCGATGGGAATCGTCAACGGCGACGGAAAGGGCAATTTCAATCCGTCGGGTAATATCACAAGGGCTGAGTTTGTAAAAATGCTTGTAACAACTTTTGCGCTGCCCGAAACCCCGATAGGAAGCTTTAAGGACGTTACGCCCGATGACTGGCATCACCGCTATATTATGACCGCCTACCGGTATAAAATAATCGAACCTGATAAAGATGGCATGTTTTATCCTAATATGCCGATAACAAGGCAGGACATTGTATATTATTCGTCCCGGGCAATAAAAACCGCAGGGCATACACTGGAGCAGCCTCCATTATATACCTTGTTCAAGTTTACGGATTATTCCGAAATAGACCCTTATGCGCAGTCAGCTTTCGCTCAAATGTATTTTACCGGCATCATCAACGGAATAGGCAACAATAAGCTTGGTCCGAAATACACGGCTACCAGGGCGGAGGCAGCAACAATCATCTACCGTATTATTAAAGTGCTTGAAAAATAGTTTAAATAATCAGTTTCGGGGCATAATTCATATTTGGGTTTAACTTCTGTTGGAGAGTATAAATCATTTAACTTCAAGGAGCCAGAGGTTGTCATATGGATTATGTCTTTAATGAGAGCGGTATAGAAGCCATCATCTGCGGTTATCACAGAAACCCCCATGAGATACTGGGTATGCATACACAGGGTAATGAAACCGCAATATGTGCATACATACCAAACGCTCTAAGCATCGAGGTTGTTTTTGAGAAAAGCGGCATATCATATAAAATGAATAAAAAGGACGACCGGGGATTTTTTGCTGTGGTGTTCCCCGGCCGTTCCGATGATTACCTCTATAAATTCAAAGTCACAGATTATACCGGGCACATTTTCGAAACTTACGATCCCTATTCTTTCTGGCCTACCATATCGGATTACGATTTGTACCTTTTCAACCAGGGCAATCATCACAGGATATATGAAAAATTGGGCGCCCATATACGCGAAATTAACGGTGTTTCGGGCGTATCATTCGGCGTCTGGGCTCCCGAGGCCAAAAGGGTAAGCGTTGTAGGCGACTTTAATCAATGGGACGGCAGGCGGCACCAGATGCGTATGCTGGGAAGTTCGGGTGTCTGGGAAATATTCATCCCCGGAGTTATGAAAAACGATATTTATAAATACGAGATTAAAACCCCTTTTGATGAAATATATCTCAAAGCCGATCCCTACGCATTTTTTGCCGAGAAACCACCAAAAACCGCTTCACGGGTATATGATCTTCACAATTATGAATGGAACGACAGGAAATGGATGGAGCAGCGGGTTAATGAAAGCACTTTTGACAAGCCTGTGAACATTTATGAGGTGCATCTTGGTTCATGGATGCAGCAACCCGATCCCGACCCGCAGTCCGAAACCGGATTCAAACCATTAAGCTACAGGCAATTGGCAGAGAAACTGATTCCGTACGCAAAGGAGATGGGTTATACCCACCTTGAACTTTTGCCGGTCATGGAACACCCCTATGACGGTTCCTGGGGATACCAGGTAACCGGGTATTATGCCGTAACGGCCCGTTACGGCAAGCCTGAGGATTTCAAGTTCTTTGTAGATACCTGCCATCAGAACGGCATAGGAGTTATCCTGGACTGGGTTCCGGCCCATTTCCCGAAGGACGGGCATGGCCTTGCCCGGTTTGACGGCACGGCCTGTTACGAGCATGCCGACCGGCTTCGCGGCGAACACCAAGAATGGGGAACGCATATATTCAACTTTGCCCGCCATGAGGTCAGGAATTTCCTAATATCAAATGCAGTGTACTGGTTCGACATATTCCACGTGGACGGGTTGAGGGTGGACGCTGTTGCCTTCATGCTGTACCTTGATTACGGCCGCAAAGAAGGCGAATGGATCCCGAACAAATATGGCGGCCGCGAAAACCTTGATGCGATAGATTTCCTGAAGCATTTGAATTATGTTGTATACCAGTATTTCCCGAATGTATTGATGATTGCAGAAGAATCCACCGCGTGGCCCATGGTGACAAAACCCGTCCACGACGGAGGACTTGGTTTTTCGCATAAATGGAACATGGGCTGGATGAATGATTTTTTGCGTTATATGAGCATGGACTCGGTATACCGCAAATACCACCAGAACCTTATCACCTTTTCCTTCATGTATGCATGGAGTGAAAATTTCATCCTTGTATTGTCCCATGACGAAGTGGTGCATGGCAAATGCTCGCTGCTTAATAAAATGCCGGGTGATTACTGGCAGAAATTTGCCGGGCTCCGTGCGGCATTGGGTTATTTCATCGGGCACCCCGGAAAAAAGCTTTTATTCATGGGAGGGGAATTCGGCCAGTTCATAGAGTGGAAGTACAAGGAAAGCCTGGACTGGCATCTCCTGGGTTATCCGATGCACGAAAAAATGCACCGGTACGTGAAGGAACTGAATAATTTTTATTTGAAGGAACCGGCTTTGTATGAAGTGGATTTCCATTACGAAGGTTTTGAATGGATTGACTGCAATGATACCGAGCACAGCGTGGTTTCTTTCATCCGTAAAGGAAAGGACTGGCGGGATATGCTTATTTTTGTATGCAATTTCACCCCCGCGGCCCATGAAAATTACCGCATAGGCACGCCTTTTCACACATATTACGAGGAAGTTTTCAACAGCGACCGGGATGAATACGGCGGCAGCAATGTGGTTAATGCAGGCAAAATCCATTCGGAAAATGTTCCGTATCATTGCAGGCCGTATTCCCTGGTTTTAAGGATACCACCGCTTGCAACAATAATTTTAAGGCCTGAGATCAAAAATTGAATTTCGGTCGTTATATTTTGCATTATATCAGCTTTTTCTGTTAACAATAATACAGGATTGTTTGCTCTGAAATATTCTGTTTAAATATGCATGGTGAAAACAAGTTTTTCATGTAACATACGGCCCGAACCCCGATATTGCTGCAATGTTGCATGAAAGCCAAAGTTCTTATTTGAATACAGGATGTGGTATTATGAAGCTTGATCACATATCGTTGACCCTGAATGATAAATCTGATGAATACTGTTACAGAATAAGGGCTGAAGTAAACGGGATTCCCGGGGAGCAATGGCAGGACGGCCTTAAATTCGTATGGCATAATTCTTCCTATTATTTGTGCAAGAAAAGCGAATTATTCATTAAGGACAATGAGATTGAGCTGATTCTGGAAGACAGCAGCGACATACAGAACGCCATTGACGCACTGAGCGATTCAATTTCAAAGGCCGATAAAATAGCCCGGAATTACGGAGTAACCAATATAATGAGCTACAGGCAGGCTATTAATTAATTCACTCATTATCATCTTCTACATATTCAACATATTAGTCTATTGGTCAGGCAAATAGAGAAGGGTCCAGATTATTGTACAATACCCGACCTTGCCATGATCTCTGCAATGCCTGTTGAAACCAGGAATATTATTGACAGTATTAAAAAGATCTTTCCTGTTGCGGAAAATGTATTATCGTGGTTTTCCTCTTCCGCACTCCCGGAGGAATTGTCAGTTTCCCCGACATTTCTCAAAAGAAGCAAGGAAATGCATAAGCCTGCGAAAGCAATAATATGTAACCACACGGGAATTCCTTCCCGAATATGCATTTCAAATGCTCCTCCAATGATTAATGCGGATATGTTTGCAACCGCATGAAAGAGCATTGAGGACGCAAGCGATCCTGTTTTATATACCAGGAAACCCATGCACAGTCCCAGTATGCAGGCAGGTATAACTTCACTGATTCCATTAAGGACATGGTAAGCTCCGAAAGTCAGCGCGGCTGTCACGAAACCATAGCTTTTGCTGCGACCTTCATAAGCCCTTTGTACAAATCCTCTGAAAAATATTTCCTCGCAAATGGGCGCAAGAACAATCATCCCAATGATGAGAAGCAAGCTCTGGTAAATGGAAGGGATTGATGGCTGAGGTGTTTGAATAACACCTGCTTTATTATCCAGAAGCATTTTTATGTTTTTCGACAGATAAAATGTAAAAGGCCAAATGGCTAAAGCTGAAAATATACTGATTAACTTGCTTTTAACCGATATTTTATTAAACCTGTATACCGTCTCCACCGGCCATCGGTTTACTTTTCTGTTACCTTCATTAAACATCCCGCGGTTTAATGAAGCAGGGCATGTTCACGCTTTCTTTCAAAGCTCCCTGATTTTTCTCGCAAACAGGCGGTTGGCGGCGTGTTTGTGATGCACCTCCGAAGAATTACAGTCAAAAATGTATTCACAGCAGCTGTAAAGCTCATTGCACCACCTCCCGATACCTGTGTTTTACTCAACACAAAATAATAATATCATAAAGTGATATGTAATAAATGGAGTGGTACGACAACAGGACTTAACCACGGGTTAAGCCCTGCGTGTATGGGTTTCAAAGCTTCAATATATCCTATATGAAGCAAAAAAGCCTCCGAAATCAGTTTTATGATCCCGGAAGCCCATGCTTTTATTTAACTGAAGACAGGTATAAATTAGGAATTGTCAACCGGCTTTATTTCTTGCTTACAATCCGGCACATTTACAGGAGGCATTCCCCATTATCTGCATATGGCAGTAATTATCGGAGTACTACAACACGCTCTTCACAGATTGTTAAAAAAGAACGGCATCTGTTATTGAAGCGTTTAATATGCAGACTATCTCCCAAGAAACTTTTCCCTGAGTTTTAACGCAAGATCATCGTCGGACAGCGGCCTGCGATGGGTATTTTCAAGATAAATTTTCTTCTCGTTCTCGGGCATTATAAACGCCTTGTACCAAAGGAAGAAATCGGGACTGTCCCCATGCATCCTTAAGTATTTCCTCAATGCTTCAAGACTGTAGATAGTGCTTTTGACATTTGTAAGCCAGTCGGCCCTGTAAAAGTTTTTCCACTTTCCATGCTCACTTTCGGACATGGCGTTGAGGCTTTCCCTGTAATCCCATATTGACTGGGATGCATATACAAAGGCCAGCGGGTAATTGCCCTTTTCAAATTCAAAAAAAGATTTGCACAGGGAAATAAACCCTTTACAGCCCGAAAGGTGAAGTCTCACCTGGAACATAATATTATCCCTGAAAAATACGGCTTCTTCCCCCTGTAAACTGTTACAGGCACCCAGGCATTGCTGTTCCAGTTTTTCAAAATCAGCAACCGAATCAACCAGTTTGTCATAGAAGAATCTTACCTGTTCTGAAAAGGACAAATCTCCGGTCGCCCATAGTAAATCCTTTGCCGTTTCATGAATTTCTCCTCTTACCCAATGCCCTATAATCATCCGGACAGGGTGGTGGTAATACTCGTCTCCTGCTGCATCTGACGGATTGTTGCCATACCGTATCGCATATTTGAAATAATTCCTGTAGCAATCTGCTGCTTTTTCCCAGGCAGATGAAAAATAACGCCTGCAGAAATCCTCCAGGTGGGTTCCGGTGTCAATATCACCCTCGCTCCAAAGTTTATTTATTATATCGAGAAAATAAACATGCATCCGTATATTTCCGCAGTTTAACAACAGGTAGTGATCCGCTCCCGCGTCAAAAGCCTTAACCAGCTCGCTTTTTATAAAAGCAGGTTCGTTTGGCATCATAACCAGGTGGTTTGATGCCTGCAAATCATGAAATGTAATATGATAATACAGGCCATGGGGACCTGCATCTTTTTCGGTGGGAAGCGACCGGACTCTGGGGTTATGGTTTCCCTGTCTCCTGGACACCATCTCTCCATATCCGTTGTCTGACCATATCTTTATTACTCCATCGGGAATATCGATTAAACCCTGCATATACAGCTCTGTTATTTCACCGTAAAGGTAAGTGGAACATGGAGGATTTTCCACGTACTTGCAAAGCATCTCGTATTGCCTGTGCATAACGCGGCTTATTAATTCCCCGCGTTTTTCCGGTGTATTGTATTCAGGAGCATTCTCCCAGAAAGGACAGTCACCCTGCCCCCTGAAACCGAATACCCAGACAACCTTTTTATCTTTTTGCTTCTTTATCGCTTCTTCCCACAAACCTTCATACAGCTCTTTACTTTCGTCATAACTTGCGGACTTGTCGGGATAGACCCGGAAAAACATCTCCGCTCCAAGCGGCTCTGCATGGTGGTGCGTTATATACAGTCCCATTTCTGATGCCAGTTCCCAATGTATTCCTGTCCTCGGGAGATCAGTTCCGGGTATCACCATGTTCCCGCCGCACCTCAGCAGGGTTTCAAAAACCGGCATCCACACTTCCTTTGGCGGCGGGTATACATCGGTCCATCCGATAAGGCATACCTCGTCGTTTACAAACCAGCCCCTGAATCGTACCCTTGGCCGGGGAGAAGTGTAGTCAACCGCCGGTATTTCAATTTTTTCTTTTCTTTCAGGCTCTTTCCCGGTCCAGAACCAGAACTTATCCACGCCAAGATACTTTTCACTTACATAAAGAAGTGCATATATAATTCCCAAATCATCGCATCCGGTTACATGCATTTTGCCCGTTTCTGAAAAGGTTATCTGAAAGCATTCTGGTTTTCCTGCAAGAGTTTCATCCCGGTCAGCGTATCGAACCACAACCGACACAGCTTCTTCATTATCCGCCACCATCGGCCTTACTCCGAAGACCTTTTCAAAATCCCTGAACAGGATGTCAACTGCATGTTTAACAGGCTTTGACATCGGATTCGGCAGGCAAAACAACGTATCTTGATTTAAAATAAAGCATTCCATTTATGTACCTCTCCCATAATCAAAAATAACTTAGCACCTATATTATTCTATACTTTCTGACAGCCAAATCCAATCCCCCTGCTGCAACATCTACCAATGAATCTTTTATTTTCTTGGCGTTTGCAAGATCATCCAGTCTCCACCTTATAATATCTTCAGCGCCAAGATCCTTGCAATCCTTAATCATTTTGTCCCACAGTGCCTCAAATTCCTCATCGGTTTTGAATAAACCATTTGCCAGCTTAAATTTACTACTACGTCCTTAATTGCGCTGATGTTAAGCTTCATGACATCATCAGGAGTGGAAGCAAAACGATCAGCAAATTCCATATCGCCTACCATTGTAAATGCATTATTTGCTTTTAAAAGTTGTGTTTAAGGGGCATGGCTGATTGGGTTGAAATTAAGGCCATTATGATTAAAAAATTGAATTATTTTATCATCACAATTCTTTTTATAAGTAAAATAATCGAGCAGGAGCTGAATAATTATTTTATTCAGCGTCCTATTACACCACTGCACGTATCATTCGGTATATAGCTGTTCACCAGGAATTATGTACAATCTGACACAGACCTTTTCCACCCATTATCTCAACTGCGTCGATATATATATAATTATTCCCGGCCTGCGGATTTTTGCTTTCATCAACCACAAGTTTAACTTCATGTTCACCTGCTTCAGGAAAATGCTTTGAAAAAAGGGTCTTTCTGAATTCCGGACAGTCCCGGTATAAATCTGTTATTGTCTCTAATACCCCATCTATAAAAATCTGAGCTTTACCGCAGTCGGCGCCTTTTTTCCCGATTATGCTGAACCCCGTACCATTGAACCTGAATAATACGCTGGAGCCTTTTTCATTGGATTTCCGGAGTGTTCTCCCGAAATTATTATAGTCACCGTCCTCCTTCTCCCAGCTGCCGATATAAATCAACCACCCGTCCTTGTCATCATAGCGCCTGCAAGAGGTGTTTCCCGATTCAACCGGCAATATTCTGAGATTTGCGAATTTTACATTATGATAACTGCAGCCGAGAGCCGCCTGTCCGCTTGAAATCTCGGCATCCTCAGTTCTTATGGCCAGACTCCCGTTTACAAAAGCCGAAATGGTATGCCTTAAAAAACATAATTCCACAGTGTTCCAGTCATTTTGTCTGAAGTTCACCAGCTTCCCTTCGCCCAGCGAACGTGCGCCGATCTTTAATTCCCAATCCCCTGAATTATATAAATATAAGGCATAACCCTGGGGTGGGTCGGTATTCTTCCATGTATTGTTTAACCTGCCGCATACCATTGCATATTCGGCATCAGGACCAAGTTTTACTTCTGCACAGACTTTATAGTCGGTCCATTCCAGGCTTCCGATTAGTGTATAGGGATCGGGGGTACTGCGATATACCCAGTCAAAAGGCTTTATATCGGCTGTAATTTTTTGCGTTATACAGCTTTTGCCGTTATCTGTGTCGGTTTCAAAAGCTCCACCCTGGTCAAGCGTAAATCGCGGCAATTTGCCAAAGGGATATCCTGCGAAATCATCATCGTACGGCAAGGGAAAACCAGTTTCCTTCGGAATTACATTTTCAGGTTTCCCTTTTTTCTGCCCTGTTGTATTCGTTATCGAATATATGGAATATGGTTCTGCAACAAGCCTGACAGAATTGTTAACCGGCTTTACAGGACCCGCCATGATAAACTGCTCTTTGCTGTTGGTTTTCCAGACATATAATTCCTTTAAATCAGCCGGAAATTTAAAAACATATTCCTTTTCATATCCCGATTTGTTTACGATTATAACGCTGTAATCAGGCTTTTCCGGTTGCTTCAGCGTTACATATCCACCCTCCTCATCGCATCCGCAGCCAGAATCAATGTATTTCCAGCCGGGTTTTATAAATTGCGTAAAATGCGCTATCATCCATAAACCCGGTTCAATTTCGTAGTGGCCGGTCCATGGCCATACGGCGGTCAAAATCCCTTTATAACTGAACGGTACCGTACCGTATTGTGATTCAATCAGCGGGTGAATTTCATACTTGACCATTTTACCCAACACGTACATCCTGATAATGCGCAAAGCCACGTCAAGTATACAGGCAAAGTCGTGCCGGAAAGGAGCGAGGTCCTCACCCACCCACAGCGGTTTTTGACTTTTTACGGCCTTGGGACAGCTTTCCTGGATGTAATGGATGTTCAAGGCATGAAGGGCTCTGTCAAGTTCGGGATCAGAGTCCACCAGGTCGGCAATTTCCCAGCCGATATTGCTGTCTGCAGCTACAAGCTTGACATTGCCGAAGCCGTCCCTGTCAAGACCCGGTCTTAACATATTTACAGTCCAGTCCCTGTTAAACGGGCCTTCATTTACATCAGGCCCGAGATAATCAAATTCAAGCCCGTAAATCTCCCTTGCCCCGCTAAGGAAATTTATATAGAACTTGTATTTTTTGCTGTCGTCGGTAATCCATCGGGGTGTACCCCACCTGAGAGCCTCAAGATAAATACCTGGGTTTATTTCTTTGGCTTTTTTGGCAATGACAAGCCCATAACCCCGCGTTATGTCAAAATCGGTTTCACTTCTCATGTGGCCTGGTTCTGTTCCTGAAGAGGTATTTACATCCGAACCTATTTCCACCTTTAAATGTTGTAAGCTTGCTCCAAAGCCAGGTTTGAACAAAAGGTTGAAAATGTCTTCCCTCTGCTCTTCCGGATAATCCATCAGAAGCTTGGACATACCGTTGCTTGTTATGCCGCCGATTCCTTCAAAGGTGCGGCCTTCATTCTGATCAATATTCACTTCAAATCTGTGTGCCATTGCTGCAACTCCCCCTGGCAAGGAAGGGGAAGTGTTGCCTTCCCCTTTTCCGAACAAGAAATTAATATTTACCTGCTTTTATATTCCTGGTAAGCATCATTATAAATTTTGGCAACATCATCTACACCCAGTTTTTTTATTTCTTCCACGAACTGATCATATTCACTGATAGGCCTTGTACCCATAATGAATTTATCAATGTTTTGCTTGAAGTAGTCCTGTATAAGAGTGCATTTGCTTCTAAGCTCACTTGTCTGTTGTTCGGTAAATTTCAGAACCGGATCAGCAGGTATGACCTGGTTTGCCTGTTCCATCTTTTCCCTCGAAAACATCCATCTGTCATCTTCAGGTACAGGATCACCGGGAAGAACATCCTTCAAATAACCCACCGGGAACTCATATTTGTCAATATAGTAAATCCATCCGTAATCCTTTACCAGTTCCTTACCATCCGGATTTGCCTGTCTTTTCATATGAGGAGTCAGCATGGGTCTGCCATCTTCATCAATAACAAAGGTTTCGCCATCAATTCCGAAGCTTGTCATAAGTCTTCCTTCATCACTGTATACCCAGTCTATGAACTTCATTGCCACTACCGGATCACTGATTTTTGAACTTATTACAATTCCACTGTTGGCCATAACGGCGGACTTCGCAAGTATTCCGCTTTTACCGGTAGGTCCCTTCGGAATGTTCATTGCCGCTACCCTTGCTTCCATACCGGTGCTTATATATGCGGCGTTGATCGACTTAACCCTGTCGATATAGTCAATTGTAAAAATTGCATTTCCTTTGCTCATTTCTTCTTCCCATTGCTTTGTTGTTCTCAGTGCGTATTCCTCGTCAAGAATTCCTTCATCAAACAATTTTTTAAGCCATTCAACCATGAGTTTGAAATTCTTGTCCAGCGGCCCGTATTGGTACTTGTCTTCATCCCTGTTCAGGTAGAAGCCATATGTTCCTGTTTCATAACCGCTTCCCCAACTGTATGCCAGCCTGTTGACAAGATGTTCGCCGCCGTTGCGGTTGATAAATGCTATCATGTCAGGATATTTTTCCTTTAATGTTTTAAGGAGAGAATAGAATTCATCAAAAGTTTCAGGTTCTTTCAGACCTTCCTTCTTAAGAATATCCTCCCTTATCATGAAGATTTCCGACATGACATTTGTGGTAAGACGGGGCATGATATAAACCTTTCCGTCGGATGCCGAATAGCTTCTTTCAATATCGGGAATGGTTTCAAACGCCTTTTTGAGCGACGGTGTATGATCAAGGTAGTCGCTGTATGCAAGGAAAACTCCCTTTACAGCAAGTGAATTGATTAATGCATCATCCTTGCTTGTCCAGATTATATCCGGTATATCGTTTGTATTGAGCATGATGTTCAGCTTCTGTTTGTAAGCATCTCCCGCATCGGGAACGGCTATCAGGTTCAGTCTGACACCTGTCTTCTCTGTGATTTTCTGCAGAAACTGGCTGTTCTCATACCTTGTTACAGGGTATGAAGCATGCTCGCCTATTAGTACGTCAAATTCCACTATCTTGTCGGTTATCTTCTGGGAACCCTGTTCATTATTCTTTTGTCCGTCAGCCTGTTTTGTTTCCGGGCCAGGAGCCGTCTGCCTTTCAGGAACATTAAAGGTGCACGACACCAGCATCGGGAGGATGGCCGCAATCAGAACAACCGCTGCCAGCCTCATGATTTTTGATACTTTCCTTTTTTTCATGAAAAAAACCTCCTTATATATGTTTTATTGTTCAACCTTTGACTGAACCAATTAAAACTCCTTTTATGAAATATGCCTTTCCATAAGGGATTCCTTTGTATATTCCTCCGGACGCATATCAACTTTTCCGCCGGAGGAAGCTCCAACGGTTAAACTCCCCATTCCATAACAGGTATAATACCCATCCCATTCTTCCACATCACCGAAATCATTCGGGACACTGATAGTAACATAACCAAACTTCTTAGAAGTAAAATCCGAATTATTGGTTGCACCGGTATTTCCACTTGAGCTTTCAGCGGGAGCAGGTGTTGCTTCCACTGTTGGAGTCGGTGCAGTCGTTGGTGTTGGGGCAGACGTAGGTGTAGGTGTTGCTGTCGGTACAGGGGTAGGCGTTGGTGCAGCTGTTGGTGTAAGTGCTGGCGTAGGCGCTGAAGTTGGTGTTGGTGTGATTATTGCCTGTACCGTAGGTGTAGGTGTAAGGGTAGGAGCAGCCTCCTTAGCAGGGGTGACCTTTTCGGAAGAAGGTGTGTCCTTTTTACCGCAGGCTGCAAAAGTGAATATTATAACAAGGGTCAACACAAATGCCAATAATTTTTTCATAATACATCCTCCATTCATATGTGTAATGGTATAATATTGTTGACATAACCAACTTATCAGTAAGATCGTTGGTAAAATCGTCCTTTGCATGAAACACACTTTTTTCGACATGAATCATTACTAACGCCGCAGGTGTTTAACGGGAAAATGATTCTAATGACTGATTTTTTGAATTTAGTTAACCGTTTTGAAACAAAGCGCCGTACAGCCCGGAAAAAATCTGCTTTGCCGCTGTGCATTTATTTGATGAACATAAACCGACAACATGACTTAGTACCATCAATTATTCAGATTGGAATTATTATGCGAAAGTCTTGTCGCGATCGCATTGCTACTATTCGAGTTCCGGAATGTAATAACACACTTTTGGAGGTACTTAACGGAATGCATATCGGCAGGAGATGCAGCAGAAAAATGGGGAGTAACGCAAATAGAGTGTCTGTTCCATGCAAAGATGGATGTATAGAAAATACAGAAAAGGTGGAGAATATGCGGCTCATGCCTGAAGGTGCGAAAAAGCCGAAAGATGCCCGCTGTACAAAGAAAATAACCGAATTTAATCCGGTATTCTTCAACGGGAAAAAAACGGAACAAGAACCTGCTCTGCGCCCGTTTGTTAAATGGGCAGGCGGGAAAAGCCAGCTGCTTCCGCGGATAAGAGAGAAATACCAAAGAGCACTTAAGATGGGCATAAAAAAATACGCCGAACCTTTTGTTGGCGGCGGAGCAGTGCTTTTTGATATTCTTCCGTCGCACGATTTTGAAAAGGTCTATATTAGTGATATAAATGCCGATCTTATCAATGCATATAGGATTATAAGGGATTATCCGGCTGACCTGATCAGAGAGCTTTCGGAGTTCGAGACGATTTATCTTCCTCTTGGCAGGGAAAAAAGAAGTGCTTTCTACTATGAAATGAGAAGGGAGTATAACGAAATCAAAGTTAACCGGAACGAAAACGATAATATCAGAAAAGCAGCCCTGATGATATTTCTAAACAGGACATGCTACAATGGTCTTTACCGGGTCAACAAGAAGGGACATTTCAACACTCCCGCCGGTGATTACGCCAATCCAACTATATGCGATAGAGACAACCTTACGGCGGTTTCAAAGGCACTTCAGAATGTTGAAATCGTTTGCGGGCAATTTACCGACTCCGAGAGCTTCATTGATGAAAGCACATTGGTGTACTTCGACCCGCCATACAGGCCTCTGAGCACGACATCGAGCTTCACATCTTATACCGAAGGGGACTTTGACGACGATGAACAAAGGCGGCTAGCAGCATACATAGACCACCTTACTGAAAAAGGCGCCAAGATAATCGTCAGCAACTCTGATCCAAAAAACCAGGACCCTGCGGATGAGTTCTTTGACAAGTTATATGAAAAGTATAAGATCGAGCGTGTCAAGGCATCACGTATGATAAACAGCAAAGGAAATTCAAGAGGTAAGATTAGCGAGCTCTTGATTACAAACTTCTAAGAGCTTTACTTTGATGGAGTCAAAGCTGAAATATAACAAGGGCCGGTCCTGTTGGACCGGCTCTCATTATAACAATCCTGTTTTATTGTTCTGGTCGGGGTGAGAGGACTTGAACCCCCGGCCCCATGGTCCCAAACCACGTGCGCTACCAACTGCGCTACACCCCGATTTAAGCTGCGGATTTTATTTTACAACATATCTTGTTTTTTTGCAACGGTTTTGTCAGAAAATTTGCAATGCAAATTATAGAAGTTAATTGTCAAAGCAAATGCAGCCACAGGTAGCTGCCTGGTCCTGCAAACCGGTATTTTTAATGCAAATGCAGCCCTGCTGAAGAAAACCGTCTCCGACATTGCAAACGGAAATTTTTACCCGAATTCCTATTCTTCACAGCTTATTGCATTTCCGTTGCATTTTCTTTAATGGGGCTGCATTATTTCAACCTCTTTATGGACACAATGCGCTATGTGCCGGACTCCCGCCGTTCTTCAATTCAACGCGGACAGAGGTTAGCGCTCGTTACACCTTGTTATACTACAACGCCCTTCTGCAGCATTATATTTGCGTAAAGCGCACCTTCTCCGGTGGCAATAATCGCATAGGCTTCAGATGCTTCCTCGTAGAACTTGAAGCGTTCAAGATGAGATATGGCACCTGCACCGCGTTGATCATATTTCTTAACTATATCTGCATAGTCATCCCATATTGGTGTTTCCACTTTATCTCCCGGAACCTTCTGCATAAGCAGAACGGGATGTTCCACATAGGTATCCAGCGGAAACAGGGTAAGGATTGCTTCAAGCAACTCACATGTCCCATGCCCGTCCATGCGGATGACCCTGGCGTTTTTCCCCACCGACTCGGACGGAAAATTGCCGTCGGCAATCACGATTCGGTCACCATGCCCCATTTCGCACAGTACTTTTAACAGTTCTGGTGAAAGTATCTTTGGAATTCCTTTTAACATAATTCCGCTCCTTCCCTGTTTTAATAACACGCAGCCAATATCCCGAAATAAACCGTTTTCTTCGCATAAACCACACCGGCTTTTACAGCAGCAGAATCAGAATATTGGCTGCCTTTTAATCAAGGATTGTAACAGGTGTTTTTGCCGGAAACTTAAACCGTTATTTTTCCGTCAATGTCCCATAAATCTTCCCATCCCCCGGCGCCTTCCCACAGGAATACCTGGCCTTTTATAAGGCGGCAGTTCCTGTCTTCCAGCCGGATGGCTTCCATTTCCTCTTCTGTCAGCGGGTCTTCGGTTACGCAGGTCAAGTTGGCCTTATACTGGTGTTCCTTTACTGAAAACGGTATGGGTACCTGTCCTCTTTGCACAGCCCATTTCAGGCAAATTTCAGCAGGATGCACCCCATGGGCCTGTGCCGCCTTCACAACAGCAGGCAGTTCCATATCCACAACATCATCTTCGGTGCGGTCACGCTCGGGGCGCGATGGAGATCCCAGCGGGCAATATCCGAAGGGCAGGATGTTGTGAGAAACTGCATAGTTAAACAATTCGGGCTGCTGGAAGGAAGGATGCAGTTCCATTTCAAGTACGGCAGGCTTTATCCTGCACAAAGGAAGTACAGCGTCCATTTTCGGGACTGTCATATTGCTCATTCCGATATACCGTACCAGCCCTTTTTCCACCAGTTCCTCGCATTGCCTCCATGTATTCATGAACTCATCCACTGAAAACGGCCTTGCGTCCGGATTGCGGTAATCGGCGTCGCATCCCGGAGCATGGTAATTTGGAAACGGCCAGTGTATAAGATATAAATCAAGGTAATCAAGCTTCAGATCCTGAAGGCTTTTCTTGCAGGAGATGAGGACCTTGTCGTGCATGTCATTCCACACTTTTGACACGACGAACAGTTCCCTGCGGTCCACAACTTTCTCCTGCATTAACCGTTCGAGGACCTCTCCAATCTGAGCCTCATTCTGGTATACCGAAGCGCAGTCTATCAGCCGGTATCCGAATTTTACCGCACCGTATACCGCTTCTGCCACCTGCTGCGCATTGTATTTGTCAGATCCGAAGGTCCCCAAACCTATGCAGGGGATTTTTTCTCCACTGCTCAGTGCTCTTTTGGGTATCTTATCCTGATCTATTTTCACTTTTCTCTCCTCCGTTTTCCTATTAGTCATTGAATACTACCGCAACTTTTCCGCAATTTCCTTCTGCCATTAGTTTATATGCTTCTCCGGCCTGATCAAGCGTAAACTCATGGGTGATAAGCTTTTCGGGATGGATTCCCCAGCGTACCAGGCGTTCCACCAGTTCTTCCATCTTCCACAGCGATGTTACCCATGAACCGTAGATGGTTTTCTGACCATGAATAATATCCGGGCTTGGCTGGAAGGTGCAGGTTCCTCCCTCTCCTACGAATGCAATCTTACCCCATTCCCTTGTCGCACGAATTGCCAATTGTCTTCCGGGGTCACTGGCGCTCGCATCAATTGCCCGTTCTACTCCTTTTCCCCCGGTTACCTCATAAATCTGCTCCAGGGTGTTATCTCCGGGTTTGAATACGTAATCTGCCAGTCCAAGCTGTTTTACCAGGTTAATCCTGTAATCATTCATTTCAACACCAATAAGTTTATTGGCTCCCATTGCTTTTGCTATCATAAGCGCAGCCATTCCGACAGGGCCGAGGCCAGTTACCAGGACCGCGTCATTACCGCAAACGCCTATCTTCTCGATTGCCTCATATACGGTTCCAAAACCGCAGGCAACCTGGGCACCGTCTTTATAAGTCAGTTCATCAGGCAGTTCAATTAAATCCTTTTCTTCTGCCAGTATATAAGGAGCCATACCTCCGTGGCGCTGCCAGCCGTATGCCTGGCGGTATTTGCTTTTACAGGAAATATAAAAGCCTCTCCTGCAGTCATTGCATACACCGCATCCCGAAATGTGGTAAACAATTACCCTGTCGCCTTTTTTAAAGCGTTTGAGTCCTTCTCCCTCTTCAACAATAATACCGCATGGCTCATGGCCTGCTATGGTCCCCGGTATATATCCTTCGGGACCTTTGCCTGTATGCTCCCTGTAAATGCAACGAATGTCACTGCCGCAAATCGTGGTTGCCTTTGTTTGAATAAGCACCTGTCCGTATCCCGGCTTCGGAATGTCAAACTCTCTTATTTCCACCGTGCTGTTTCCAGGGAGTATTGCTCCTTTCATTTTCCCCTGAATGCCCATATTTACACACCCTTTCCCAAACATTTTGAAAATTAATGAAAGCGAATAATAATCCGTAGAACAAAATTTCAAAGCGATAGAATCAATTCAGCCTGTAATTTCTGCACAATGCTACAGCTTAATTATACTTCTCCGGTGTTTAAATTAATATAAAAACACGACATTTATATGAGATTCATGTCACGTTTTTATATATTTCATGGTATAATTTAAAGGAGGTCAAGAATAAAATGCACCGCACTTTTATTCTTCGGTTTTTTATCGAAACCTATCAGTTTGGAAAGAGGAAATTATGAGAATAACTTATTCGGATGTGGATTTCAATTTTACCCTGGACGGTGTTTCATTCAGCGCACCGAATATAATTTTTGAACGTTTTACCAGGACCATTCCCTCCCACAGCCATGGGAAAGGATGTTTTGAAATTCATTACATTCCGTTTGGCTATGGCAGGCTGATAGCCAACGGTGCTTATTATGATATAACACCGAATACGCTTTATGTTACCGGTCCCCATGTAGAACATGCCCAATTCCCGCTGCCCCATGATCCGATGCATGAATACTGCGTTTATATTAAAATGATAAAATCCGCACAAAAAATAAACTCTCCGTTAATGAACGCCTTTATTTCCACGCCCTTCTGGTTTGGAAAGGACAATCATGGAATCCACGCTCTTATGAAGCAGATGTTTAAAGAACTGGAATGCAAGTACACCGGCTACCGGAAACAGGTTGAATTAATGCTGGCACAGCTGCTGATATACCTTGTCAGAAATTATGACAATGAAAAGCATGCCCGGGATCATTTGGCCCCGGGCAATCTTATGGACAGTAACTCCATTATAATAGAGGAATATTTTCTTTATGAATATGCTTCCCTTTCCCTCAATGATCTGGCAAACAAGCTGGGACTCAGCCCCCGCCAGACACAGCGCCTGATATGGAAATATTACGGGAAATCATTCCAGCAAAAAAAGGAAGAAGCGAGGATGTCCATGGCTTCGCTGCTATTGAAGGAAAAGGATCGAAGCATTGCGTATATTTCAGACACCCTTGGCTATTCTTCCCCCGAACATTTTTCTGCCGCATTCCGGAGATATTATAAAATGAGTCCGAGCGAATTCAGGAAAATAAACCAGTGATCAGGCCTTAATCCACCAGGATCTTGAATACTACCGGCTTGTCACTTTTTACTTTTTCGGTGGTAATTGTAAGAGCTTCTTCGTTTCTTTCCCAGCGCGGCTTTTCATCAAAGCCCAGGACTGAAACATCCTTTATGATCCCATGAAAATGCGGAAGCTTTGAAGCATCCTTTTCTGCAAGGGACTTTATTTTAACAACCCCGTTTTCAGGATAGGACAGTACGCAGGCATAGATGCATGAACCATTTACCGTAAAGCGAATATCTTCAGGTGTAAATTGTTTAGAGCTTACGTCGGTAAACTGACCCTCTTCAACTTTGGTAGGACCTTCCCCGTAATAACGCCATACCTTGCTGTCATAAATTGCTTCTCCGTTAGTCTTTAACCAATCGCCGATTTCAAGCAGTATTGCCCTGTCTTCGTCAGGTATCGTTCCGTCGGCTTTCGGACCGATATTCAGAAGCAGGCATCCGTTTTTGCTTACGATGTCCACGAGGTCGCAAATAATTTCGGTTGCCGACTTGTACCGGTTATTAACGGTGTAACACCAGGAATTTCTTGCAACAGCCGTATCGGTCTGCCAGTAATATGGTTTCTGTTCGGAAAACTGTCCGCGTTCAACATCGACTATCGCGCTTCCGAACATGAAGGCTTCATGCTTGTATGATATTGCTACATCGATGCCCCATTCCTTAGCCCTGTTGTAATAATAAGCTGCGAATTTTTTCAGGTATGGTTTAACGGCGCTGTGCTGGATCCACCAGTCGAAGTATACAAGCTTCGGACGATACCGGTCAACAATTTCACATGTACGCAGAAGCCAGTCCTCGAGGAACTCCTGTGACGGCTCAGGTTTGCTGAACAAATCATGATGATTGGGTTCGGGCATGGCAGGCCAGTAGAAATCCCCGCACACAAGGGGTTCCTTTATGTCACTGTCAAATTCCTTCCCATGACACATGAAAAACCAATGCTCAACCCTGTGCGAGGAAGCACCGAGTATCAGGCCCCTTTTTTCAAAAGCTTCTTTCAGCTCTCCCAGCACATCTCGTTTCGGTCCCATTTCATATGCATTGAACCGGGAAAGCTCGCTTCTATACATCTGGAATCCGTCGTGATGCTCCGCAACAGGAACAACATAACGGGCACCGGCCTGTTTAAAAAGTTCTGCCCATTCATCGGCATTGAATTTTTCAGCCTTGAACATAGGTATAAAATCTTTATATCCGAAATTCCTATGTTCCCCGTAGGTCTCAATGTGATGATTGAACTCAGGTGAGCCCTGAATATACATGTTTCTTGAATACCACTCGTTGTTGAATGCAGGCACAGAGTAAACACCCCAATGGATGAATATTCCGAACTTTGCCTTGTTGAACCAGCCGGGCGGAGTGAAGCCGAACAAAGAATCCCACGAATCCTTGAACGGGCCTCTTTGTATTACATCCTCGATTTCTTTAAGATACTTTTGCCTGTCCATATTAAACCTCCTTGTTTTTCCTTAAATAAATCATTTTTCTAATCGGTCATGGATTTTTGTTTTCCAGTTATGCAATTATCTGCATCCTTTTTGATTTTATTGGCCATAAACATCCATACAGGGTTCGGGCAGAAAGCATTCGTCATAGTGTGCTGCCTGCAGCAGACTGAACCAGAAACACAAAGGTTTTCAGAAAACTTTCACCATTGTCACGTTTACCCCCGGTATTTCCCCCCTGAAATTACATACCGGGAGCCATTAAATCATAAGTACGTCCTCTTTCGGTCTCAAGTTCCATTATTTCTCCCGCAGGTTTCCTTATGCGGCATACACCGCCGTTGTTTGAAAGGACGTAAGCCCTGACAAGTTTTCCTTCCTTCCATTCAAACTCCAGTTCAAATCCGCCGCGTGCCCGTAATCCTTTAACATGGCCGTTTGCCCAGGCTTTTGGAAGCGCGGGCAATAATTTTATCATTCCGTCATGGGACTGAAGCAGCATTTCAGCTATGCCTGCAGTTCCTCCAAAATTACCGTCAATTTGGAACGGAGGATGATTGTCAAACAGGTTCGGAAGCGTTGATTTTTTCAGAAGTTCCAGAACATTTTCATATGCTTTCCCGGCATCTTCCAACCTTGCCCACATATTGATTATCCATGCCCTGCTCCATCCGGTATGGCCTCCGCCATGGGCAAGCCTTCTTTCAAGTGTCACACGGGCGGCTTTTGCAAGCTCCGGGGTCTTATCCACCGATATCTGTTTTCCCGGATGCAGCGCAAAAAGATGGGAGATATGCCTGTGCCCGGGTTCTGCCTCTTCATAATCTTCAGACCACTCTTTGATCTGGCCGTATTTACCAATCTCGGGCTTTGGTATTCTTTCAAGCACGGCTGCAAGTTCACCTGCAAATTCCTTATCCATATCAAGAATGGACGCGGCCTTAATGCAGCTTGTAAACAGTTCGCGGATTATCTGGCTGTCCATCGACGGGCCCTGGCATATTCTTCCGCTTTCGCCGTCAGGGAGTATATACGTATTCTCCGGTGATACCGACGGGCTTGTTACAAGTCTCCCTTTTTCATCTTCAATCAGGTAGTCCAGCAGGAATTCTGCCGCTTCCTTCATCGTTGGGTAAGCTTTTGCAAGAAAATCATTATCGCAGGTATATTCATAGTGCTCCCAAAGATGGAGGCACAGCCACGCAGCACCCATGGGCCAGTATGTTGCACCGAAATATATATCCTGTGGAGCGGTATCACCCCATATGTCGGTATTATGGTGAGCCGTAAATCCACGGCAGTTATACATCACACGTGCAGTCTTCCTTCCGGGCTCACGCATTCTTTCAATGTGATCAAAAAGCGGCAGGTGGCATTCCGGCAAATTGCACACCTCGGCCGGCCAATAATTCATCTGCGTGTTGATGTTTATTGTATACTTGCTGTCCCATGGAGGAAGGTAATCCTTGTTCCATATGCCCTGAAGGTTGGCCGGAAGGGTTCCGGGACGGCTGCAGGATATCAGAAGGTAACGTCCGAACTGGAAATAAAGGCTTACCAGGCCGGGATCATCGTGACCGGCTTTAAGCCTCTCAAGCCTTTCATCGGTGGGCAGGCCGTCAGGACCGTCACTGGCCTCACCTTTCGTTATCTCTAAAGAAACGCGGTTGAACAGTTCTTTATAATCCTCAATATGATTTTCAAGCAGTTCATCATAGGTATATTTTTCAGCTTCCTCCAGGATCCTGAAACTCTCCTGTTCGTAATCGGCATGCCTGAATGATGAAGCAACAGACAGCAGGACAATCAAGCTTTTTGAGTCCTTTACAATCAAGTGTTCACCTATGGACTGAATGCTTCCGTCTTCCGGGATGATGCGCATTACCGTGCAGTAATTAACAGCACCTTCCCCGCCGCAGCTTCCGGACATCTTCAGGGTATTCCCGCCGATGCGGTCCACTTTTTCAAAATACCGCGCCCTTCTTAATATCGTTCTGAATGATATGCTTCCGCTGCCTTCAGCCTTCATCCTGATCACAAAAACCTGCTGAGGTGCACTTATAAACATTTCCCGGGTATACAAAGTGTCCCCTGCCCTGTATTCCACCCTGGAGACCGCGTTATCTATGTCCAGTTCTCTCCTGTAATCCGATGGATTATTCTGAGCTTCGAAATGAAAGTATATCTCCCCGAGAGGCTGGTAATGCCTCTGACTTTCCGGGACCCCCGATAAAGCAACGGCGGCCATGTCCTCGGCCTCTTTTATTCTTCCACTTGAAATCAGATCACGAATTGTCTGCAAGTTGCGAAATGCGTCAGGGTTGTTTCTGTCCCTGGGTCCTCCGTACCAGATACTGTCTTCATTCAGACGTATAAGCTCATTCTCAACCCCGCCGTAGATCATCGCGCCAATCCTGCCGTTTCCGAGAGGCAGCGCATAATCCCAGCCGTTTCTGATATTTGCCGGCTTGTCGTACCACAAAACATTTCGGGTTTTCTTCCTGTTTACTCCGGTATCCGGCATTTTGAAACACCTCCGCTTATCTGGCTTTATATACGCAGGTTTTATTTTATGCAAAACAGTGGTTGCAGATAAAGAAATGTTGACAATTTGATTATACTTTCACGGGTTTTTTTTTAATATAAAAACCCGACATCTTTGTTATGGAAATGTCGTATTTTAATATCCATATATGCCGCGGTTTGCTTAAGGCGGTATATGCGAGGCTTTCGGAGAATGCATCGGGAAATGGATTAATACTGCATCACAAAAAACATGCAGTAATTACTCTTTTCTGACAGGGATGACACCCAAAAGCATGTTTACTCGTTGTATTCTATTGCTTCCAGGTAAATAACTCCCATGGCTTCGTTGACTGAATAAACATATCGTGATATTACATAGCCTGAGACCGAGTTAACCTCATTGATAATTCTATGAATGTCGATTTCATTATAGTTATCGCCAAGATACCTGATGGTCAGATCGGTTTTCCTGTTTTCGACCAGCTCTGTAATTGCAGCCCGGAAATCCTCCGTATTCTTATATATCAGGTTGTTTTTAACAAAATAATTCTGTTCTGTCGAAGTACAGGCCGGATAATTATTCCTGTTCCAATAGTGATCCCTTCCTATATCCGCATCGGATAAGTTGAAATAATCATACCTGATGGTGTTTCGCTTGTAATTTGATACGGGATCGTCCCATGTTGTATCAACATGGTAAAGCTCACCGTCAATGCATACCATGTTCCACGCATGTTCTGTCCGGTTTGCCGAACCTACGACAATACGGCACGGAACACCTGCCCTGTTCAGAATGAGAGCCATAAGCTCCGAATAAGCCTTGCAGACGGCAATCCCGGTTTCCAGGGCCCCCAGCGCGCTAAACGACGAAGGGGCAACCTCCTGGTTCTCCCTTGTATCATATTCAAGGCGGGTTACAAGGTAATCATGTACCGCCTTTACTTTTTCATAATCGGTCATGCCCGGTGATATTATCCCGGAAATAATTTCATCCACCAACTGCCGAAGCTTTGCATCACCCGATGCGGTATTTGCATACCTCGGGTAAAGAATCAGTGTATAATTGCTGCCGTACTGCCAAAGCTCAATGGAATACTCATGCAGAAACACGCCGGTACTCAGCTGAACCCTTTCCAGGACATATTCAAGGTATTCATGGTAGTTGCTGTTCTTCTGCTTCTGACTAATCGTCAGCTCTATTTTCTCGTCATGCCCGACAAAAGCTTTTTCAAGCTTCGAAAGGTTATCAAACCATTGATCAATAAGCCTGTTCCTGTTATTGGCAAACAAAGCGGCAAGATTCTCGTGTTTAATCATGCCCTGCTCGTACAAACAGATTAACAAAGGCTTGTTATGCACCCTGTGATTCAGAAACATGGCTCTCCACGAAAGCTGTGAAAGGCGCTCCCGCTTAAGCAGATTGCTGATTAGCACCTCTTCACCGGGTACAAGCAGACCTGCCTTAAGTGCGGTACTGCCCACTGTATCCCAGGTAAAATCCCTGCCGTTTTTATCGCTGTAACCAAGTGCCCTCAGCAGAAAAGCCAGGTATGATTTTTCATCAGTGTAGTCACGGGAACCAAATTTATTATTCCCGATACCGTTTGTAAGGCCGGTTTGGTATAAATACCCGATATATGGATTCGCCCAGTCGGGAACGTCGGAAAACGGGTGGTACAATCCTGCGGATCCGGCATACTCTTCTGCACCCAACAGCCTTACAAGCATTACCGCACCTTCAACCCGCTCCGTGAATTTATCCAGCATGAGATTGCCGTCGCTGTTGCCACGAAGCACATTTAGTGCGCTCAGAGCCTCGGTGTGAGGTATGCTTTTGAGATATTCAATGTTTTCCCCGGTCAGCCTGCCGTCGAAAAAAACATCGCGGCGCAAATGTACAGGGTAAAGAACTTCAATGTTTGTGGACAATGGCCACGAGACCTGCCTGGCAGCTTTCAACCCTGCATCGGACTTGCTTTCGGCAGATGCTGCAATGTTGACGTTAATGAAAAATAAAAAGGATAGCAAAAATACAACTATTGATTTTACGCTTTTTCTCAAAAGTACACCCCTGTTTATTCCACAAAAACTAATCATTTTCCGGTTTTTTATACAAATCGGTATAAACCGGCACGATTTATTATACCATGATTAATTGCTTTTGCATAACGTTTTCCATAAGTGTCATACTGGCGGATAATATACTGCATTACTATTCAGAGGTACCGGTATGCAATATCCGTTTTCGGGCCCTGCTTCGGGCGTTTTGCCTCCTCGGGCAGGAAAGCACGTACTTATGCACATTGCTTTGAGTCCAAACACAAACAAAGCCCTCCGTGATAAAGCTTTTGCCTTTCTACGGATGGGCCTGTCATAATATCAATCAAAACAGCAGAATGATGCAGGTTCCAAAAAACCTGTTATTCTGATTCTTTCCTGCTTACATTATATATTTTGTCAAGGTTGGCGCTCAATTGCTTGTAAAGAACATCAGCAATACCAAGTCCTGTACCCTTTGCGTTGTTGACAAGCTCTTCATCGAGCATTTCTTCAAATATTTCCCGGGCATAACTCTTGGGAAAAAGCTCGCTTTCGGGTACTGTCCTTTTCATTTGCTTGAACATCATGCCCAGAAAAATACCCTCGAAATCCTTGCAGGCTTCCTTCAGTTTCTCTTTATCACCATCGGTATATGCCCTGGTCAGGACTTCTTCAAAAGCCTTTTCTTCTCCAACCTGTTTTTGCGTTATGCTGCTCTGCAGATTTATCGTACCAATACCGTCTATTTTCATCGGTAACTCCTTCAATACTTATTCGGGTTAATTCATATAACCAGTAACCTGGCAGACCTGTTTGTCAATATCGGGATAATCCTTCATGCAGCTGCATTACCTTTTCAGGTTATTGGCTATACTCATCATCTCATCGGCTGTCGTTATAGCCTTGGAATTCAACTCGTATGCCCTCTGCGCGGTAATCAGGTTTACCATCTCTTCCACTACCTGGACATTCGATGCTTCCAGGTATCCCTGCCTAATTATGCTTGGTTCCCCCAGTTCTTCATCCAAAACCGCAAAACCCGAGGCAGTGTTTTCAGCATACAGGTTACCGCCAATAGCTTCGAGACCCTGCGGATTGTTGAATTTGAAAATACCTATTCTCTGGCCTGTCGGAATGATAAAGCCATCCTCGTCCTTATAATTGATCTCGCCGTTCTCGGATATTATCATCTGCTCAAGCGGATAATCGAAATAAATTGGCTCGCCGTTTTCATCAAGAACTGGATAACCCCTTGCTGTTGTCAGCATATTGCCCTCATCGGTAACAGACAGTTTAAAGCTTCCGTCACGGGTGTAATATATGTTCTGGTCGGGGTAGCGTACACTGAAAAATCCTTCTCCTATAATGGCGAAATCCAGCTTGTTTTCGGTTTGAAGCAGGCTGCCTTCGGTAAAATCCCTGGAAACCGATCTTATAACCGTACCATGCCCAACCTGCAGGTTTGACGGGCGGCCCTGGTTTTCCAATATATATGCCCTTTCCATGGTAACATATAATAAGTCTTCAAATTCGGCCCTTTCTTTTTTATAGGAATATGTATTCACATTTGCAAGGTTGTTCGAAATTGTGTCCACGTTGGACTGCATTGCCTTCATGCCCGAACTTGCTGTAAAAAGTGCTCTCATCATGCTTTATCACCCTTTTATTTCTAATTATCACTCTGATTTACAGGTTTATATATTATACTTTTCCTACTTCATTAACTGCTTTGCCCAAGGTTTCATCTATTACGCTGATAACCCGCTGATTGGCTTCATAACTTCGCATCAGCGATATCATATCCACCATTTCCCTTACCGCCTCGGCGTTTGATTGTTCAAGAAAGTTTTGTAAAACCACACCTGAGAAATCTTCAACAACAGAATCCGGAGACGCACTGAAGAGGTTTTCACCGTTTTTCCTCAGGCTGCCGGGATTTTGAAACTGGGTTATAATAAGCCGATCTACAACCTGCCCGTCCTGGACAATTGTTCCGTCCTCCCCGACGGTAAAATTGCTCCCGTTCAACTGTATAATCCCGTTTTGTCCCATCACAAAGTAACCCTTACCGGTAACAAGCTGCCCATTGGCATTCAGCTTGAAGCTGCCGTCCCTTGTATAAAATTGCCCTCTGCCCGGTATGGTTATGGTGAAGAATGCCCGGCCATCATCCTTAATGCTCATATCAAGACCGTTATCGGTCTTCAGCAGCGTACCCTGGTTAAAGTAAGTATATACTTCCCCTACATCGTTGCTGAAGGACAGTTCCCCTACCGGAACTCCCCTTGCCGGACCATTCGAATTATCGTGAAGCCTTTCTGCCAGGAGCTTTGGAAAACCTTCAAGGACAACGGTATCTTTTTTATACCCCGTAGTTGAAACATTGGCCAGGTTATTGGTCAGAACATCCATCTTTTTATTCAGAGCCAGCATGCTCCAGCCCGAAGTGTAAAGTCCTCTTACCATAAATATCTCCTCTTTTGTCAACGGTCACATTCAGTGTGATCATAAATAATCCTCGGATTATTTATCGGAAACTTATTGAAAAGAAATAATATTTTTATAAAAAAAAGACTGTTTCAAATTTTTGAAACAGTCTTTTTTTACTCTATCTTCGGTAATTTGCTTTTTCCATGCTCGATTCTTCCAGTATCTCGATATTATCCAGAACCTTTCCGGTTCCAAGAGCTACACATGAAACCGCGTCTTCTGCTATGAAAACGTCTATGCCCGTTCTCTGCTGAAGCAGTTTATCAAACCCATAAACAAGGCAGCCGCCGCCCGTCATAACAATTCCCCTGTCACTGATATCCGCCGACAGCTCAGGGGGCGTTCTTTCAAGCACGGAATGTACTGCGTCCACTATACTTGATACGGGCTCTTCCAATGCTTCCATTATCTCGGACGAAGTCACCTGTATGGTTTTGGGAAGACCAGATACAAGGTTTCTTCCCCTTACATCCATTACAACTTCTTCTTTTCTCGGGAAAACCGTTCCGATTTTAATCTTTATTTCCTCGGCGGTACGCTCGCCGATCATTATGTTATGTTTCTTGCGCATATACCTTATTATGGCTTCATCAAACTTGTCCCCGGCAACTTTTATGGTTGTACTGACAACTGTCCCGCCAAGGGATATAACGGCAATATCGGTTGTTCCTCCGCCCACGTCAACCACCATGCTGCCGCAGGCCTTTGTAATGTCTATTCCTGCTCCTATCGCAGCGGCAATTGGTTCCTCAATAAGGTATGTTTTTCGCGCACCGGCCTGGATTGCAGCGTCCTCAACCGCACGCTTTTCCACTTCGGTTACCCCGCTTGGAACGCATATCATGACCCTCGGTTTAAAAAGCTTGAACATACTCCTGCTGCAGACCTTGTTCAGGAAATATTTAAGCATTCGTTCGGTTACCTGGTAATCCGATATAACACCGTCACGCAGCGGCCTGATGGCAACAATATTTCCCGGGGTCCTGCCAAGCATCTTCCTGGCTTCTTCCCCGACTGCCAACAACTTGTTGGTGGATTTGTCGATTGCTACTACAGAGGGCTCCCTTAGAACAATACCCTTTCCCTTTATATAGATCAATATGGTAGCAGTTCCTAAATCAATACCTATATCAAGTCCAAGGCCCAATTAAGACAACCCCTTACCTTTATGTATTTTTATATATTGACAGCGCTCAAGCATATCTATTATACCCATGTTTATTTATGTACAGACATATTCCCCGAAGTATAATAAAAAATATAAATTTTGCCATGTCAGCTTTTGTCTGTTTTTATATTATCACATTTGCCGAGGAATGCAAATGTATTTTGAAGTTATGGCATAAAAATCGCAGAAAAGGTTACTGTTCAGAAGTAATTAGCAATGTCCATATACATGTCCTGCTCCGGGTGTTTTGTTCTTACAAATTTCCGAACAGTAACCAAAAAACCGGGATGACGATATTTCTCTCCCGGTTTTTAATGCTTTTATTATGAGACAAAAAAGCTTAATTCATCTTTCCAGAATCGTATTTGCTATTTTTTCGTAATACTTCACAATACTTGAGTGATCTTCCACCCCGCAGCCATCCAGTTTTATTGCCTGCATAATCTCCATAACCTGCGAGGTTAACGGCAGCGGAACACCAACACTGTGGGATGTTTCGAGGACATTGTTCAGGTCCTTTATATGCAGGTCGATTTTGAAGCCGGGTTTAAAATTCCTGTCCAGCATCATCGGTACTTTTGCATCCATTACGGTGCTTCCTGCAAGTCCTCCCCTGATTGCCTGGTAAACCAGCTCGGGATCCACGCCTGCTTTTTTTGCAAGGATGAAAGCCTCTGATACTGCCGCGATGTTGAGTGCTACGATAATTTGATTGCACAATTTTGCGGTATTTCCCGCGCCAATTTCTCCTACGTATACGACCGATGCGGCCATGGCTTTCATTATGTCATAGTATTTATCAAAAACTTCTTTTTTTCCGCCGACCATTACAGACAATGTTCCGTCAATGGCCTTTGGCTCGCCGCCGCTGACCGGAGCATCAAGCATATCAATACCCTTCTTTTCAAGGGCGGCGTAAATCTCACGGCTGGCTAGAGGTGCGATTGAACTCATGTCTATAACAACAGAACCGGGTTTTGCACCTTCTATAATACCGTTTTCTCCTAAAACGACGGCTTTAACATGGGGCGAATTCGGAAGCATTGTAATAATGACATCGCTTCTTGATGCAACCTCCCTGCCGTTGGAAGCGGTTTCAGCTCCGGCGGCTGCAAGCTCGTCCACTGCAGATTTGACCAAATCACATACTACAAGCTTATATCCGGCTTTAATCAAGTTTTTTGCCATGGGCTTACCCATTATCCCAAGCCCGATAAATCCTATTCTCATAGTTGCTCTCCTCCTTGCATATCTTTGCTTTATATGTACTTTTATTCATTTACAAGGTCCAAGTCCGACAGAATTTTTTTCAGGGCGTCAAGCCTTTCCTGTGAGCAATGGTCAATCGGTTTCACCGGGTTTCCGACCTGAAGCCCCAGCAGGTTCATGCAGTCCTTCATTACCACTGGGAAACTGCCGTAATTATATGCATTTCTGAGCGGTATCAGTTTAAACTGGGCATCCAGGGCCCCTTCAAGATCTCCGGCGATATACTTCTCATAGATTTCGACGACCAGCTTTGGTGCTACATTTGCAGTTCCTGCTACACACCCCGCTCCACCGTATGCAAGTGTTCCGAAGATCGTATAGTCTGAACCGCTTAATACCCTGAAATTGGAGTTGTTCCTTGTAACCCTTATATATTCAATTGTTTGGGAAAAATCCAGCGACGTGTTTTTTATGCCCACTATATTGTCTATCTGCGAAAGTTTCGCAAGCAATGGCACAGAAATATTGTTGGTTGTTTTGTCGGGGTTGTTATACAGCAGCACCGGCAGGTTTGTCGATTTGGCGATTGTTTTGAAATGCTCGTACATTTCGTTTTCATTGGGTTTTATAAACATAGGTGTCAGCACGGTTACTGCATCAGCTCCTATACTTTCAGCCATTTTCGCAAGTTTCACGCATTCCCTTGTGGTTATCGCACTTGCTCCTGCATAAACCGGGACTCTTTTATTCACATGTTCTACGGTAATTTCAACCGCCCTTTTCTGGTTTTCGTAATCAAAGGCGTAAAATTCACCGTTGCTGCCAAGAACAAATACTCCGTGCACCCCACCTTCAATCACATAGTCAATAACCCTTTGCAATCCGGCCTTATCAACGTTTTCTTCGGCATCCACCGGGGTAATGATTGGAGGAATAACTCCCTTTACATCATTGATACTTAACATAACCGTTTCTCCTTTTCCATATATCCTTAAGAATCATCGCAAAACCATTTGCTGATTTGTTGCCGTTCAGAGATACCCGTTTACCTGCTGAAGCCCACGCTCCACATTTTAAAATAAAAATGACGTTGTGGTCACCATATCCGGTGACGCTCAGTTCCACGCTCTTAATTTACCGGACTGCGGCGTGGCTTTGAAGTGTGCTGCTCTGTGCCGAATCACCCGCTGCTATACCAACCTCTGAACAGCAACTATGATTCCGGGTGTCCAAAAATCTTACTCAGGTTACTGGCGCGGGATTGAACAGGCATATCGCATTATATATACCGTAATAATCTGTCCAAACCTTCCTGTTTCCGCTTGCAACTTCAAGAATAAGTTTAAAAATTTCCATTCCGACCTCTTCAATTGTCGCATCGCCCGATACTATCCTGCCTGCGTCAACATCAATCAAATCCTTCCACTTCGCAGCCAAATCGGTCCGGCTTGAAACCTTTATCACCGGTGCCATTGCAAGGCCATAGGTTGTTCCCCTTCCCGTTGTGAAAACCTGTAATGTAATTCCCGACGCCAGCTGGCATGTACCGCATACGAAATCACTCGCGGGCGTTGCAGCAAATATCAGTCCCTTCTGATCAGGCCTTACCTTTTCGCCGGGGGCTAAAACATCTGAAATCGGCGAACTTCCCGATTTTGCAATTGAACCCATAGCCTTCTCAACAATATTCACCAGCCCGCCTTTTTTATTTCCCGGCGTGGTATTCGCTTCCCTTCCGACTCCGCCCAGCTCAAGGTAACGATCATACCAGGACATTTCCCGTACCAGTTTTTCTCCGACACTGGCATTAACTGCTCTTGGCGTTAACAGGTGTATTCCGTCACGAACTTCGGTAACCTCGGAAAACAATACCGTTGCTCCGGCTCTTACAAGCAGGTCTGCTGCATATCCCACCGCAGGGTTTGCCGTTATTCCCGAAAAAGCGTCACTTCCGCCGCATTGAAGCCCAACAACGAGATCCGATGCGGGACAAACCTCTCTCTTGCGGTCGTTCAGGCGCTTCAGAATATCATCAGCTTTTTGCACAATTCTGTCAACCATCGGATTAAACCCCTGCTCATCCTGGAAAACCATTATATTTTCCTCCCGGATTTCCGGAAGTAGCTTGTCCGGCGGGAGTTTTTCACATCCAAGGCTTATAACAAGCACTCCCCCCCCAAAATTCGGGTGTTTTGCAAGGTTCTTCAGAATTCGGATCGGTATGACGGCTTCGGGTGCGTTTATCGCAACACCGCATCCATAATTATGGTTAATGGGCATTACTCCGTCCACATTGGGGTATTTCGGAAGAAGTTCCCTTTTTATCTTTTCAACCGCTATATTCAGCACGCCTTCAACACATTGCACGCATGCCACTATTCCTAGCATGTTTTTTGTGCCGACCGTTCCATCACTGTTCCTGTACCCCATGAATGTATAACCATCGAGGGGTGGTAACTGTTCCGGGATATTGGTCGCGACGGGAAGATCAGAAAGAACGGGGGCTTCCGGGAGGATTACCTTATCCTCGCTGACCCAGCTTCCCTTAGGGATGCCTTCCCTGGCATACCCTATAACAGCCCCGTATCGGATTATTTCATCTCCAGGTTTAAAATCTTTTAAAGCAACTTTATGACTTTGGGGAATAAATTCAACTGTCTCTACATTTTCTGAAACGGCGGCTCCTTTTTCAACTCCGTCGTGCTTAACAGCAATTGCCACGTTGTCGAGATTGTTGATTTTTATAAACAGAGGTTTGTCTTTTTTTCCCATACACAGCTCCTGCAAAAGAAAAATCAATAAAAGCCATACGGCGGTTATTTACTAGTTTAATACATGCGGATACCGGATGCAATGTAATATAAGGAATTACTGTTAGAAAAAGTTTTGATATATCTGTTCACAGGTACTGGTTTGCAACATCCATAAAACAGCATAAAAAAAAGAACCGGATTTTAACCGGCTCTTTTTTCATCTTTCTTGTATTTTATCCGTGTGGCTTCTCCACCTCGTATGTGCCTCTCAGCCTTATTTTCGTCTAAAATTTTCTTGACCTGTTTTGCCATAACCGGATTAAGCTTTTTCAGCCTTTCGGTAACATCCTTGTGTACGGTGCTTTTACTGATTCCAAAGGTCTGGGCTGCAGCCCTTACTGTTGTCCGGTTTTCAATTATAAACGCTCCCAGTTCGAGGGCCCTTTCTACAATATACTGCTTCAAAGCAATTTCCCTCCTACAGCATCAGAACCTGCCTGGCTTGAGGTGTTTCTGTTAATATTTATATGCACATATAAATGCGGTTATGTTTTTTGATATACCCATTATTCCTTAGTTAACGGAAGTACGGTTTTCGGGTCTATCAGCTTATCATCCTTGTACATTTCGAAGTGCAGATGAGGAGGATCGGCACACTCGAATATTGCTGTATTTCCTACACTGGAAATCGCATCACCGGCCTTAACCTTCTGGTTTACACTTACCATGCTGGCACTGGCAAGGTTTGAATAGATCGATTTATACCCGTTTTCATGATCTATAACAATGGTAATGCCATAGCAGGGATCTTCCTTGATTTCCTTTACATAGCCGTCGGCTACAGCCTTGACTGCTTCTCCCCTGGGACCCTCAATGTCTATTCCGCTGTGAGTACGCCATTCATCAAGGGTTTTTGAATAAAGAAGTCTGTCCATTGCATAATCAGTAATAATCTTTCCTTCGAGAGGCAATACAAAGGTCGGTTTTTTACCAAACAGGTTGATAACTTCTTCAGAATCGCTGCTTTGCTCCTGCTGATTTTGCTTGTCTGGCTCTATTGATTTTGACGGTACAGGTGTAACTGTAGGAGCTATGGTCGGTTTTGCAATTGTTTCAACATCCTCCCGGGCAATTTCGGGTATATCATCTGCGGTATTGTCATTTTTGACTGAAAGATCAACATCCGTACCAGTATCGGGTTCAGAAGGTGTCTTAAGGCCCGTTTCGTATTGAAAACGCCTTTCGGGAGTTTGCAATTGTTCAACCGCAGATTTGTCCACATCTGCTATATTATCTTCCAATGAGGCATAATCTTTCTTTTCATCATCCATCGATGCACCGTCCGGAACCAAGTCCTGCTCGTATTGCTCTGGTGAAGTGATAAGATGATTTGTTGTAAAATATACTGCGCCTACCGCAAGAACGCACAGCCCTATAACAACAAGAATATAAAAACCGCTTTCCTTAAGAAATTCTTTTATCTTTCCTGTCCACTCTTTATCATCATTATAAAAACCTTTATGACTCACATTGTCCACCTCCAGCAAATATTATTGCCATTGGAAGTGGATTTATACATGAGAGGAATTTTTTTGATTATCAGCTGCCCAATTCAGCCAATATTTCTTTGGAAATTGGTTCTACCTCAACACCTGTGTAGTAATACTGGAGAATATATTCATAGCTGCGCCCCTTTTGCGCCAGTTCATTTGCTCCGCATTGGCTCATCCCGACACCGTGACCGAATCCATATGTTGTTACTTCCATCGTATCCTCTTCTATGAAATTGATTTCCATTATTGTGGATGCCAATGAAAACAGTTCCCTGAATTTCGTTCCCGGTATTGTTATGCTCCCTATTCTTATTTCCTTGGCCCTCTGGCTGTTGGTATATTGGACCACTTCAACATCTTCGGACACCGGTCCCAAAAACACAATATCCGGGTAGGCTTTCATCAGCTTCTCACGGATTTCCTCACCTGTTAAAACCACTTTCTTCTCAAAACTTGAATAATCCGACTCTCCTTCGCTGTATACGCTTCGAAGGTACGGCACTTCACTGACCGAACTCCACACCTCCTGGATGTCTTCGGTTATTCCTCCGCTGTTGGCGTGATAAAGCGGATTAATGACTTCACCTTCATAGGTCAGTATCAGCCCGCTGGTACCATATACGGCTTCTTCAATTTTCGCCCAGTTTTCCTCCACGTTGGCATTGGGATACCAGGTCTGGTACATTTCCTTCGGAATCCAGGCCTGGCAATGTGTTGAGTCGGTGCAAACATGAGCACCATAGTGCCTGTCAATATGGCTCCCGTATTTGCCCAGTGCCCTTCCCAGGGCATAAGTTCTTGCTGCGATTGCCTGGGCCTTTAATGCTTCAATTTCAAAGCTGGCAGGCATTTCTGCCGCTACAACACCCACAATATATTCATCCAGATCCATTCGTTCAACTACTTTATTCCGCGTGTTATATACTATAATATCTGTTTTAACCACAGGCGGTTGCTCTTTATCAGGCTTCTTTTCAACTTCGCTTTTTCTCAGGGTTCTCGAAATCGAGAAAAAAATAAGCAGGCATACGGCCAGCAGCAGCACAAGAGCCTTCCTGTTATTTTTCATTTACAAGCATGCCTCCCCCTTTATATTAATTTTCAAGAGCGGAATAATTGGCCTTGCAAGTTCAACATTTTTCAACGAGGTGTGATTTTAACCCGCCAATAGCACATACCATTCAAAATATATGCTCAAAACTTCAGCTTAATAACCTAATCTGATATAATAGAGACATAAAGACGGTTCCAGTGTCCGGAATGAACCTGAATGATGGTTCAAGAATACTGAAAAAGCGAGGTTCAAATGACTAACCGGTTTATGACAGCGGCATTAAAAGAAGCCAAAAAAGCCTTTATGGAGGATGAGGTTCCTGTTGGCGCAGTGATAACTTATAAGGGTGAAATAATAGCCAAGGCCCATAACCTGCGCGAAACTTACAACAGGGCAACAGCCCATGCCGAAATTCTTGCAATTGAAAAGGCCTGTTCTGTTTTAAACAACTGGTACCTGAACGACTGCGATTTATATGTAACCCTTGAACCATGTATTATGTGCGCCGGAGCAATTATAAACTCAAGGATAAGAAACCTTTATTTCGGTGCCTTTGATCCAAAGGCCGGAGCCTGCGGTTCGGTGATCGATGTTTTCACCCTTAAAGAATTGAACCATCGCGTGACTGTTTATGCGGGAATTATGGAAGATGAATGTGCTTCAATTCTGACCGAATTTTTCAAATCCAAGCGTTAAAACAGAGAGAAGCAGGGAATATTCCATACTTCTCTCTGTTTTCTGTCTGACAAAAACTATTCATTAAAAATCTTTTGCAATGATTCCAAAACAGTCAGTTCATTTATATTTAATTCTTTCCATCTGCTTAAATCAAAATCTTCGGGTTCTTTTTTTGCAATTTTGCTGTAAATATTCTCATCAATTAATTCTATATCTTCTATATTAAATGTAAAAAAGGTTTTTTATTATTTATATCCATTAAAATTTGCTGAGCTGAATAATTATTCTTTTCACTTTCTTTAAGACTTCTTAACTGATTTAAAATTTTGTTTATTTTTATATTTTTTTCATTAGCTCCTGATGCAATCATTACACTTAGAAATAAAGCTCATGTTTATCATAAATATAATATACTTAATCCCGTCGGGAGAGGAGGAGCAGGAGAAGGGGAATGGCAATTTGAAACGGTATTGAATAGTATGGCCATACCTTTTCAGCCCAATTGACCATCTCCAGCAAGTTTTCATATTCCCAGACCGAAAGCACCACACAGAAAGTTGCAATTGCCCCGGTCAATTTCCTGTAGTCTTCAATTCCGGCCACCTGGCAGATACCCTGTGCGGCTGCGTATATGCAAATTGAAGTCTTTACTCCTCCGCCAATCAGAAGATTTATGTCTACAAGCGGCTCTACATTAAGCCCCGGTATAAGCAATGATGTCAAATGGGGAACAAAAGTGGAACGGGACATCAAATCGCTCCCTAAAACAAATATATCTCTTAAAAAAACGACAATTCCCATTACTGTTGATATAACAGCCGATACAAGCACAATTTTACTGAGCTTTTTCTTCTCGTTTAAATGCACAAACAACATAAGGAATGCAACAGTTTCTCCAAAGGGAAGACTTATAAAGCTGAATGCCGCATTGAGCACCGGTATCATGCCGTTTTCAAGTATCGGGAGAAAAGCGGTGAAATCATGGACAGTGATGACAGATAAGCTGATAATGAACACCAGTAAAGGTATCAAAGGCACCAGAAGCTCACTTAGCCTTCCTATCACTTCTATTCCACCGTTTATTACATATACCAGTACAGCTGCAAAAAGTCCTATCACCACTATCATAGGTGTTTCGGGAAAAGTAACCGTGCAGATGAATTCTCCAAAATCCCTCAGCACCAGGGAAGCCAGGTGGATGAAATACCATATATACAGAATCGCAAAAATATTGCCAAAAACCTTGCCCAATCTCTCCCTTAAAATATCCACCAATGTTTTGGACGGATTCAATGTCGCTAAAGCCGCATAAATTCCCATCAGTAAAGTACCACCCGCTCCACCGATGAGCATGGCCAGCCATGCATCATTTTTTGCTCCCTTAGCAGGAGCCAATATCACCGTACTGCCAAAAAGAAAACCCGATAAAATCATGAACAGCTGAAGACTTGATATCCTTGTCTTTTCCATTACTGTATAACTCCAATCACCCTTATGAAAGATTCTATCCATTGAGAGGGACTGGGAGGCCTTCTTCCTGCTTCAATAAGCAAACTGACAACCAGGCTTGCCGCCATAAAGAAAAAATACAGTATAAAGACCTTTGCCTGTTCCTTTTTCCGTATGAATCTTTGCAGGTCATATATAATTAAAACCAAAAACACCGCAATTATTATTATCATTTTTTACCCATCCCTAATTTACAGGACTTTTGACAATACCCGTACGCATTATTTTCGCATCCACCTGGATGTCCACAGGAAGCTTGCTGAATATGGCAAGCCAGTTATTACCTGATTTTTTCCAATACTTCGGATGGTATTTCCGCACATATGTGCCAAAACCGAATATATCACTGTGATACTCCTCCTGAACTTTCTCCACCGCCATCCTTATTTCTTTTTTTATTTCATCCTCCAGTAGTCCTCGTAAAACATCAAGGTCTTCCGATGCCTCCAGCTTGCCTTTTCCCTGGTATTCCCCCACGTTGGCCTCAACCTTTACTTTTATGTTTAGTGCTGACGGTTCGCCATTTTCAAACGCTACATTGATTTTTCCTTTCGATCTTATTATTTCCATCGCTATTTTTCCATTATCAGTATGAACGTTAATTATGGCGCTTTCTATTTCATCAACGGCAAACAGGTATCCGCGTGTTTCATACGGATCCAGCCAGCCTGCCAGCTTTCCGTCCCTAAAAACAGCAGTACCTTCGGTTCTGACACTTTTTTCCCCCGCTTTTGATATTTGTCCAACGGCAAGCTGCTTTTCATTACCACCCATATCCTTAATCAGGTTAATCAGCATTGTTTTTTTCACCGTACCGCGCGAAACCGTATTTTCTACTGTACTGTTTATATAAACTGCAGGTATCGAATCTATATCGGACTCTATTTCAAGGATTTCTTTTGGTGTAGCTCCCTTCGCTACGAGAATATTCATTTCATAATCAAATTCATGATCCCTGTGGAAAAAATCCATGGCTTCCTCAATGCCTTCCTGTGAAAGCCTTTCCCCGAGAATAAGAACCTGGGCGGTACTAAAGAACAATTTTTTATCAATAACCGACAATAAACCTCTTACTGCCTCGAAAACCGTTTCGCCTTCCGAAGACTCCACAAAAACAGGCTTTTGCTGTTGCCCTCCGCTTTTTCCCTTATCTGACGAAGATTGGATAGCGCCGGGCTCTACCACCTGGATGGTTAGCAGAATTTTGCCTTCTTCGGTTCTCTCCAGCCCAATGCCCGCCACTATATTTATTTCGGTCAAATCCCTGTTATTCCAGCAACCTGCCAGCAGTACAGGAAATACAGGCAATAGGGCAGCCATTATTACAAATATTATTTTTTTTGAATTTCCACACTTCACTGTTGCTCATTACCCCCCTGGCGTTCGGTACCTTTTGGACCCTGGGCATATTCCTGGCGCAATATTTTCGGCCTTGTTACCATTGCCCATATGGGCACAACCACTAAAGAATCCTTCAAGTCTGAAGATGTGATCGGTGAAAAAGGTGCCATATAGGGAATCCCGAAAGAACGCAGCCTGCAAAGGTGCGCAAAAACAGCCACAACTACAAAAGAAATTCCAAGAAAGCCTAAAATATTTGCTGCAACAAGGATCACAAAACGGATCAGCATGGTTGCCCGTACAAGCGGGGGAACAACAAAGCTGCAGATGGCCGTAATTGCCACAATGATCACCATGAGATTACTGGCGATTCCCGCCGCCACCGATGCCTCTCCAAGTACAATTGCACCTACAATACTAAGTGCCTGGCCCATAGGCTTTGGCATACGGACACCGGCCTCCCGCATAAGTTCGAAGACTATGATCATCAATAACGCCTCAACAAAGGGAGAAAACGGTATTCCCTGCCTTGAAGCGGCAAGTGTAATCATCAGTTTGAAAGGAATTACGGTTTGATGAAAGCTGACCAGCGCCACATACATTCCCGGCAGCATGTTTGACAAAAGCAATGCCATAAAGCGAAGTAGCCGTATAAAGGTTGCAAAGTAGGCATGATCATAGTAATCATCGGTGTTTTGAATTGATTCTATGAAAAGGTACGGAACTGTAAGGACATTTGGAGTACCATCACAGAATATGGCAATACGCCCCTCCAGCAGCTTTCCCGCGAGCTTGTCACATTTTTCGCTGTTTCCTACAGTGGGGAAAAGAGACAATCTGCTGTCTGATATATACTGTTCGATAATACCGACATCAAGAATGGAATCGATGTTTATCTTTTTAAGCCTCTCGCGCACCTCGTTGACAATTTGCTCATTGGCGATCCCGTTGATATAACAGATGCAAACATCGGTTTTTGTCTGCTTTCCGAGCTGCATCATCTCCAGTTTCAGATTCGGGTTTTTGATCCTTTTTCGAATTAAGGTGGTATTTGTAAGCAGGTTCTCTACAAAGGCTTCTTTTGCACCCCTGATGGATATCTCGGTTTCAGGTTCCTTAACCTGCCGCCCCTGCGGAGCTTTTACGCCAATAACCAGGGCTTTGCTTTCCCCGTTGATAAAAATCAGGGCCTCACCGGATACAATACCATCCACCGCCTGCTGCAAATCATTTGCTTCTTTTATATCATTGTTAACAACTATACATTCTTTAAGACGTTCATAAATATGACTGCTATTACCAGGTTCGGTATTTGACAAAAAATCAAGGATTGGATGGACTACATCCTGGTTCAACACCCTCTTGTCGACAAAACCGTTGATATATGCCACCAGTATTCGTGTCAAGCCGTCTTTGCCGCATGAAATTTCCCTCATTATAAAATCACTGCAGCACGAAAATATCTCATCAAGACCTTTCTTGACAGCTTCAACGGTTTCGGGTATTGGTCCGTATGAATCGGTGTACTCCCCAGCGAAAGTATAATCATTGCCGGTATTCTGAACTCTTGTCCTGGTCCGCTTCCTTACCCGTCTGACCATTTCTTCACCACCTGTTTAACATTATAACCATAATGCTTCTATGAAATGCACAGACAGGAAAAAGACAGAAAGCAAACCTGGTTCTTCATTCATCCTGCAGTGGTCTGGAATATAAACCAGCCATCCCTGATTGAAAACTGGTATACACCACCGTACTTTTCTATTGTATGAACCATGCTCCTGGTTCCATAGCCATGTCCCGGCTCATCTGACACCGGAACGCCCTGATGGAATGCCGGTTCTATGTGATAGCTGTTGCGTATGTCCATGCACAGCTTGTTGTTTTTTTCATATAAACGCAGACGGATAATACGTTTATTGATGTCAGGAATCTTTTTTGAAGCATTAATGGCGTTTTCCAACGCATTGGACAAGAGGGAGCAAAGCTCGGTATCACTGAACGGAAGCTCTTCGGGAAGTTTCGCGTCCACCTCCAGCAGGACCTCTGACTGTTTTGCCCTGGCAGCATATGAAGATAGAATCAGGTTGATGGTTTCGTTTTCACAAAAGCGAACCGGAGTTATCGCATCTATGTCGGCTTGAGCCGTTCTCAGGTATTCTTTTATTTCCTCTATGTTTTCGTTCAATGCAAGCCCCTGCAGAAGGGTAAAATGATGCCGCATATCATGCCGGTAGGCTGCGGCATTCTGCTGCATCTGCACCAGAGAAGCAAACTCTGTTTGTGCCTGTTTTAACTGTGAGTCCAGCATATCCCTCTCCCGTTGTATTAATGCCTGTTTTTGCGTTTCTGCACAGTAAAGAAGGACAAATGCAAAATAGAATGTGGCCGCCAGGAAGGGTGTAAACTGGACCGCGGGCCGTGTTCCGCTGTATAAAAAACCGGTGTAAACAGTGGTGGCATGTTCGAATATATAGTAAAATGCCGGCATTGCACCAAAAAGCAGGCAGGATTTGGCCGAGCGTTCCATTAAATGCCGTGCCGGTTCAATCACATATTTCTTCAGAAAACAATATAAAGGAAATGCAGCCAGTACGTAAACGGCATGATTCATGGAAACACTTCCGGAAATTGCGCCAGCAACAGTGCCAAAAAAACGCGGAAGCTGGCAACACTGGTATGACACAAACAAGCTTGTAAGCGAAATAAGCAACGATCGCTTCAGATATACAATGATAAAAACAATAATCGGCAGATGGCAAATTACCGGATACATTTTTAAAGATTTATCCATACCCCAGAAATACAGGCAGATAATCTGCAAAATATACACGGTGATGATATAACACCAGAAAACCAGGCGGTTTTTCTGCGTCGGTGCCATCCCGGCCAAACTTACAGCAATTCCCGCACCGAACAGCAAAATTACAAAGTAGCGGGAGAACTCAATTATGGTTCCAAACATTAAATTCAATCCCCCTCCATTTGGTAACTCAAATACTGCTGCTTAATTTCCCGCACTTTGCCCTGTGCTATAGGTATGGAGGAAAGAGTCTGCAGGACCACCCGGTGATTATCTATGGTATCCACATACTGCATATTTACAAGATAAGAACGATGGGGTTTTATAAAACAACCATATTTCAATAAACTATCACAGACCGAGGAAAATGAATCGGTACATTCAATTACTTTCCCTGAGCGCAGGTGATAAAACACACGCCTGCCCATGATCTCGACAAAAACCAAATTTGAAACCAGTATTTTTTGAATGCCCTCACTACTTTTTACGATAATTGCATCTTCGTCTTTTTTGGCTTTAATCTGTTCCAGGATATCATCAAATGTGAAAAAAACTTCTCCTTTGAAACAGGCTTCAGTATGTAATTGACAGCCTTCACCGAATAGCTTTCCAAGGCGTACTCGGTTGAAAATGTAAAGAATAAGATAGGCGCGTTTTTGTCAAACCTGCGAATTTCCTTTGCAACTTCAATGCCCGTAAAACCCGGCATTATAATATCCAGGCAGTATACATCAAACAGTTTTCCCTTTTCCAGTACGGATACCAGTTCAAATCCGTTTGGGAAGGTGGTATATTCCATATTAAAGTTTTTAGACACCTGGTAATGGTTTATGAGACTTATCATATTTGACAGATCGTCAATATTATCGTCGCAGACAGCAATATAAAGCATTAATGTTCCCCCCATCACATTATACCAATTAAAGCTTAACATAAACAACATTTTCTGCACCACGTCAATCAAAAAATCATGATTCATGTCGAAAAAACAGTCTTTCGTGCATCAAATTATTTTTACGGCAATTTTTCCGGTAGATTAAATGTAAAAGAGATATGCAAGGCCACGGTCAACATTACACCTGGAAACTGTCGCCTTTTTCCTGCCATAAACTAAAACAAGGAGAATTATGCAATGCCAGCTTTTATCGCAGTATTCGCAATCATTATAATAATTGCCATATTGATAATTATTGAACAACGCAAACTTGTTATACTTGATGAGAATATAATCAACTCGATGAACCAGATCGGAGTTCAGCTTTCAGGCCGCTTCGACGCCCTGTTATCCCTTCTGAACCTGGCAAAATGCTATGACGGATACGAAAGTGAGAAGATAATTGAAATGGTTAAATCAAGGAGAAGTGTAATAACAGCAAAGTCCACTCCCGATGATGTAATTGACCAGGAAGAGGTTATTTCCGAAGCATTGTGCAGGATTGCGATGATAACCAGGCAATATCCGGAATTAAAAGATAATGAAATTTTTATCAAAACCCTGGACGCAGTAAAAATCTATGAAGGAATGGTACGAACCAGCCGCCTGATTTATAACGACAGTGTGACAAGACTGAACCGTGAAATTCGGATATTTCCCTGCTCATGGATTGCCGGAATACTGGGCTTTCATCGAAGGGAATATCTTGCTGAGCGTGAGGGTAAAGCCTGTATACCAATCGACAAATGAGGTTTCCTGCATGCCCCGGCAACCGACTGCCATGGTTCAAACCAAAACCGGCCGGTTTACCTCCGGCTTCAAAAAGGGTTTCATTGACCGGTTACAACAGAAAGATACTGTATACTCAATCACCATTAGCCGGTATTAACCATAAAGAAAACCAAATATCAGTATAAGCGGCAAACAGCAAATAAGCGTTGATTTGGAAATTGCTTGTTTTGATGCCGTTGGAACTGTATTGATGGTGGCATGGGAGAAAAGTGGAATCACAGTCAATGCACGCAACCACCATATACCATATTGATGCAGTTGAAGAAATTAAGTAATACAAAGCACTGATGGATGAAGGAATCATTACAGCGCAGGAATTTGAAGCAAAGAAAAAACAACTGCTTGGGATTTAACAAACTGAAATAATACCGTGAAAGAAGCAGGGGAGAGTTCTTATTGCTTCCGGGGACGGAAGCAAAGGAATCTTTTCCTGTTTTACTATACATTAAAGAAAAGGAGCTTAAAATGAAAAAACGATTACTGTCAATTCTGATTATCGTGACCATGCTGTTCACAATGCTTCCCGTGGAAGCACTGGCCGCTGTTGCAGACAATAATGGCAATGCAGCGGACAGTAATGAACAGGGAATAATAAATCCTGGCAATCCATTCAAGGATGTCACTGAGGACAGCTGGTATTATGATGCGGTGCAATATGCACGCATCAATGGATTTTTCAGTGGTATCAATGAAGACACCTTTGATCCCGATGGGACGATGACACGCGGCATGTTTGTTACAGTGCTGGGCCGCATGGCAGGTGTGGACCCGTCCTTATACAAGGGGGAATCTGTCTTCAGTGACGTACCGCTTGATGCGTGGTATGCCCCTTATGTGGCATGGGCGGCCAAATACGGTATAACCTCCGGTGTCGGGAATGATAAATTTGACCCGGACGGCCTAATCAACCGTGAACAGATGGCCGTGTTATTTGTCCGCTACTTTGAACTCTTTGGTGTTGATTACGATACCGGAGCCAGTATCACAACAATTCCCCAGGATTTGGAAACCGTGTCGTTATGGGCGCGGGAAGCGGTTTTAAAACTGTGGAAAACAGGCCTGCTGGCAGGTGACAGTGTTAATTTTGATCCCGCAGGCAATGCAAGCCGTGCCCAGGCCGCCACCCTTTGCATGCGCACCGACAATGCGGTAAAGACATGGTACAGTGAGCCGGGCGTTCCATCGGGCAGAGTAAGCATTGATCCGCATTCCTCTCAGAATAACGGGACACCCGGACCTTCCACTGACAATAATGCTGAAGGAAACACTGTTGATCCAGGAAGCGGAAAAGGTTCAGGCAAATCGGAAAGCGGAAGCAGCGATGAAACTGACGATTCCGATGGAGGAAGCAGAACGACATATTACAAGGTGAAATTTGTCATTGACGATGAAACGAAAACAGAGAACTTATATGCACGGGGTACCTTGCTAAGCACCATGCCTAATCCTTCCCCGCCTGTCGGAAAGATATTCCTTGGCTGGTATTACGACAAGGAAAGAATCAGGCCTGTAACCAACGATGACAGGCTGACGGGCAATACAACGCTGTATGCAAAGTTTACCGATACCGCTGAACTGGAACAGAGCGGTGCACCTGACTTTGTCAGCGCATTGGATCAGTCAGCAGGATTTTCAATCCCTGTAAAGAAATCAGGCAGTGCACCTGTTCCAGGTACGGATTTCAAATTCCGCAACATTTCCGCCCCTGAAAAAACACCCGAATCCAGGTTTGCAACCGAGGACATGCTCAATATCGAGACCGTCAGGGTTGAGGGCGGCAACGGGGTATGGATTATCACATCGGCAAGCGGAGGTTTCACCCCCGGCCATACCTATCAAATTGAACTGGTAAGTGATGATGTAACCTTCGATGACAGCGCAGCGGCCATTTCAGATTTCAAGGAAATTTACGGCAGCGATAATGTGGATAAGATACGTTTCTTCAATTTCAGTATCGAAAAGGGCGGAACCTTGAACCTTACGCTGAATGATAACATAAAATATATCCCGGTAAACGAGCTGAATGAAGCAGACGTTCAAAACCTTATGGAATATGCCGGGCTTTATCTTACCACCACGGACGAACAGGGAAATACAACCTACACCCAAAGCAATGGCAGCGGGAGCTTCACATATACCGGCAGCGTTAACATACAGGCAGGCGACACAGTTGCCGTTTATGCAGGAACCAAGCCCACCGAGCGTTTACCTGAAAAAGGGACAGATAACAAAACCGATAACGGTGATGTCTCTTATGTGAAGATCACCCGGGTTGACGGCAGCACCTACCACTATGTATCTGCAGAAGCAGTTGATGTCCTCTTCACGCCCGATGTACTGCCCATTGACGTGGATACAAACGACGGAACCACCGGCTGGCAACCTGGCGGAACACAGGTCATCATCGACAACAGCAAGCTGGTCTTCTCGGCTCCGGTTTATGCGAGCATGGGCCTTGACAGTGAAACCACCGTTGACGCTGGTGATTTCCTGGCCTTTTACTCAGGAGATTTTGGCGATACCGATGCACAGAATCTGGCATATGGTAAAATAACAGCGATTACTGTCAACAAGGACGGCACCACCGTCATTACCTATGTGGAGGTAAGCGAAAATGAAGTCTTGTCCGCAATGGATATGTATGATGAAACAGGGCTTAGCGAAGCCGTGATTCAGGCAGTAATCGATGAAAACAAGGATGAAATACAGCGGATTATAGAAGCCCAGCTTACCGAGAGCAACTTTTTCAACGAAGCAGGCGAATACCTCGCCGGGCTGGCCCTCCAAACCGATGAGATCCGGGAGATTTTTGGCGATGATTTGACCATGTCCGACTGCAGCATAAGCTATGCGGACGGTACACCCGTTGGCTCACAGGATCTTAAGCTTATGGGCAATATCATAGACAATGAGCAGGATGGAAAGAAGCCAAAGGTTTCGGTAAGCATTTCCCCACGGACGGCTCACTTTGATCAGGCCCTTGCAGGGCTTGGGATTCGCGCAGAAGTTGCCGTGACATATAAGTTCAAGATTCAGAAGAAAGGAAGCAACAGTATTGTAGAGGTTGATCTGACTGCTTTCTTCGAACAGGAATTCACTGTAAGCTTCAAAGTCGACGGAGGAGCTGTCTGGAAGAAGAAATGGATCTTCCCGTATATTGCAGACTATCGCATAACCGGTCACCTGGATCTGGGTACATATACCGGGATAGGGATCACAGCCACCGCAAAGCTGAAAGAAGCGAAAGAACCCTGGGGTATGCCATGGCCAAACAGCGCCAGGGAAGCTGCGGCCACCAAAAAAATATTCAGTTTGAGTCAATCCATAAAAGACGCACTGGAAGAAGTTGAAAAGATCATTCCCGAGGAAGAAGCCACAGGCAGCGGAGGCCTGGCTGAAAAGTACGCAAGGCTTATGGAAGACGCCAACGAGGAATGGGTGGACTTGATCACAGTCAATCTGTTAGACCTGCGCAGTGCGGTGGATCCGCTTCTTTGACCAATCCTTTCACAGCTGTTGCCATGCCGAAGGGCAATACCACATTGTATGCGAAGTGGACACCTGACGCTGTGAGCTATATCGTGGAACATTATCAACAGGCCCTGGACGGACAGTACCTCCTTACGGAAACCGACAAAACCCGGACAGGCATGGTTGGCGCATTGACCACAGCTTTTGCAAAATCCTATACGGGTTTTACAGCTCAGCCGATCAGGCAGCAAACCATCGCCCCCGACGGTTCCACCCGTGTTGAGATTTATTATGACCGCAACCTGTATGATCTGACTTTCGTATATGGCAACGGCAGTAACGATATAACAGTGAAAGTACCATATGGCGCTGCAATTGTGAAGCCCCTGAATCCCACCAAAGAGGGCTACACCTTTGAAGGCTGGGATAAATCCATACCTGATACCATGCCTGCAAATAGCCTGACATTTAGCGCCAAATGGGCGGCTAATACAAACACACCATATACAGTGAAGCACTATAAGGAAAACCTGGACGGAACATATACGCTCGATCTCACAGAAAATAAAACCGGTGCGACAGGACAGGAGACTTCTGCCGCAGCCAGAACATATACCGGCTTCACTGCACAGAAATTCAGCCAAAAGCCTGTTGCAGCTGACGGAAACACAATTGTGGGGATCTATTACAACCGGAACATTAACAGCCTGACCTGGGAAGTCAATGGTGGAAATCCACTGACCGGATCATATACTGTTGGTGACGTGAAGTACGGCACACCTTTAGAAATGCCTGAAATGCCCACCCGTACCGGCTATACCTTTGATGGATGGTATAAGGATGAAGAACTTACCATACCACTGGATGACAACGCCACCATGCCTGACGCTCCGCTGGCTCTCCATGCGAAGTGGACGGTAAACCGGTATACAATTACCTTTAACAGCAACGGGGGCAGCGAAGTAACCTCCATAACGCAGGACTATGGCACAGATGTGACTGAGCCCGCTGCTCCGGCAAGGACAGGCTATAACTTTGCCGGCTGGTTGCTGAACGGGGAGAAATATTCCTTTACCACCATGCCTGCCGAAAATATCACGCTGGTGGCAGAATGGATTCCTCTCAGCGATGTCCCGTACAAGGTGGAACATTATATTGAAAATCCCGACGGAAGCTATCCTTCCGAACCATATGAAACCGAAAACCTGCAGAGCAGCACAGGAACTTTTGTCACAGCTGCTCCGAAAAGTTATGAAGGATTCACCTTCAACCCGGATGTCAGCGGAACAGTTTCATCAGGTACCGTTAATGAAGAAGGCACCCTGGTTTTAAGGCTGTACTACACCAGAAACAGTTACAATATTACATGGGACGGCAACGGAGTCGATGTGTCCACCGATGGAGCAACCACCGGAAATGTGAAGTACGGTGCGCCTATATATAAACCGGCAGCAGCGCCTGTCCGCACCGGGTACACTTTTGCAGGATGGTATCAGGATTCGGCGCTGGCCATACCCCTGGAGGATAATGCCACAATGCCGGATGCCGAACTAACCATATACGCCAAATGGACACCGAACACATACACCGTGGAATTTGACCCGAACGGCGGCAGCGGCCAGATATATTCCCAGGACTTCGTCTACGATGTGTCCCAGGCACTGGCAGTCAATAAATATACCAAAACCGGGTATATTTTCAATGGCTGGAATACGGAGCCTGACGGTACAGGTACAAAGTATGAGGACCTGGCACCGGTTATAAACCTGACCGCCGAGGCGAACGGAACTGTTATACTTTATGCCCAGTGGCTTGAGGACACCGGCATAAAATACAACATCTGGATTGCAGGCAGACAGGTGACCAGTGTTAATGCAGGCAATGTATTGGGTGACGGGACGGTATCTTACAACGTATATACAAACACTCTGACACTGGAGGGTATTAATCTGAGCTATGGCAGCAGTGATCCCAAAGTAAGTGGTTCAGGTCATACAGGAGCAATTTACTCCAGCGGCAATCTAAATATTGAACTGGCAGATAACACCGAAAATACAATTATAAACGAGTTATCAACCGATAGTTGGAACTGTGGTATCTATGAATCAGGAAACCTGGTTATCACAGGCACAGGAGCCCTGACCGTTGTTGGCGGTAATGGCTACACAAGCCACGGTATCAGCGTCACTGGCAAGTTAACCATAAATGGCGGCAATATAGAGGCTGTTGGCCGGGAAGCCGAGGGTGTCAGCGGGATATATGCCGGCAGTGGTATCACAATCAACAGCGGGACGGTTACCGCTACCGCCGCAGAGGCAACAGGCGGTTTCAGCCGGGGCCTTGAGAGCTACACGGTTTTGATCAACGGAGGCACGGTTATAGCTGCAGGTGAGGATTATGCCATAGATGGCTACCTGACTTACGGTGCAGGATTGAAGATCGAGGCAAGCACCGACATCAGCGGAACGCCTGTTGATGAATATGATCCGCTGAAAATTGATAACTACAGGTACATTTCAATAAAACCCGAAACCTGATAAAAACCACATCCTGAACGGCGGGCTGATGCCCGCCGTTGTGTTGTTAAAAGCAAGAGGTGATTTTGTTGAAGCGTTGCCTATCCTCCATTATTCTTTCTTTCATTCTGATTATTTCCTTCTGCCCTGTCACTGTGGCAGCAGAAGCCGAACCCATCCGCATAGCCGTCATTGACACCGGAATCTCTGCCGACGCCATAGACCAAAAGAACATTGATGAAGGATATAACTATATTTTGTCAAACACCTCCACCGGGGACACCATAGGCCATGGCACTGCTGTTGCCGCAATCATTGCGGGCAGCGGCACTGCAGGGGTTACAGGCCTTTGCTCAGATGCTGTGCTGGTTCCCCTGGTTTATTACAGTAAAAGTGATGACAACAATGCCGTAAAAGGTGACCTGCCGATGCTGGCACAGATCATTCGTGATGCGGTGGATGTCTACAGTAGTGACATTATCAACATCAGTTCCGGAGCCAAAGTTGATACCCCCGACATCCGGGATGCGTTGGCATGGGCTGAGCAACACGGAGTACTGGTGGTTTCATCTGCCGGTAATGACGGTGACGGTACTGCATATTATCCGGGTGTATTTCCCACCGTTCTCTGCGTAGGAACGGTAAACAATTCCGGTGATGGCCCCGCGGCTTTTTCCAACCGGTACAACGGCGTGGATTTACTGGCTCCCGGTATGAATCTTGTATTGGTCGATCCAAAGGGTGAGACTGTTACAGTAAGCGGAACAAGCTTTTCCGCAGCCTGGGTTACAGGTGCAGCAGCAGCCTTACTGGGCGCAGATCCTACGCTGACACCGTATCAGTTGCGTAAACTTTTATGCAATACCACCCGGGACATTTGCACTGCGGGTTATGATACAGATTCAGGGTGGGGGATCGTGGATCTGCAAGCAGCTATGATACTGCTGCAAAGTGAGAACAAAAAGCCGCTGCCATTCGATGATGTGTCCGAAGATGACTATTTTTTTGATGCGGTTGAATGGGCACTTAAAAACGGTATAACCAGCGGAACCGCCACTTCTGCGTTTTCTCCCCGTCTGACATGCACCCGCGCCCAGGCGGTAACCTTTCTGTGGCGTGCGATGGGCAGCCCCGAACCACGGATTATTAAAAATCCGTTTTCTGACGTACATGAAACCGATTATTTCTACAAGGCGGTTCTTTGGGCGGTAGAAAAGGGAGTAACGTCAGGGACCTCGGATACATCATTCAGCCCTGATGAGATTTGCAGTGAGGCGCAGATCATCACTTTCCTGTGGCGGGCCAAAAACCGTCCGGATACGGCAGGAAGAAGCGAACTGGCGGCAGGTCTTGGAGAACATTACTACACCGATGCTGTGGCGTGGGCTGACACATACGGTCTTCTTTCATACGCCAATACAGATTTTGAGCCATCAAAAGAAGCAATCAGGGCGAATATAGTGACTTATCTCTATTACAGCAGAAGGCAGCAGACGAACAGATAAAACTGCGCTCTTTTACCAATCAGGCAAAGACTTTGGTATTGCAAAACAGTAACAGTCATTGTATGCTTTTTATAAGTACAAGTTGATTTCGGAGGCAAAATGAAAATAGGAAAACAGAAAAATATTGCTTTGATTGCCCATGATAACAGGAAAAAGGATTTGGTCGAGTGGGCGATGCGAAGAAAAGAAATTTTGAGCAGGCATTTTCTCTGTGGAACGGGAACGACTGCAGCTTTGATTTCAAAGGAAACCGGGCTTCCTGTAAGGGCCTATAAAAGCGGGCCTATGGGAGGGGATCAGCAAATCGGAGCTTTCATAGCCGAAGGAAAAGTTGATTTCATGATCTTTTTCTGGGATCCGCTGACCTCGCAGCCCCATGACCCTGATGTAAAAGCTCTTTTAAGGATTGCGGTGCTATATGATATCCCGGTTGCAATGAACCAGTGCACGGCGGATTTCCTGATTACTTCGTCATTAATGGAAGAAGAATACGAGACAAACATACTTACATATAAAAGCCAAATGGGATAACCAGCGTTCATGTTTTCTCAAGCAGCAAAGTATCTGCCGAAACTCACGCTCCGCGGTATTAATTAAATTTGACATTGTGATCTCCATATCCAGGGTTGCCCGGATTCACGCTCTCATCTTACGGTGATGCAGTACGGCTTTGAAACATGCTGCCCTGTGTCAAATCACCCGGACCACCCGCTGCTGCCTGCGAAAAGTAACTCAAACAGGTATGGTGACATTTGCCGTCAAGACCGTTATTGACTTTAACCGCTTTCTAAGTTAAAATTATAAAGCGATTATTGTTCAATATTGCCTGGAGAGGTATCGAAGTGGTCATAACGGGGCTGACTCGAAATCAGTTTGGGAGCAATCCCACGCGGGTTCGAATCCCGCCCTCTCCGCCATAATTTATCCGAAAACCCGCTACTTTAGTGGGTTTTCGCTGTTTTTACCGTTGAAAAACGCAGATTTTAATACAAAAATGAAATTACCGGCTGCATCGCTGCCAGTAAAACCTTGTCCGCCTGCTATACATAATAGAGCAGAGGCGCCTTCCCTAAACGATTGGCAAGACATCAGTCACTTCACCTTAACCGTCCCTCCACGCAATGCCTTGCCGTTTTATTCGCACGATTCCCGACATATACCACCCGGAAAGACTGCCACTTCCCGCCAAAGAGCATTGGGCTTATGAAAATTAAGTTTGCGGACAAACTAAGGGGCTTTGCGCGGTTTATGAAAACTACGAACATTGATTCTTTAGTTTTTTGTATAATTCTATTCATTTTCACAATATTAGTGAAGAGAGGTAATGCCACATGAGTATGGAAATCGGTTGGCTGGCCGGCAAAAAAACAAAAAAGAAAATAGAAAGAACGAAATCAAACAGAATTATTAAGGATATATTCGAAGAATACTTGAAAAAAAAGGGGAAATTATGTGAACCCCATCATTTAATAGTTGTAAAAGAAAGAAATCAAGACGGTGCTTTTTATACAGCTATTTACAATTCTGTATTAGAAAACATCATTACAGATGGCCACAACGTTTATTTGGCTTTGTACTCAAGAGAAGGACTTCTGAAATGCTTTAAAGAAATGAAGGGCTCTGAATTTAAATCACTTTTTAACCCATCCAATAATCAAGACGGTGTTCAAATAAGAAATAGTAAAGACGGAAACAGAAAGCTGATTACCATTACCAAATTCAATGGATGGACGGAGGAGAGCAATGCTTGAACTGGATAAATACAAAAGCCTCGCCGACCTTGCAACACCTCCTGCAGGATTCTTCTTCGAAGACGGCGTCGGATGCACCTACTCTGCTAACGAAGAAGGTCTCGCCTTATTGAAAAACGCCCTTTGCGTCACTTACAACCATACACGGAATATCGAATTTGAAGAAAGGAAAACTTTCAGACTCTATGTTCAGCAGGGACAATATAAAGGCAAGGCGAAAAACTACATAACCGCTATAAACAATAAAGACGGCAATCTCCACGCAAAGGTTTATTTTTTAAAATATTCCAGCAATGATGGAGAAACCCGATACAGAGTAATTGTGACAAGCGCCAATTTGACAGACAGCGATGAACTTAACGTATACGCGGTTTTCGACAGTGAATGCGAAAAAGATAATGATAATGATTTCACTAAAAAAATTATTGATTTTTTTTGCGGGCTACCGAATTGTCCCGAATTCGTTAAGGAATACGAACAAGCCTTCTTTAACACGAGCGCGGCATTTATTAAAGTTGACAAGAAAACCCTCAAAGCCATGGAGGAAGAAGCGGACAATGCTGAAAGGGTCCTGGTCGTTTCTCCGTTTTTGACTAAAGATACGGTTAAAATACTTTGTTTTCAATCAAAGTCTCATCTCATATCCTGCGGCGACCAATTCGAACTAATTGGTTCAAAAGATCTGGAAGGTATAAATTTATACACCTTTAATTCCGAGTGGGACCCGGCGGATTCCATGTCTGAAGAACAGGATTCCGAGCCTGAAGAACCGGTTCCTGAATCCGATCCGTCAATTTCCTGCTCTCCCGTTAAATCCAATAATGACGGCACGACCAAGCCTAGCGCTTTGCATGCAAAGCTATATGTATTTGAAAAACCTGGTGAACAAATAGTTTACATCGGCTCAGCAAACGCGACAGACTCGGCGTTCGGTAAAAATATTGAGGCGCTTATCAGGGTAGAACTTACTGATAAAATAGACATCGACTCACTTCTGAAAGATTTCAACTTATATTGCTGCAAGAATTGTGATGGCGATGAAAAAAGACAAAAGAAAAAAGAGTTTGAGGTGGCTTGCAGAGAAATTGTCCGTAACTTTTCTTATGATAACAACTCCTATAAAGCGCGAAACAAAGACGGATTTACATTGAGCCTTAAAATAGACGGGCAGGAGGAAAATAAATGCGATAAAGAATGCCTATGGCAGCGCAAGAAACAAGAAAGGCATATTGTCGAGCTTACAATAAGCAATGGAGAATACGGGGAAACGTTTCCTCTCTTTATTGACGGTAACAACTTGTGTATAGATGAAGAGCGTTTATATTCAGAAAGCACCGAGATGATTTACCGCGAACTCACAAGTAAAGACTACAGAAACGTCAACAAGGAAAATGCTGCATCCAAAGCCTCTCTTGATGGCTCATTTGCATCGAACTCTAAAATTGAAACCATCACAGGATATCTCTACTCAATAAAACCTAAAGATCAACCCAGAAAGATCTGCGAAATTATCAAGAACCTGCTTGAAAAGATTGACGATGAAAATGATAAACGGTATAAGGTTCTATCGTCCGCAAAAAAAGCATTAGAGAAAGTTTGGCCCAAGGAGGAGAACACAAATGGCGAACAATAAATTAGAAATTGCATGTCAAAAGTGCAATGAGCTTAAAAAAAAGCTTATGGGCTATCAAAATGCGTCTGTTGATATGATTTGCAAAAAATTCAGTAAAGGGGCTGATAGGATACTTCTTGCTGATGAGGTTGGCCTTGGAAAAACGATTATCGCCCAAGGGGTCATTGCAAACATGGCCAAAGCGCACTGGGAGAACAATAATGATCAAGATCGGCCTTTTCACGTTGCCTACATTTGCCCAAACAGAAATGTCGCTGAGCAAAACTTTCCGAAACTGCAAATATTTCCGGTCACTCCTGAACTTTTAAACAAAGAGGTGGCTGACAAAATAAAAGAGGCTTTGCAGAATTATCATAAAACAAATGATTGTGGTGCGAACCAACAAGCTTTCCTAAAGGAATCCTCCGTTTATACACGCGCATGGGATTGGTTGGCCGAAATTTTTAATGGTAAATCATTGGAAGATGCCATGGGTTCCGATTTGGTGAGAATATATCTCAACCCTGAAAATGAGAATATATATAGTAGCGAATGGTCAATTAATAAATATATAAGAACAAATAGCGATAATAGATTTGGAAAAGTAAGGCTCATTAGTAAGAAAATAATACATGCTGTTAAATTTTTAAAAAAAACCTGTATTGAGGTTTTAGAGAAAAACGGTTATCAAGATCTGGTAAATTTCTTATCAACAGCATGGGATGAAACTGGGAAATTCCGTAGTAAATGCAATAAATGCAGTGAATGCGACGAGATTTGTCCACACCATTGCTATTATTTCAACAAACGTGTAGCCCTCTACCTTTCCGGTATAGATAACAATCGTGCAGCCCTCTATCTTCCCGGCAGAGAAATTGTAGAGGATTATCGGCTATCGATGCAGCACCTGTATTCCGCAGAGGCGAAGTATCGCGGAATCGGCAAAATAATGCAGTTAGAATGTCTGACGCCCCAAACCTCGCTGAAAATCGGCGTCAGCTACGGCACCTTTTCCGAAAGAGCATTGCTCGCCGCCACGCTGGATTTTGCAGCCAATACAAAATTTAATTTTGCCGAAACAGAACACCCTATGCTGGGAAATGCAGAACCAAGTAATTTCCAGTCAGCCTACGAGGCATATTATGGAAGGCTTAGCAGATTGCCAAAAGATGATTTCGAAGAAATGGTTCCGCAAAATTACAGAGGAGAGCTTTCCTTTAAAATCAAGCCTGAAGAAGTTTGCACGCTTAGAAAAGCGTTTATAGAAAACAACATCGAACGGCTCAACTATGACCTGATAATAATGGACGAGTTTCAGAATTATTCAGAGCTTTTGAATTACAAAGAAGATAACAACGATGATAAAGGTAAAAATGATAGAAGAGATAGAGAAATAAATGAGGCAATTGGACTTGCACAGAAGCTGTTTGAAAAAGAGGGTTGCAAGATTCTCATGCTTTCGGCAACCCCATTTAAGATCACCGACTATGTTCCGGATGAATTCAATGACGATGAAGAGGAAAGCGGGTCCGATACCCGCGCGGTACAATCAGATGTCGACGATTTTTTTAAACTCGTTGAATTTCTTCTGCCAACTGAACGTTATCCTGCTTGGAAAAATGACTGGGATAAGGCAAGCGACAACAAAAAGAAGGAGACTCTTTTGCTTGAGGCTGGTATTCTACGCACGGAGCGCATTGCGGCCGCCAAGCACAACCCGGTATATGAATATCCTTCAGAGCGGATCATACCAGATTTTGAATATGCTCTACGTGCCAACCGCGCAATGGCCGACGCGTCCGCATACCGCAATGGCTACGGACGCACGACGCCCTATGCTCTGAGTTTTGCGGCAAGCTACAACCTTTATGGTAATGAAGTTTGTGCAGAAGTCCAGGACGAACGGGTTTCAAGAAAAGACGAATCACTTTTCCTCAGCGAGAGACAGCTTGAGGGCTGCGAAGAAATAATGAGCGGCAACAATGCGTTTGAGGAACTGAAATCCGACATTTTCAGTAAAAAACAAACCGGTGGAGTCCGATATGACCGAACTTTGTTTTCCCCTGCATCAATGCTTTGGATACCCCCGAGCGAAGCCGAAAAGCTCAGCGGCGCTTTTGAAGGAAGAAGAGGTTTTAGCAAAACCCTTATTTTCAGTAACTACCGCATGACCCCTATGGCCTTTACATATCTGCTATGCCATAAGGCAAAGGTAGATTTGCCTAAAATGGAAAAACAAGTTGCCTTAAGTGAAGAAGACGTAAAGGAAAAAATTAAGCAATTTAATGAGGAAAAGGTTAATGAGCAAATTGATAAAGAAAAGTATCCCAAAACAGCAGCCGAATTCCAGGAGTTTTTTACAAACTTGTTTTGCAGCGAGTATGGCATCGCCGCTATAAGGAGTGTATACCCGAACAACGATTATCTTCAGGCAGTAAAAAAATATTGTAATGATGGATGCTTTGATGAGATGCTGCGCGAATACTTTTCCCTTCTGAAAAACGAATATAACGGCAGCGACTGGCGCATTGCCTCCACTATTTCGAAGATAAGCAGGCTGAAGATTCCCGCTCTCAAGCTTTATTTAAAACTAAATGAAACCAACGAAGTCGGAGTTAAGTATCTGAAAGCAGCGAATCATTTTGCCGTCGGCCTGTTCTCTGAGGAAAGCAACGGGGACACCGAAAGGCGCCTTGCCAATATCAAAGCTGCTTTCAACTCACCCTTCTGGCCGTTCGTGTTTATATCCACATCGATCGGAACCGAGGGCATCGACCTGCACTGGTACGCCCGCAATATAATACATTGGTCGGTTCCCTCACGCCCGATTGACCTTGAGCAGCGGGAAGGCCGCGTGCTGCGTTATAACTGTCATGCATTCAGACTGAACAAAGCTCTTAATCCTGTTAAAAGCGAAGCAATGGAGTCAGACTGGACGGACAGCGGCTTGTTTGAGAGCCAGCTCAACTTCTTTAAAGACGAGGAATTCGATGGCAAAAATGGTTGCTTCCACGTTACAAGGAAGGTTTATTTCGACGTTTTCAGCCCCGAGGAAAAAAAGTATGCCAAAGCAAAAAAGATAGTCTCCCGCTATCGCCTGATGATAGGCAAGGATAATCAGGCCATAAAAGATTTCTTTGAAAACCCGGATAAGGTGCAGGCGGATATAAAGCCAATCTGCCTTGCGCCGTGGAAGCATAGAAAAGAGACATGAAAAATCCGTTTGAAATTTAAGAAGCCCAGGCAGAGAAGTTTTAGATACTTCAGCCCCAGTGCAGTCGTCACTTTTGTGAATGAAGCAGCTTAGTTGTGACAGCCCTTGCAATCCTACACTTATCGCTGTTCCTTCATAGCATTTGGGCAGAACCCCAGCATGCAGACACTTTTGTATATCTCCAGGTTTTTTGGAGTTTTTTATTTTATCAGTAATTTCAGCCTCTTTATATTCTAAATTGTATAGCCGTTCTTTCTTGACATACTTCATAGCTACTGCATGTTGAGGATGTCTTCACGGCTTTCATAACCTTTGTCTGCAACGACTTCCAAAGTCTCAGTCTCCAGAGTCTCTTTTACTTTTTCCATCATTCATATTTAAATTCTTAACTAAACAGTCAATTACACGAACCGGATTATCTTGACCGATAAAATCATCAATGCAATCGGGAAGAAAGCCAACAGGCTTTTCCAATGCAGTGTCTTATTTGCCAAAGGTGTTGATGCTACACTTTTCTTTCGGGTGCCATTGTTGTAAAAGCAGGCGCTTCAATACATGGCTCCTTGTACCTGTATCTTTGTGCCAACCCACGGATTGAGTTGTACCAGTTGCCCGTCACCTCGTTGACAATGTGAAGATCGCCGTCCTTCTCCTCCATTTCAAACAAAAGCACGCGTTTTAACGGATGGATGTTGGGACAGTGCAATGCCATCATCAGTTGCCCTTCAAATGTATGAAACAGCATCGAGTGGCCCCCGTCATGGGCATAAAGCGGTTCTGGCTTCTGCACCCATGGACCAGTCAGCTCTCCTGAAAGGCTTTTGGCATAACCTGTGGCGTAGCCATGCCTGGTGAAATTTGACCACAGCATAATCAAGGTTCCATCCTTCATCCGGTACAGAAACGGACCGTCGGTAACATATCCTCCTCCGTCGTGGTCACTGACAAGCTTATCTCTCCATGACGCTTCGGATGCGCGGAAAAGTATAACAGGAGGCCCGATGGCTTCTCCCAGGTCATCAGACAAGGGAATTGCGGCTATTTGACCATCGAATACCTGGAGCCATTCGTGGCAGAAAACCATCCATGGCTTACCCTTCCTGTCCACATACAGTGTGCCGTCCAGGCATTGCCAACCTTTTGGTGTAACGGGTTCTTCCCTGACAGGCTTGAATGGGCCCAGCGGGGAATCGGATACGAGGCACTGGCATTTACGGTAAGTGCCCTTTGCCCTGAACGAAGATATAATGTAGTATTTGCCGTTCCATATATGGCATTCGGGAGCCCAGTAATCAAGATCTGCCCAGAAACCATTCCGTTCAAATACAAGCTGGGGTTCACTCCAGTTGATCAGATCTTCACTTGCCACGGCATAAAAGGTGCCGCCATCTTTTTGCCACGGAAAAAGATCTTTATTGAAATTTCTCGCATACATGTAATATTTCCGTGATACCGGGTCGGCTAATATAAACGGATCACTGATATTAATATTGCGGATGTGAAACGGATAATCCATTTTTTCTCACCCCTGGATTTCAAAATATTGACAGGCTTGATTTTGCATACGTAAAAGGTTTCACACTTTATCACCGGTTATTATCAGATACAGGCTATGGCATAACAGCCAAATTCAAAATAATCCCAAGTATCATTTTATATGTCGGTGCAATATAATTCAATAACATGGTTAAAAAAAGCAGGCCTTTTCCATCGGTACAAACATATTGTTCAGCCGGAGCAGAAAGGATATTTTCAACTTATTCACAGGGAAATTAAACCGAAAACAGGGTCATATGCATCAAATGACTGTTGACTGTAACTTTTTCTCATATTAATATATATATAACTTTCAGAAATAATTTTAACGGAACTGTGTATGAAACCCGGTTAATACCATATTCCATTAATGGTGAACTTATTATTGTAAATATTCCATATAAGCGATGAAGAGAAGAGTAGGTTATTGAAGTCTTTTACAGAGAACTCCGGTAAGCTGAGAAGGAGCAAAGAACAGATAACCGAAGATGGTCTCGGAGCTTTCGCACCGAACCCTGTCCAGGGCTTAGACTGCGACGGGTGCTCCCGTTACAGGGCCGGAGTATAACCAGGATCCATTTATCCTGGCGTACTTGCTGAGGTTGGTGCTGTGACGCATCAATGAATTGGGGTGGTAACACGAAGCATAAAGCTCTCGTCCCCAGGATTGCATCCTGGAGATGAGGGCTTTTTTGATGTGTCTGAAGTGAGGCCGCGTTGAGCCTCTTTTCATATATTATTTTGAAATGGGGTGTATACATGAATGTACTGATAGGAAATGCATGGCCTTATGCAAACGGCTCCCTGCATATCGGCCATATAGCCGCATTATTGCCGGGTGATATCCTTGCAAGGTATTTCAGGGCAAAAGGCGACAGGGTTTTCTTTGTATCGGGCAGTGACTGCCATGGCACTCCTGTTGCCATCCGGGCCCGGCAGGAGAACAAAACGCCGGGGGAAATAAGCGACTTCTATCATAACGAATTTACCGAGTGTTTCAACCGTCTTGGATTTTCCTATGATCTTTACGGCAAAACCTCGAGCAGTGAACACAAAGAATTCGTCAAAGATTTTCACAGGAAATTATACGACGGAGGATATGTCTATGAGAAAAGCACACCGCAGGCATACTGCGGAAAATGCGGGCAGTTCCTGCCCGATCGCTTCGTAAAGGGTTTATGCCCTCATTGCGGCAAGCCTGCCAGGGGTGACCAGTGCGAAGCATGCGGAAGCGTACTGGAACCCGAAAACCTGCTTAATGCAGAATGCAGCATTTGCGGAGAAACGCCTGAATTTCGCCCTGCAAACCATCTTTACCTGTCTTTGACCCGCATGAAAGAAGAACTTGAAAAATATATACTGAGCCACAGCGACTGGAGAAAAAATGCCTATGAGATGTCAAAGCGGTATATTTATGACGGACTGCGCGACAGAAGCCTGACCCGTGACCTGGACTGGGGAATTGACGTTCCGAAGGACGGATTTGAAGGCAAAAAAATTTATATCTGGGCTGAGAATGTCCTTGGATATCTTTCTGACTGCCATACGTTATGCCTCAGGCAGGGTATTGATTTCGTTGAATTCTGGAACAGTTCAAGGCAGTATTATGTGCACGGCAAGGACAACATACCTTTTCATACGGTAATCCTGCCTTCACTGCTTTTAGGCCGGACCGATATAAGGCTGAAACTTCCCGATGAAATAATATCCAGTGAGTATCTGACCCTTGAAGGCAGGAAAATTTCCACCAGCGGAAACTGGGCGGTATGGGTGAAGGATATTATCGAACGGTACAATCCTGATTCGATACGTTATTTTTTGATCAGCAACGGCCCCGAAAAAAGGGATACCGACTTTACATGGAGAGAATTCATCAACAGCCACAACGGAGAGCTTTTAGGCGCATACGGAAATTTTGTGAACCGCAGCCTGGTGTTTATTCAGAAATATTTCGAAAACAACGTGCCCGAAGCAGAATGCAACCCGGATATCACACAGGGGCTGAAAGGGCTTTTCACTGATACCGGAGCACTTATTGAGAAGGGTGAATTCAGGGAAGCATTGGACAAAATATTTGCATTTGTCAGAACAGCAAACAAATACTTCGATGATGAGCAGCCATGGATCACCATAAAGAGCAATATTGAAAAATGCAGGGAAACCTTGAATACCTGCGTCCAGATAATTGCCAATCTTTCACTGCTCCTTGAACCATTTCTGCCCTTTTCGTCGGCAAAGGTCAGAAAGATGCTGAAGATGGAAAGTGCAGTGTGGCAGCATACCGAAATTAATGCAGGCCTTTCGCTTAATCCGGTGGAAATCCTGTTTGAAAGAATAGATAAAAAACTAATCCGGGAGGAAGAGGAAAAGCTGGCTTCCCAGGCAAAGAACCGATAACAAATGAATGAAAGAAACAGCAGATCCAATATGCTATGTAACCACGGAAAAAACCGCTGCAGCAGATTTCCTGGTTTCTGCAGCAGCGGTTTGATTTCAATATTGCAGGCAATTTATTTTTTACTGGTTTCATGTCTTCCTGTTATATCCTGGTACATAACATTCATACCTCAAATTTACGATAAGCGCCCTGTGCATTGTTGCCGGGTTTAATCCCTTTATTGCCGGCCGGAATGTTAATTCCACAGATGGATATCACGTAAATTTTTTGCTGCAAAAGTAAAAAGAGAACCAATGGTCTTTAACACAAAAATCCTGGTATCATCATCTATATCCTTAATTGCTTTAAGCACGGCAACAGCTTTTTTCTGCCGGTCGCCGGTCAGGTCATAAATTGTTATGGCACCTGTTGCCCTGATAACCTGGTAAAGAGTATCAACGAACAACTCGCGTTTGTTGTTGTCCAATGAGCCAATCCATTTATTCAGCGTTGAGTTCATGAACATCGCACTGTTTCTTACCGTTTGGACATAACAAAAATCACTGTCGTCAACAAGCCACGAAAAAGGATCGTGCTGCATGATCCAGAACCGGTTGCTTTTTACTACAGAGTAGTTTTCCTGGTTATGCAAAAGCATTCCTATTACCGATGACTGGGGCAAAGTTTTATTTATCCGATCCTTCATGTCCAGGTATTCGCTGCACTGAAAAAATTCCCCGGTGAATCCCGGGCCGTCATGGTTGAAAACATGGGTAATCCTGTTCCGAACAGGTTTATTGCATTTTACCGAGGAGTAAACTGCTATGTTTCCCCCCTTTGAATGGCCACCGACTTTTAAATCGCCTGAAATCAGTTCTGCCACAGTATTAAGGTACTTTACTCCTTCTTCCTGCGACGGAACCGGGCTGATAAAACCCATGTTGAAGTCTTCCTTCCATCCGACAAAGGTCGCGTCGGTTCCGCGGTAAGCAATGTATGCAGTTCCATCATCCAACAGATATGTGACAGCCGAAAATTGCTTCTCGGATGTGAAATCTATATTATTTACATAAAAAGTCATTTTGGTATCACGAAATCTCGGACTGTTTGCCATGGCATGAAAAAGCTTCCGGTTGCTGTCGCTGTCTCTTACGTCATGAAACAACGAATCAAGGTTTTCTCTTTGCGCCAGTTCCGCTATACTGACCGGTCCGGCCATATCTGATAAACCGGGTACAAAGCCGTCAAAATGTATATATGCAAATTGTGACAGGACAAGGCTGTCAACTGCATTAAACTTTCTCTGTTGAAAATCGCTGCTTTCTTCGGCTGCATAATCAATTATATTTTTCATACCTTTCCTCCCGGTTATTCATTTGAAAGATTTGCCCGTTGCAATCAATCTGCCGTTATGCATTAATAGGTTGACACACCGGCAATTTCATATTCTCATCCAAGAAGTTTCCTTTTTGAAATTGAACCATTCTTAATGTATGAAATTCAGTTCATTGTGTGATAAATCAACCGCACGGTAAAAACCTATTAATTTCATATTAATTTCGTTATTGAATAACATTAATAATTCTATTGTATAATTTTTTCCGGCAATTATTTTACGTTACTGTTCAGCGGTTATATTTGCAATATCCGCCTGGGTGTCCTGCTTCGGGCGTTTTGGCCTCTTTTAGCAACAAAGCACGTATTTTGTACACGCTTAAGATTTTTACCCTGTTTAACCTCATCATAAACCGCCATCTGCAGATGAAACAAAAATTATGAAGAATTAAACGAACCAACAAGAAAATATTCTATTAGAAATTACTGTTGATTTTTCAATTTATTGTACCATATTCAAGTACAGTTACGCCTGGAAGATGCCTGATCAAATCATCCATTGCACCGTAGTATCGCATTATTAACATAAAAGGGCTTTTTACTGTAATCCTGGATAAAGTTATTCCAAAGCAATTTCTCATGAAAAAAGGCACTTGAAATCCCTTCCTCAGCGTAACTCAGAGGAATTGCCGCTAAAATCCATTTCCTCTCTTCCGGCGGTATTCCGGATTCCAAAACCCAACAGCATCCAGAAAAGCGGCGAAACCGCAACAGTGCTGTCGTTAAACAATCCCGCCGTACAGTACGCAATAACGGACATCAGGATTCCCAGTGCAACAATTTGTTTTCGTTGTGCTTCTTCACGGAAGCCGCCGGTTAATGCTGTTTCTGTTTTTTTACAATATCTTCCTACATTGAAAAAGGTTCTGATGATATACCAAATAATTATAATCATAATGCAGATTAAGGAAAGAACTCCGGATCCGAGGGCTATCTGCAAATACCAGTTATGCGGCTTGCCTATAATAACCCAGACGGCTCCATAGTTCAGCTTTCCGACAATATCATTCTGAGGAAAAATGAATGTAAATGTATCGGGACCATAACCGATAAAAATTGCTTTTTTCAACAGGGGTATGGCTCTCGACCATATATATCCCCTGCCCGATGCAAAGGATTCCCTGCCTTTAAAACCGAACGATTCCACCGGAGAAATATCTGTAACTTGTCCATTATATCCTACAACCTTCATCTTTCGGTCTATCAGCGCAAACTCTATGTCCTTTCCTTCTGTTTTAAGCATAATCCATGAAACTTCAGGCTTTTCAACTACATACCCGGTAATATCGGAATAGGGGTCATTTAAAAATTTAATGACATCATCGTTCATTTGGAATGGAATCTCTTCGGATTTTTCATTATAAAACATGAATCCGCCGCCATTGTTTTCCAGCCTGATAAACCAGCGGTTTGTTTCTATGGAAGCCGACGTGCCATTAAGTTTTATATCCTTAAAAATGAGTTTATCGGGATTACTATCGGGTTTAAACGGATTCATGCTCTTTATTTCATCCGATAACACCCCGTTGCTGTATGAATTCATCAGTAAAAATATGCAAAGTCCGTACAGAATAAAAGCAATAACCCATTTAACCTGCTTTTTAGATATTCTCCACAGCAGAACACAAAATACAGGAAATGTAACAACAATGGCAAGGTAACCCGCCCTGGACATAGAACCGGCGGTTAAAAAGAATGCCGCACCATAAAACAATAACAGGCAGGCAATTTTCCTTGCATGATTCGTTTCAATGATTACCAGCATCATGGCAAGCGTCAGTAAAACAGCTCCATAAGTACCTACGTAGTTTGTGTTCCCTATCGCAGACGATATGGCATAGGGTTCTTCCATCGAAATAACTCCTGTAAATTCCAGAACACCCGGAATTGAAACCAAAACAGCTGCAACCAGTGTCATTTTCAGTATTACAACCATCTTTTCGATACCGGGGACCAGGTAATATGAGAAAAGAAGGATGCAGCAATAGCACAGCTGCGTAAGACCTCCTTCATACATGTCTACAATACCGAACAATGCTGTAATCTTATAATCTGAAAAACATATTGACAGCAGCAGGCAAACACAATAAGGAACAAGAAGATACAGTATATTCGGAAACCTTTTGTCCTTATCCTTTTGGAACAGGAACACAATGAACAGCAAAATGGCCGAAAGATAAAGCAGGAGTGCTTTAATCAGGCAATAATAATCGTCAAACCATTGGGTGTTCAGCAATACCTTCCTCATCTCTTCATTGTGAAAGACCCGGATACGAAGTTTTGCCAGCGGAATAAGCACCGTTATTATTACGTACGGGATATATCGGCATATTTTCAGTTTATCCGGGCTGTTTCTTTCGATCAAGCTATCCATACAAACCTCTAAACGTTAAAATACAGTCAGTGTATATTTATGTTTATAATATAACATACCCTTCGTTATTCGTATACTTCAACGTTCTTCCCGGATACAGCCTCCCGGGTTCAATCATAAGCCCGTCTTCAGGAATAATAATATTGCTGGTTTCATTTGGTTTTTCTATATCCAATGATTTTAACCAATAAATTGGTAGTTCTTCGTACAGCATGGGGTTCTTAATAATAACAGCAGTCAAACCTGCCAAATTTTAAATAAACCCTGTCCTCACAAGGGGACAGGGTTTTATGTGCCGAATACTTTTTACAATACCATATTGATTTTACCGGCATTCAAATAAGGTTTTCATGTAAGTTCAACGCTTATATATCAACATTCAACGACGTCTATGGTTAATTCCGCTTTCTCCAGACCATTTCCTTCTATCGTTATATTCACCCTGCCCGGATAATCAGCAGCCTGAATGTAGGCACACAGCAGGCCATAATAGGTACGGCGTTTATTACTTCTTCCCAATGTATGATCCAGCGGGTTGCCGTTATCCATAGCCAAAAGCTTTCCTGCTCCGGTTACCGTAACTGTCAGTTCATCTTCTGCCAGGATTGACAAATTCCCATCCTTGTCAAGCAACGAAATCTCAATATGTGCTACATCCCGCTTGTCAGCCTTTAACGTCTTTGTGTCTGCCTTTGCACAAATTGCTGCAGGTACACCCACGGTTCTGACAGTATGACTTGCAATCTCATTTCCTTCACGGTCATAACCAACCGCCTCCAGAACACCGGGTTCATAAGGTACATCCCATGCAAGGAAAAGGTCGTCGGTATTGGGGAATGGTTTTGATAAATCAAAGTTTGGCCAGTAATCTATTCCCCTGGCCGGGTATAAATATGCTTTTTCGCCATAGCTTTTACCGTTAAGGAACAGCTCGACACTGGCACATGAAGTATAACAAAGGACAGGGACGATGGTACCGGGCTCAACATCCAGGTTCCAGTGGGGGAATATATGTACTGTTGGTTCATTTCTTTTCCAGATGCTCTTATAGAAATAGAACGCATCGGTGATGAAGCCTGCCATATCCACTATTGCACCTTCGGAACCTCGTCTTGGATATGTTGCTTCTCCCATGTAATCTACTCCGGTCCAGTAATATGCTCCGGCTATGTAATCTCTTGTTTCAATAAAGCGAATATATTTTGCCGTTTCAACAGGCGCTGAATAATATGGTAAATGCCACGGACCTCCATTTCCGCTTCTGCGTTTAACGAACCGGTATTTGCCGCGGGAACCGTGAAGCACTCCCGTTTCGGTAACAAGCATGGCCCAGTCCGGATGCTTTACTTTGTCCGGTTCATGGAATAACTCTGCCCGGTCTTTCCAAAGGTTAATCCAGTTTAATCCCTTTAAGTCCTGTTCAGCAAGGAAAGCTTCATAGGTATATTCACTGTTCAATGCAAGCATATTTGTGCCCTGTGTAACCGGACGGGTGGGATCAATACGGTGGCACATTTCTCTCAGGTGTCTCATTAGTTCATAACCGTTAACATCGTATACTTCCTCTACTTCGTTTCCTGCAGACCATGCTATAACGCATGGATGATTTCTGTCTCTTTTCATAATGATCTCTACATCAGCCGCATGCAACTCTTCAAATCTTTCGGCATAGCCATGACTGACAATCCCCAATTGGCCCCGGGCTTTGCTGTTCTTCACGTGTGTCCATTCATCAAAAAATTCATCCAGCACATAAAAACCCATTCGATCCATCAAGTCCATCAGTTGAGGATCACATGGGTTATGTGCGGTACGGATACCGTTAACACCGCATTCCTTCAGCTTTCTCAACCTGCGCTCCCATACCTTTACCGGAACTGCGGCACCCAGCGCACCTGCGTCATTATGTATGGCCATGCCGTTAATCTTTTCACGTAAATTATTGATAATAAATCCTTTTTCGGGATCAAACCTTATGGTACGAATACCAAAGGGAGTTTTATAAGTATCCACGACAGTACCGTTTTTCACGATAATGCTGACAATGTCATACATATATGGTGTGCCGGCGCTCCATAAAACAGGATTCTTTATCGTGACATTCTGCTTAATTGTAACTCCCTTGCATGCCGCACCGATTAATATTTCATCTTCCACCTGGGCCCAGAGTTTTCCATCCTGGTCACATACCTTTGAAATCAGCCTGACCTTTGCATCTTCATCTCCATCGTTGTCTATCTCGGTACGGATGGTCAACTGAGCCACTCCGTTTTCAATACTGTCGGTGGTAATATATGTACCAAAAGAAGCAACATGAACTTTATCGGTAACTCTCAACCATGCATCGCGTGTAATACCACTGCCTGAATACCAGCGGCTGTTAGGCTGCTCTGAATTGTCAACACGTACAATTACCAAATTGGGTTTTCCGAATTCAACGTACGGTGTGATATCGTATTCAAACGGAGTATACCCGTAGAAATGCTTTCCCAGAAAATGACCATTAAGCCAGACAGAGCTGTCTTGATATGCACCTTCAAAATGCAATGTTATGGATTTATTCTTAAAATTCTCGGCCAGTATAAACTCTTTCCTGTACATGCCCACACCGAAACGCCAGTTCATCGCTTTTGTAAGCGGATCTTCCCCGGTGGCCGGATAATCCATGCACCAGTCATGGGGCAAGTCCACCTGTCTCCATTCTCCTACTCCCCGACAGGCGTCCTCATAAGCCAAATCCCCGAAATGAAACTGCCAGTCCAGAGAGAATAATTGCTCCCTATCATTGCTTTCGTATTTGCATATCATGGTTCTTTCCTCCTTAAAGCTTTTGATATTAAACAGCGTAACCCATTTATTCTCCCGTCTCCTTTGCAGCGATTGATTTTATACCCCGCTGCTGAGCCTGAACTTCGATGGCTTAGAGCATCATACAAACCTTTTCCCAGGCACGGAAAAACGGCCGGCCATTTTACATCCGCATTTACCAATATACTGTGATTACGTCCCGGAATACGTTGTATAAAACACCCAAGATGTAAATCAACAGAAGTACCGTTTTCATCCATATACTTCCCGGAGCCATCAATTAACAATGCACCGCTATAAAATTGAAAAACACTGTCTATGTTACCTTGATGGCAGTAGTTCTTCCATAAAATCCGCAGCTGACGACACCATTTTTGGAATCATTCCCAACAGTATCATAAACACCCGTTGATTCGGAGAAACGCTCGGATTGACCTTTCTAATGCAAATATAAGCTTCGCACCGAACAAAATCAATAAAATCAAACCATTAAAAATCTATTCTTTTTCTCTTACCTTTATTTCATTAATGGACGCAAAACACGAAACTAAGTATTATGCAGCTTTATATATTAACCGGTCACAACTTGCCATTACTGCTGAATAAATGTTAAAAAAACCGTGGGCTGTTTTGCAGGAACAAGTTATATCAGGGCCAATCGGTTATAATATGCGAACTCTCAACAAGCCCCCCTGATTAACTCACCGAAAATCAAACAAACTTTTGCTCCCCAAAAGTATCCTTTCTCTAATAAGCGTCATTATCTTTGGCTTCCATATTTAATTCTATAAAATTAAAAATAAATTTGCCATCATTCAATCTTAGGATTCATAGCAATTTATTACTGTTCTTTTAAATTAAAAAGGTTCCGATCCTTTCACTTATATCAAAATTACGCTAAACTAATGAATAATAATTGCCGAATTACTTAATAAGCATTTTTGTTAAAACTGCTGTTATAGTGTTCTTATACATCCATGAAAATTGCCAATTTGCTCAATATCCATTTTGATGATATAATTAAAATTGAAAGTTTGCATAAATTCCGATTAATACCCATTTGCGTTGATATTCAGATGTTAAGAATTATTAATGCGGTGCGTGACAATGAAACTTTTGCTGGTGGAAGACGAATTCTATACCATGGAAGGAATATTGAAATCAATTAATTGGGAGTCACTTGGAATCAGCGAGGTATTGACTGCCGATGACGGCAAAAAAGGCCTTGAACTGGCTAAAAAACATGCTCCTGATATTGTTCTTACTGATATGTACATGCCAAAAATGGATGGTGCCGTTATGGCAAAGAGTATCAGAAATTTCCTGCCAGACTGCGCCTTCATTTTTATAAGCGGCTATTCTGACATTTCTTATTATAAATCTGCCATACAGGTATCCGCCATGGAATTTATCAATAAACCCATAATAATAGATGAGCTTGTCAGAGTTTTGGAAAAAAGCGTTAATTACGTCAAGGACAATACAACAAAAAAGCATTGTTACTTCAACTATAAAAGTAACGAACTGGCTTTATATATTATCAATGAGAATGCGGATAATAAAAAACTCATTGATATGTGGATAAACTACGGCATGCCGTACAGTGACAATTACTTTTATCACACCATGCTTTTAAAACTTGGTAATACAGGCAATGACTTTGTTGAAATAAGCAAACTTGCCAGGGTACTGGGAATAAGCGTTGCCATCGGATGTACAGAAACCGGATTGGTTATACATGCTGCCATTCCTGCTAAAAACAATTACTTTTTAAATACATTTTCCAGAGGTATACTGAATAAGTACAATAACGAATTGGATTACCTGACTGTAGGAAAACCCGTCAGAAATCCTGTTGAATTAAGGGACTCTTATCTTGATGCCGCCAATCTGATAAAACTTAGATTCTTTTATCCGGAAAGACACTTTTTTACTTTTGAAGAAAAAACCTCATCGCTTGTCGGCGAGTTTGACCC
>Ga0134103_1000204_pt1 | contig 74869 bp, 65 predicted proteins | sample 14_taG_2_FD_94445 | JGI IMG/M metagenome (GOLD analysis project Ga0134103, IMG submission 94445) | Switchgrass degrading microbial communities from high solid loading bioreactors in New Hampshire, USA - 14_58_20_212_A1 metaG | ecosystem: Engineered > Bioreactor > Semi-continuous > Anaerobic >...
GGTATATACCAAAAAAGATTACAAATTTCTGGTGGCAATAACGAGAAGGACACACCCGTTCCCATCCCGAACACGGTAGTTAAGCTTCTCAGTGCCGATGATACTTGGATGGAGACGTCCTGGAAAAGTAGGTCGCTGCCAGATTTATATTCCTCAATAGCTCAGTCGGTAGAGCATGCGGCTGTTAACCGCAGGGTCGTAGGTTCGAGTCCTACTTGAGGAGCCAAAAGCCTTATTAGCTAATTGCTAATAGGGCCTTTGTTGTACTTAATTTTTTTTTTTAGGAGCTTATTGCTTCTGAGTGAATGAAAATATATCTATAAAAAATATGGTACATTTGTTTTATGAAATCCATATAATAAAAATTTTAAAAAAAATATAATTTAATCTGTTTATATTTTTTTAAGAATACGATATATAATTTGTGTATTATACTTTATAATTTGTTGAAAAACGACAGTAGAATTCTGAATGAGACTATTACATTTGGACAATACGTACTGTTGTTTTGTGTAAAGCAAGTTATAAAGTGAATTTATATATTTTTCAGAAAAGGGGATGTATTTATGAAAAAACTGTCTAAATTATCATTGGTTATTACAGGTGTATTAATAACAAGTGTGGTTACAGTAAGTTCTGTGTGGGGCTATAATGCTTTAAGAAAAGTAGATGCTACTGCCAATGACAACATTAAGATCTATTATGACGGTCAGTTAAAGTCTTTCACAGAAGAAGACGGTTCAAAGATATCGCCTGTAATAATAAACGGCAGAACATATTTACCGCTCAGAGCTATTGCGGATTTAGTCGGAATAGGAATTGAATGGGATGGTGCTACTCAATCTATTAAATTATCATCCAATAACCCCGGTGTACCTTACAAAGACAATACTCCAGTGAATTCTGAAACTGTTCCGGCCAATAGTACTCCAGTTCCGACAAGTGCATCAACATCCGGCTCTACTTCGGTATCTTCAAAGAGTAAAGGAACTTTGGATGACCCTGTTAAATTGGGAGAATCATATTCGTGGTCAGCAAGAGAAAAGTATATAGATACTATGGCATCGGCTAATTATACTTATACTGTTAAAAAAGTTGAGCCTATAACAGTTGAACAGATTGCTGCCCTGGGCTTTAAGACAGACTCGGATGATTATAAATTTGACTACGTTATGCTTACTTGTGAATTATCCGTTTCAAATGCAGAAATTGAGTCGGGAACTGCTTATCTGAATTTGCCGTTCTACAGAGATGTATGGGGTTCCAAAACACCTTTAGGATATAGTATAATTGGCGGTACAGACTATGGATTTGAAGGCAGTATGAAGAAAAAAGTGGAAGAAGTAACAAGAGACAGTAAGGGTTACATGAAACAAATTAGTGCTGGGGAAGTAAATAGCTTCAAGTGCGAAGGTAAAATTATACTTCCTATAACAAAAGGTCAAGAAAACTACCTGGTTATAGTTAAAGATGAAAGCTTGGATTATTCTGATAAATTTATATATTTCGCTTTGAAATAGGAAATCACTTCAATAATAAACGGGGTACAGCTTATATATGGCTGTACCTTATTTATTTTAGGAATTTTAATTTATAATTATACCGGAGTGCGTTTTCATTGATAGAAATAACAATAACCACCTTGACATCGAACATATGTTCGTGCTATTCTGAATATAGCAGGTGATGATATTGGAAAGAGTTATACTTCATTCGGATCTCAACAGTTTTTATGCCAGTGTGGAGTGCATGAGAAATCCTGAAATCAGGGATAAACCTGTAGCTGTCGGTGGTTCCGTTGAACAGCGGCATGGGATTATTCTGGCCAAAAATTTGATTGCAAAGGGTTATGGTATCAAGACAGGAGAGGCAATTTGGCAGGCAAGACAAAAATGTCCCGATTTGATTGTTCTGCCTCCCGATTATAAGACCTACCTTTATTTCAGCAGTGAGGCAAGGAGGATTTACAGCTGTTATACAGATTTGATAGAGTCCTTTGGAATAGATGAATGCTGGCTTGATGTCACTGAATCCTGCAAACTTTTTGGAGACGGTGAACGCATTGCCGATGAAATAAGAGAACGAATGAAAAAAGAGCTGGGCATTACCTCCAGTATCGGTGTGTCCTATAACAAGATTTTTGCAAAGCTGGGAAGTGATATGAAAAAGCCCGATGCCACTACTGTTATTACTAAGGATAATTTCAAACGGAAAGTATGGCCTCTTCCGGTCTCGGATTTACTCTATGTGGGAAGGGCCACGACTAAAAAACTTGTTAATATAGGAATATACACCATTGGTGATCTGGCAAACTTGAATTTGGGTTTTCTTAAAAAACTTTTGGGGAAATGGGGTGAAACTCTTTGGATATTTGCAAACGGTCTTGATACGGTACCGGTTATGAAAAGTGACCAGCAGAGCACTATTAAAGGCATAGGCAATAGTTTGACAACCCCAAGGGATTTGGTAAATAATGAAGATGTGAAACTGCTGCTTTATGTGCTCAGCGAGAGTGTATCCGAACGCCTTAGAAAATATAATTTTAAAGGAAATACCGTTCAAGTGTATATAAGGGACAATGAATTGAACAGCATTGACCGACAGGCAAAATTAAATTTCAGCAGCTGTGTTACGGAAGATATTGCAGACAAGGCTTATGAAATATTTTTAAACAACTGGAAGTGGGAAAGGCCTATTAGAAGTATTGGAGTAAGGGTTACAGACCTGGTAACGGCAGATACCTGCGTACAGCTTAGTCTCTTTTATGACGAAAAGCAAAAAATTAAAAAGGAACAGCTTGAATACAGTATAGATGAAATCCGCAGGAGATTTGGACATTATTCGGTTCAAAGGGCTTTGACATTGAAAGATAAAGCATTGAATGCCAATCCCATTGAGGAGAATGTAATCTTTCCTGTATCGTATTTTAAATAGATGCAATACAAAAATAGATTTTACAACATGGTTTGACTGTTAAATATGTGAAAGGAATCATATAGTAAAATAAGTTTCCGGAATATTTTTCTTCACTTATATTTCGGTTCATATCACTAAAAATAGAGGTGTTTTTTAGTGGATAAACCAGCTGTGGAAGTAATAGCGTATTATAATTTGGATGGAGAAATTACTCCCTTAAGAATCAGAATTGACAATGACAAGGTATATAGCGTAGATAAACCCGGAAAACCTGTGAAGGGCGCATCTTTAAAAATCGGAGTCCAGGGTGTCCGATATTCGTGTTTTATTGACGGAAAAAAAGCTTATCTTTATCTCAATCATGAAAATAAATGGTTTATTGAGCTGGCATAAATGGTATCATACATATATGAGGTGATTTGAATGTGCGGAAGATATGTAGCTCTTACAGATATTGAGAGTGAGGAAATACAGTCCATTATAGATGCTGTGTCCGATGAATACAGAGCATCGGAAAATATTGCAAGAGGTGAAGTGTTTCCGACAAACATTGCACCGGTGATTTGTGAAGATAAGGGTAAAATTGTTTTGACCGCCATGAAATGGAGTTATGGTCAATATTCCGGAAGACCCATTATTAATGCCCGGGCAGAAACCATCAACTCTAAAACTATGTTTCAAAGTTCCTTTCACCTAAGGCGTTGTTTGGTTCCTGCCAATGCCTATTTTGAATGGAAAAAGGAAGAAGGAAGTAAGAAGAAAACGAAGTTTCAGATATCCATACCTCAAAGCAAAATATTTTTTATGGCGGGCATATACAATGTTTTTAAAGACAGTAACGGTAAACCCTACACCGGATATGCCATAATTACGACAGAGGCCAATCCGAGTGCGGCTTTTGTTCATGACAGGATGCCGGTTATCCTTGAGCCCGGTTCGGAGAAGCTGTGGATTGGACAGAACTCTGAGAATGTTGATACTTTAATTGAAATGCTCAAACCCTATACTTACAGTGATATGGCGGTAAATGCGGTAACTTGAGGATGAAAGAAAGGAATGAAAAAAACAGGAGCGGCTGAAAAGTTCAAACACTCCTGTTTTTATTTGTTTTATAATGTTTTTGCATGAAGATTATCCCTTCATACCGGTATAGATAAGGATTGCATCTCTTAAAAAAGCAGCGGCACCGGGTTGTACCTTGTCATAATAAGCTGTGAACCTTTCGTCATCTACATACATTTGGGCAACACCTGCATGGGCTTCCTTTGAATAACTGTCCCAGAAGAAGCATAACCATTGCCGGTGCAAGTCGGCGGCTTTTTGGGCCAGTTCACCGGCAGGATCCCCTGTTTTCATTGCTTCTTTTAAGGTGGAGAGTATTTCTTCATTCAGCTTTTCAGCTTCAGCGTATTGATGGTAAGTCATATCTTTAATTTTCTTATTTGATTTATCGACTGTTTCGCTGCCATACTTTTCACGGATTTCTTTTCCGTATTTCTTCTCGTTGTCATCGATTAACTTTTGCTTGAAACCTTCAAATTTTTCTTTGTCGGACATATTGATTCTCCCTTCCATTGCCGCTATTGTTTTATCGATATTGGCAATTAATAAATCGATTTGTTCACGCCTTGCCAGGAGCTTTTTTCGGTGTTCTTTGAGTGCATCGCTCGCATTGAAAGACGGAGACGAAAGAATCTTTTTAATGTCATCAAGGCTTACACCAAGTTCCCTGTAGAAAAGTATCTGCTGCAGCAGGTCGACTTCGGCCTTCCCATATATACGATATCCTGATGAGCTGATTCTTGCCGGCTTGAGAATTCCAATCTCATCATAATATCTTAAGGTCCTGCTGCTGATTCCTGCAAGTTTTGCCAGCTTTTGCACTGTATATTCCATGATTTCACCTCCTGACAAGAATAATATACACCTTTACGTAACGTCAAGGTCAAGGATTTTTTAATGACAGTGGTGAAATTTTATTGAGAAAATTTTTTGTATTATCTAGGAAAAATGAAAAAAATGTAGAATAATATACAATTATGCGACAAAAAAATAAAACGCTTAAGTAAAATTCGGAGGGCATATATGAGGCTTGTGGGGACTAAGTTTTTGAAAGAGGGGCAGCAGTTGGCAAGGCCGGTATACACATCCAGCGGCAAAATAATTCTTAATTCGGGAGTAGTTCTTACCCAAAGTTTTATCACTAAGCTTGAGCAAATGGGAGTACAGAAGGTTTATATTGAAGATGAAAGATTCAGTGATGTTGAAGTCATAGAACCTCTTGATGTTACAACGCGTAATGCTGTTACAAAGGTTCTTAGGGAAAATTACGAAAAGGTACACGACTCGAAAGAAATGGATGAGTATGAAATCAAGGATGCGGCAAAGAAAATAGTTGAATACACAAGAGAATATGTAGGCAGAGGTTTAAGTATTCTTTCTACAGAGGTAAAGGATGAATATGTTATTGAACATAGCGTTAATGTAGCTATAATAACAGCGTTTATAGGCAACAAGATGTCATATAATTTCGGTCAATTGTGCGATCTGGTTACAGGGGCTTTGATACATGACCTCGGGAGGGATAACAAACCGGAAGAAAATCCGGTACACACAAATATCGGTTTTGATATTGCCCGTGAACATAGGGGATTTAGTCTCCATTCAGCAAAAGTTTGTTATGAACATCATGAAAACTATGATGGAACAGGATATCCGAGAAGAATCAAAGCCAATGAAATATCGGAATTTTCAAGAATTGTTCGTGTTGCTGATTATTATGACAATCTTCTTCACGGATATGGAAAAGACGGTAAATCCATAATGCCGCATGAAGCTTTCGAAGGACTTTTGGCTGTGTCGGGAAAAGTACTGGACCCTGAAATAGTTGAAAAGTTCAGAGATACTATAGTGTTTTATCCTAACGGTTGCACGGTTTTGCTAAACAACGGTCTTAAAGGAGTAGTGGTAAATCAGAATGTGGGAAGTCCGCAAAGGCCGGTTGTAAGAGCATATGATGATGACGGTGTTATCGGTAATATTGACCTTTTACGGTATCTTACCCTGTTTATCGAAGAAATTGTAGCGGTCTGAGAATTAAGCCTGATTTATGTTTTTAGCCCCGCATATTTTATGCAATTAAATTTTATGCGGGGCTAAAATGTATACCTTTTTATTGAATGCGGAACTTCAATAAAAATCAAGTCTGAAGTTTGACAATATAGTTTTTTAACCTTTCAGGAAATAATCCATTAACTTATAACCTTCGGCAAAATATACCCCAGTGTTTTTGGCCTGATCTTCACTATAGCTTTCCACACCAGTATCCTTAGGTTTACTTTTTTGGTACATCAGGAAAGGTACCGGTTCCGAGGTATGGGTCATCAGGCTGAGAGGAGTAGGATGGTCGGGAAGGATCATTATTCTATAGTCATCGTATTTTTCCATTCCCTTTAAAAGAGTACCTACTATTTGCTCATCTATAAGTTCTATTGATTTCACTTTGTTTTCAATTTCATTTCTGTGGCCGCATTCATCAGGAGCCTCCACATGGAGATAAACAAAATCCTGCCCCGATTCCAGCTCTTTTAAAGCAGCCTGTGCTTTTCCCAAAAAGTTTGTATGGATATTCCCGGTAGCGCCTTCAACTTCGATGTTTCTAAGGCCTGCCAGGATACCTATACCTTTAATGAGGTCAACAGCGGAAATAACAGAACCCTTTATGCCGTATTTTTCGTCAAACCTCGGCAAAGAAGGTCTTTTACCTTCACCCCAAAGCCAGATGGAATTGGCAGGTCTCAAGCCTTTTGCGATCCTTGCTTTGTTGACGGGATGATCTTTCAATATGTCATAGCTTTTAACCATCATATCCAGTAAAGGCTTGTTAATTTCGCCTTTAGGAAGATAGTCGGCAATCTTTTTTCCGGATATGTCATGGGGAGGAGTAAGCTTCAAACCGGTTGAACCGTTACTCCATATCAGGCAGTGCCGGTAGCTTATTCCGGGATAAAAGCAGAAATTGTCATTTTTTAAGCGGGCGTTAACTGCTTCTATCAATTCCTTTGCTTCGGCAGAGCTTATTTCATCCGAGCTGTAGTCAATCATAGTTTTATTTGAATAGTCTTCTTCGTCGGAAAGGGTGACAAGATTACATCTTAAAGCTACATCGGTGTCGGATAATTCAAGCCCCATGCTGACAGCTTCTAAAGGGGAACGGCCGGTATAGTATTTTTGGGGGTCAAAGCCCATTACCGAAAGATTTGCTACATCACTTCCCGGAGATAAATCGTCGGGAACCGTTTTAACCATCCCAACTTCTGCGTTTTTTGCAAGAGAATCAATATTGGGTTTTTTGGCGTATTGCAATGGTGTTTTATTGTTAAGCTGAGGTACGGGGTAATCTGCCATACCGTCACCAAGAATTAATACGTATTTCATATGTACCATTTCCTTCTTTTTAGTATTTTTTTGTAGAATTTTTGACCTTTACATTATAGCAAACTTTGGAGAATGTGAATAGCTGTTTATGTATGATGATTTGAAATGGATAAGTTTTATTTGCATACCGGTTATTATTTAATTATAATATTCCATAAAGCCAAAAATATAATTTAAAGGAAGTAATGCAAATGATAGACAGATTTACAGTAGTTGACGGACATGTTCATACTTTTTCTTCCTATGAGGTTGCGCATAAGATAATGACTGCGTTTAACAAAGTGTACAATATAGAATTTACCAACCCCGGGACAGGTGCTATTGATGAGGTACTGCAGAATATGCAGGATATAGGTATTGATTTTACAGTAACAGCTAATTTTGCCCCGGCTAAAATCATACATAAAAATAATACCTGGTCCATTGAAATGGCAAGGCAATACAAAAAAATTGTTCCGCTGGTAAGTTTTCATCCCGATATGGAAGAGCCAATGGATAAGCTTATGGAAGAATATGTATCCGGCGGTGCAAAGGGAATAAAGTTTCATCCTATGGCACAGGGCTTTCTTCCCTATGATGAAAGACTGGAAATTATATATAGGATGTGTGAGGAAGTTTCCTTTCCGGTAGTTTTTCACTGCGGACGGGTTTCCAATGCGAGAATCAATAATTATGCTGATATAGAAAATATTGTACCGGTAATAAAAAAATACAGGAAGATACCGTTTATTCTGACTCATATGGCTGACGGAAACATAGGTGATGTGTTTAAGATTGCCGATATGTATGAAAACGTGTACTTTGACACTTCAATAATTATAACCGGCTATCCGCCGCTGCTTGAGGTTAACGAACCCAGTTGGCCGGACAATGAAGTGGTGGAATACGTTATTAAGAAAATAGGAGCCGACAGAGTTGTATTCGGCTCGGATTTTCCATGGGGAAGTCCTAAGCATGACCTGGCACGCTTTATGGAAATGAAACTGAGCGATACCGAAAAGAGCATGATCCTAGGAGAAAATGCTATTAAAATATTTAAGATAAAAACTTAAAATTAAATTTAATGTATGGAGAACTACAATTTGTTTTCCATACGTTCCCTTCTTCCGACGGTATTCCATACCGGTGCCGACTGCGGTATGCGACGGAAGGAGGTTACTCTTATTTTAACGCCAGAATTGCTTCGCATAGCCATAACAGCAGCAGTTAATACTGCAATAAGCTCGTCATCGGATAAATCTTCACCGTTTTTTTGAGTTTCTTTATTTTGGGTAACTGTGATACCATCAGGGTCGGAATTTCCGGATTTGGATTTGTTTTTGCCGGATACAAAGAAATAGATAAAGGCTACAGCTAATATAACAATTATTCCGATTATAACTTGGAAAAAATTTGCATTACCCATTTTTATTGTCTCCTTTATACAATTAATAGATTTATTTAAAAGGCAGTTATATGCGCTATAAGCTTAAAACTTAAAATGGGTTGTTTCGGAAATGGCGAAAGTAAAACATCCACCCAAAGTAATTTCAATGTTTATATACTGTTAAATTATCATAATGACCGATGTAAGTCAACATCTATCATATACTGCAAAAGATGCGCAAGTTAAGGGACAAACGCAAAAATACAGTACAAATCGGTGCAAAGTTTGATAGTCTTATTATTTATAATAAATTAATAAAATATAAAAAAATAATGTAAAAAATATAAAAAAGTTGTTCACAATATATAAAAATTTGGTATAATCATTTTATATGTTTGTACAATAAACTTATTAAGATAGAAAATAATTTTTAAATTGGGGGAGATAAATATGAAAAAAGATAATATTGAGTCCTTTGAGGAAATAAAAGCTATGCTGAAAATAATAATTGACGACAACAAGAAAATATTGGAAAGTCTTAGAGAAATAAAGGAAGAACAGAAAAAACTGCACGAAGAAATCAGAATTCAAAATATAGTTTTGAACAGTTTGCCTATACGTACTGAAATAATTAATTAAAAGAGGTTTGGGAAATTTACCTTATAGCAATACTGTAAATGAGCTGTGTCGAAGACATGGCTTATTTTAATATATGTACCTTTAAGGCTATAAGCAAAGGGGAATAATTGAAACCGGGACTAATATATGTTTACCCCGGCAGCGTAATTTGATAAAATAAATTTGGAGGATAAAATCAGAGCTTGAGGGGAATGATACTATGAACAACAAGACAAAGGTTTTGGTTATAGATGACGATGTGAATATATGTGAACTTATAAGACTTTATATGGAAAAGGAAGGTTTTGAGGTATTGACTATATATAACGGAATTAAAGCCGTTGAAGCCTTTAAAACCTTTGCCCCTAATATTGTTATTCTGGATATTATGCTTCCCGGTGCGGATGGCTGGCAGGTTTGCAGGGAGATACGAAAAATAAGCAATATACCTATTATAATGCTGTCGGCAAAGGGAGAAACTTTTGATAAGGTATTGGGCCTTGAGCTGGGAGCCGATGATTATATTGTAAAGCCTTTTGAGCCTAAGGAGTTGGTGGCAAGAGTAAAGGCTGTGCTTAGAAGATATGAGCACCGGGATATCGATGTGCAGGAAGTTGTATATCCCAATTTGGTTATTAATAAATCGGATTATACATTAAAAGTTAACGGCAATTATTTGGATGTTCCTCCTAAGGAATTGGAACTGCTTTATTTCCTGGCTTCAAATCCGAACAAGGTATTTACAAGGGAACAACTGTTGGAACAGGTTTGGGGATTTGACTTTTATGGAGATTCGAGAACGGTGGATGTTCACATAAAGAGACTGAGGGAAAAACTTGAAGGCGAGAATCAAAACTGGCAGCTTAAGACAGTCTGGGGTGTTGGCTACAAATTTGAGGTGAAATAATGTTTAAGAATCTCTACAGCAAAATTGCAGTATTTTTTATAGGAATTCTATTGGTTATTACCACAATAACAGGAGGAATGTTATACTTTTTTCTGGGAGATTTTGTTACTGAGGAAAAGGAAGTAGCTCTGGACAATGCCGGTAACAATGTTATCTGGCTGCTGAGAAATTACATTGACATGATTGAAAATCCCATGACTCCTGCCTTTTTGCAAAATATATTGCTGAACAATTTTTATGAAAATTTGAATCTTGTAAGTAAAGATGCAGAAGCATCCATATGGATTGTTTCAAGAGACGGAGAAATAGTTGCCATTGGCAATGAAACATATTTGGACAGGTCGGTAATCAGGAAGCTTGAGAGTGAATCGGGAAGGCTGAGATTGCCCGATGAAAGACAGTACAGCAAAAAAGTAATGCAGGAGGGCCAGGTTGTAAAAGAAGTAGGAGATTTTTACGGATTGTACAAAGATACAAAAGTAAGCTGGCTTACCATACAAAAACCTTATAAATATAACGGGGAAATTCAGGGAGCCATATATCTTACCAAGAGAATACCCGAAATAAACAAGGCACGGCTGACGGTCTTCAAATTTTATATTATAGCAATAAGCATAGCGGTTGTTATATCTGCACTGCTTGTCTATATTTTTTCGTTGAGACTTACCAAACCCCTTAAGCAGATAAATAATGCGGCAAAGCAAATAGCAAACGGCGAATTCAATAAGCGGCTGGAAATAACATCGGAAGATGAGATAGGACAATTGGCCAAAAGCTTTAACAATATGGCTGTAGCCCTTGAAAATCTTGAAAATATGAGAAGAGCATTTATAGCAAATGTGTCCCATGAACTCAGGACACCTATGACTTCCATAAATGGGTTTATTGAAGGAATTTTAGACGGTACCATCCCGCCGGAAAAGCAAAGGGAATATCTGTCAATAGTCAGTGAGGAGACAAAACGATTAAGCCGGCTGACCAATGATCTTTTGGTTCTTGCCAGGATGGAATCGGGAGAGATTAAACTTACCTTTGTCACCTTTAACATTAACGAATTGATAAGAAGATGCATAATTAAGCTTGAAAATCAGATTATATCCAAAAACATCCATATAGAGGCAAATTTTTATGAAGAACCCACCTATGTATATGCGGATAAGGATTCTATAGAGAGGGTTATTTTAAACTTGCTGCACAATGCTGTAAAGTTCGTACAGGATGGCGGACAGATAAAAATTGAAACGGTGAAATTAAAGACTAAAGTAGTGGTATATATCAAGGATAACGGTATCGGAATAGACAGCGAAGAAATAAACATGATTTGGGATAGATTTTATAAATCGGACAAGTCCAGAAGTAAGGATAAAACAGGCACAGGGCTGGGATTGGCAATTGTTAAGAACATTATAAACGAACACGGACAGGAAATTAATGTGGAGAGTGAAATAGGAAAAGGAACGGTGTTCTATTTTACATTAAATTTATCCAAAGAAGAATTTGAAAAAGCAAATAAGTGATTGTTAACAAATTATTCATAACTTTTTCAAATTCGCCTTATATAATAAAAATAAAAGTTGGGAATGAAATAAAAAAGAAAACAAAAAATGGAATAAAAAAAGTTTTATGAAAGGAGAGATAAATTATGGATTACAATGAAAACAGAGATTATGAAATGAACAATTATAATGAAAATAACGAATATCAGATTTTTAATGAGCATGAAACAAACAATATGGATTATGAATCCAACAATTACAACGAGAGTTATGACAGCTACAACCAAGGTTATAGTGAGAATGTGGCCTCCGATGATACTGAATATCAAAAAAGCTACGACTTAAAAGAGGCATCCTTCTATACCGAGAGTTATGTTAAGCCTGAAAAGAAGAAAAAAGGAATACTGGGCCAACTGATATTGGTGTCGGTAATCAGTTCACTTTTGGGTGGTGCTACAGTGGGTGCTTTCCTAACCGTTGGAGCTCCGGTACTGCGTCCTTCGATAAATTCGTTCTTAAATGAGGTGGGGATCAAAACTCCGGATACTTCTAGCGGAGTACAGAATGCAGTAAACAACGGATCTTTGGATGCAGGAAGCTATAAGAAAGTGGTAATTGAAAACTCCGATTCTGCTGTGGTAGCTATTGCAGAGAAAGTCGGACCATCGGTTGTGGGTATCAGTGTTAGTTACAGAGCACAAACATTTTTATTCGGAGGAGTTCAGGAAGCATCTTCCGCCGGTTCGGGAATAATAATCAGAAGCGATGGATATATAATGACCAATAACCACGTTATTTCGGAAGCAATGCAGGGAAATACACAGTTAAAGAACGGTGCAAAAATTGAAGTTATTTTACCTAACGAATTGGATAATCCGTATACTGCTACTGTAGTCGGAAGGGATGCCAAGACAGACCTTGCAGTTTTGAAAATAAACGCAACCAATTTGCCGGCTATAGAAATGGGTGACTCTGACAAGGTAAGAGTAGGAGAACTTGCTGTTGCAATCGGTAATCCCGGCGGACTTGAATACATGGGTTCTGTAACAGTTGGAGTAATCAGCGGACTCAACAGGTCAATACCTTTGGATGAATCCAACGAACTTAAACTTATACAAACCGATGCTGCAATCAACCCCGGAAACAGCGGAGGAGCACTTGTTAATGCTGAAGGTAAACTTATAGGAGTAAATACTGCAAAGATTAGCGGAGATGGTTTCGAAGGTCTGGGATTTGCAATACCTGTCAACAAGGCTAAGGAAATTGTAAACGATCTGATTGAATATAAATATGTAAAAGGAAGACCGTCCATAGGTATATCGGTTAACCTGTCCTTTAACGAACAGATTGCAAGGAGATATAATGTACCGGCCGGAGTATTGGTAGAAGATGTAGTGCCTTTAAGCGGTGCTTATAAGGCGGGAATAAAGAGAGGAGATATCATAACAAAAGTTGATGGTGTAGCTGTTAAGACTTATTCGGAATTGGAGCAATTGAAGAACAAGCATAAGGTTGGTGAGACAATTAAGCTTGAGATTTACAGAGATGGTACAACTCTTACTGTAGATGTTGTATTAGGTGAAGATATGGGCTAATATGCTGAATTAAGCGTTAAACCGGCGCGGATAATATGAAAAAGAGCAGTTAATGATGTTTAGGCATCTTTAACTGCTCTTTTTTATTTCTGTTTTTAAAAGAATTATGAAGGATTTTGGTTTGATGTCTAGAATAAGTAAAATAATAAGTAAAAAAAATTTATGATTTTACTTGCTTTTTCTTTTTCAATCAGAGGTATATAGAAAAAATTGGATGTTTCTTAAGTTTTATTTGCGGGGAGAAGAGAATAGGCTTTAAATTGAGACGGAATTAATGTATTGTTATTGGTTGATTTTGGAGGTATTGTATGCAGAAAAGATCCCCGGTCATTGAATATATAAATTATGTATTCGGTTTTATCATATTGCTTCCGGCTTTAATCATGTTTGCTTTCACAAAATCTTTATCCTATCTTTTATTTATCTTTTCATCAGTTGCATATATTGCAATTGTATGTATTCTTACATATTTCAAAAGAAAAAATGCACATGCGAAATACGATACCGACAATTATAAAAAACTGAGCGAAATTGTTCAGAAACAGAGAGAGAAGATTGAAGAAATGGAAGGCGAATTGATTTCTCTCCATGATGCACTGAAAATTATCACTTCAACCTTCGATTTGAATACTATAATGGTATATACAACTAAATTGTTGGGCAAATATACCGAGTGCGAGTGGTACTATGTATGTTTTGTGAACAAAAGCATGGGAAAATTTGATTACAGTTATGAATACGGTAAAGCATGCTCTGCCGAGATTGACAAAAGCGAGATTGAGAAATACATTGATGAAGCTTACAGCAGCGGTATTATAGACAATATACAAGTTGTTTCGGACAAAAACAAGGGAGATAGAATTATTATACCTCTTTCGGTTTCCAAAGAACTGATAGGTGTAATTTATGCCGGTACTTCAGTTGTCGGCAGATTTTCAAAAATTAACCTGAGTTTTTTGGAGAGCCTGGCTAATTTTACTGCTATAAGCGTAAAAAATGCAGAAATGTATAACAATATTTACCACCAAAAACAGGAAATAGAGGCTTTATATGAGCAGGCAGCGGCAAGTAATGAAGCTCTCAGCGCTTATATCAAAGAGCTTGATGAGACCAAAGTTGAGTTGGCAAAGAAAAATGTTGAACTCACAAAATTTTATAGTGAAATACAGTACGGTTATCTTCAGACGGTCATGTGCCTTGCAAACTCCATTGAAGCTAAGGATCCGTATACCAGAGGTCACTGTCAGAGGGTTATGGAGATTTCCTGTGAGTTGGGAAGGGCAATGGGATTGAGTGAGGATGATATAGAGGATCTGAGATATGCTGCAATACTTCACGATATAGGAAAAATCGGAATTTCTGCTTCAATACTGAACAAACCGGGTAAGCTGACTGAGGAGGAGTTCAATGAAATAAAAAAACATCCGTCCATTGCATATAATATATTGAAAGATGTCGATTTTTTAAGAAACGGTTTGAACGGGGTGCTGCAGCATCATGAAAGATACGATGGAAAGGGCTATCCCAATGGTCTGAAAAAGGATGAGATATGCATATTCGGAAGGATACTCTGTGTTGCTGATGCCTTTGATGCCATGACCAGTGACCGTCCTTACCGAAAGGGTATGTCGATGGAAGAAGCCATAAGAGAGCTGGAAAGGTGTAAAGGTACTCAGTTTGACCCTCAGATTGTTGACGTTTTAATATCGATGGTTCAGGAAAAGATGAATTGAGTTAGATTGTACAAAAATGTTGGTAGATATGAATGAAAACATAAAGGGTAGATTGAAACAAAGAAACTTTAAGAAATGGGCTAATATTACAGAAATAGATTATAAAACTATTGAAAATTAGGGTTATCTGTGTTAATTTAGTTTAGTCCATCTAAATAGTTATAGTGGAGGTATAAAATGGCAAATAAAGATAGATTGAAAGTGTTATTTGTTTCAGTTGAAGTGGCACCATTTGCTAAAACCGGCGGTTTGGCAGATGTAGCCGGTTCACTTCCTAAGTCCCTGGTTTCTATGGGACATGATGTTAGAATTGCAATGCCTAAATTTCAGCAAATAAAGACGGATATGAAATATATTACTGATTTTCCCGTGCCGTTGAACAACAGGAAGGAAACCTGTATTGTCCGGGAAGGCGAAATCGCATTTAAATATAATAATGAGAACATGAGCGTGCCGGTTTACTTTTTGGACAATTACCATCTGTATGATAGAGAAGGAATATATTGCTATTATGATGATGCGGAAAGATTTGCATTTTTATGCAAAGCTGCTCTTGATATGCTTCCTAAGATAGGATTCCAACCGGACATCATACATTGCAACGATTGGCATACGGGTCCCATTTGCATGCTTTTAAAGGAGAAATATAAGGAATATCCTTTTTACAGGAATATAAAAAGCATATTTACCATTCACAATCTTGAGTACCAGGGACATTTCCCGAAAGAGGTATTGTGGCTGTTTGATGTTGGAGAGGAAGTTTTTACTCCTGAAAAAGTTGAATTTTACGGCAGGTTTAACTTTATGAAAGCCGGACTGGTATATGCTGATATTATAAATACTGTAAGCGAGACCTATGCCAAAGAAATTAAGACTCCCCAGTATGGCGAATTGCTCGAAGGAGTGTTGATTAAAAGATCAAAAGACCTTTACGGTATTGTAAACGGTATTGACTATGAGGTGTTCAATCCCAGGGAAGACCCGAGGATTGTCAAGAACTATGATGTAAATTCCATCGAGCTTAAGAAGGAAAATAAATATGCCTTGCAGAAAGAAATGGGACTTCCGGTGAAAGATGTGCCTGTGATCGGATTGATATCAAGGTTGTCAAGCCAAAAAGGTCTGAATCTCATAATGGATGAAATAGACGAAATCATGAAAAACGATATTCAGTTTGTGCTTTTAGGCCAGGGTGACGAGTATTATGAAACTGGATTTAGAAAAATACAGGAGAAGTATCCTAAGAAAATGGGAGTTTACATCGGTTTTAATGCACCTTTGGCTCAAAGAATTTACGCCGGAAGTGATTTATTCCTGATGCCTTCACGATTTGAACCCTGCGGTTTGGGTCAGCTCTTCAGTTTGCGTTACGGTACCATTCCTATTGTAAGGGCAACCGGTGGATTGGCTGAAACTGTTTTTGATGTTGAAAAATATGGTGAAAAAGGCAATGGTTTTACCTATACGGAATTTTCGTCAAAAGAAATGCTGAATACCATAAACAGGGCACTGAAATACTATAACACCAAACCTGAGGAGTGGAAAAAGCTTGTCAGAAGAGCTATGAATATCGATAATTCCTGGGATAGGTCTGCTAAGAAATATTTGGAACTGTATAGGAAATTGGTTGGTATAAAATAATTTATAAGTGGTATATAAAAGTCCGGATGAATTCGGACTTTTTTCGTATATGTATTGTAAACAAAATTTGTTATACAATTTAATTGTTGTTTTGTTATAATAAGAATGAAGAATGGAGAGTTCTTATGGACAAGAAATCTAAGGTTATTGAGATAATAAAAATTTTCGATAAATTATACAGTGATGCCGATTGTACTCTCGATTACAAAGATCCGCTTCAGCTTTTGATTTCAACTCAATTGGCTGCCCAGTGTACCGATGAAAGGGTTAATATAGTTACTCAGTCATTGTATAAAAAGTATAAAACCGTTTATGATTTTGCTAACGCAGATTTAAGCGAGCTGGAACAGGATATTAAACCGACAGGTTTTTACCGCAACAAAGCCCGTAACATTAAAGAAACCTGCAGAATCCTAATTGAAAAATTTGACGGCAAAGTTCCCGACAATTTGGATGATTTACTTACTTTGCCCGGAGTGGGCAGAAAAACGGCTAATCTTGTCTTGGGTGATGTATTCGGCATTCCGGGAATTGTTATAGATACCCATGCCAAAAGGCTTAGCAATCGAATTGGCCTTAGCAAAAATGAAGACCCGGTAAAAATAGAATATGATTTAATGAAGATAGTTCCAAAGGAAAGATGGAGTAAATTCTGTCATCAGTTGGTTTACCACGGCAGAGCTGTATGCAATGCCAGAAAACCTAAATGTGAGGAATGTGCCATTTTAAAATACTGCGATTACGGAAACAAAATGATTTCCAAAGGATAACCCATTATTATGAGAACGCTTAATAAAAGTTAATATACAAAAGCGAGGGATACTGATGTCTGCAAAATCCAGCAAAAGCAAAATTATTGATAAAGCAGCTGACAAGGCAAAGAATAGCAGTTTAAAAAAGGATACCGTAAATCAGGAAGATATAATATTTGCATTGGACATAGGTACCAGAACGGTAATCGGAATAGTGGGTGTGCAGGAAAAGGACAAATTCAAGGTAATTGCCTCAGAGATTGCTGAGCATAAAAGCCGGTCAATGTTGGACGGTCAGATTCATGATATTGAAGGTGTTGCCCTTGTTGTAAGGGAAGTGAGGGAACGCCTTGAAAGAAAACTGGGAATGAGTTTGTCGAAAGTGGCCATTGCTGCTGCAGGAAGGGTATTGAAGACCTGTCAGGTACATGTTGAGCGTGAGTGTGATCCCACAAATGAAATTGACCATGAACTGATAAGCAGTCTGGAGCTGGAAGGAATTCAGCGTGCTCAGTCGGTATTTGATGACGAAATATCGAAAGAGGAAAAAACTCAGTTTTATTGCGTCGGATACAGTGTGGTAAATTATTATTTGGATGATTATGTCATTTCTGACCTGGCAGGCCATAGAGGCAAAAAGGTTGGTGCCGATATATTGGCCACATTTTTACCCCATGCGGTAATTGACAGTATGTATACTGTTATGAGAAGGGTAGGACTTGAAGTGGTCAGCCTTACTCTTGAACCCATAGCAGCCATTAATGTAGCTATACCTAAAGATTTGAGGCTGTTGAATCTTGCATTGGTTGACATTGGTGCCGGTACTTCCGACATGGCTATTACAAGAGACGGAAGTATAATTGCTTATGGTATGATTCCCATAGCCGGAGATGAGATTACCGAAAAAATTGCCCATCATTATCTTGTCGATTTTAACACTGCTGAAAAGATTAAAATATTATTGAGTGAAAAAAAAGACAAAATAGCTTTTACTGATGTATTGGGCATTAGGAGAACAGTTGATACTAACGAGGTAATGGAGGTAATTGAGCCGGAAGTGGAATTGCTTGCCCGGACGGTGTCCGACAAAATTCTTGAATATAATCATAAAACGCCAAATGCAGTATTTTTGGTTGGCGGGGGAAGCCAGATTCCGGGACTTACCGGATTAATAGCTTCAAAATTGGGATTAACTGAAGACAGAGTAGTTGTCAGGGGAAAAGAGTTTTTTTCAAAAGTCAAAGTAAACAGCAAAAAACTTGCAGGACCCGATGCCATTACTCCCATAGGTATTGCTGTTACATCACAAATGCAGCGGGGACATGATTTTATAAGTGTTTCAATAAACGGGCAGAAAGTCCGTCTGTTTAATTCAAAGAAGCTTAAAGTGGCGGATGCTCTTGTTTTAATCGGATTTAACCCGAGAGATTTAATCGGAAAGAACGGTAAAAGCATTGATTTTGAATTAAACGGTATAAAAAAGACTGTAATGGGTGAAACGGGAAAGAGTGCCCAGATATTCGTTAACGATAAACCGGCAAATCTTGAAACTGTTCTTAACAATGGAGATGATATAAAAATACTACCGGCAGTGAACGGCGCTGATGCAAAATTAAAGGCATCGGAACTTGTAAAAGACATTTCTGTAAGGAGAATCAGCTTAAATGGTGCCCAAATCCTATTGGAACCTAAAATTTTCATTAACGGGCAATCATCGGATACCAATGAAGAAATCCATAATGGTGATATTGTAAATATTGAAGAAATCATAACAATGGGTGACCTGATTAAAGTATGTGAAATTGACCCTTCGGAGTTTGATATAAAAGTTAACGGAACCGATGTTCTGCAGGATTATATCTTAAAGGATATGGATAAAGTGGAATATATTCCTAAAAAGAATAAAAAAATTGATGTAAATGCTAACATTGATATTAATAATAATGCCAATAACGACGATTATTATATTGAAAATAAAATCGAAAATGAAGAAAACATTGAAAGCGGCTTAAATTGTGAGAATATGACTTTTTATGCAGATGAAGCAAAGCCAAACGATGTTCTTACCGGAGGGAATTGTCTGAATATAATTGTTAACGGGGAGAATATGTCGATAAAAAACAATAATGATTCCAAATTTATATTTGTGGATATTTTTAACTATATTGATTTTGATCTGTCAAAACCTAAGGGGAATATAGTATTGAAGCTGAATGGCAAAAACGCAGCTTTTACCGATATTGTGAATTCCGGTGATGTTATTGATATATACTGGGACAACAATTAGCTCTCCAAAACGTTAAGCCTTTATACATTAAATACCATACCAGCTGTAAGGGATGTGAGGCTGTGAAAAGAAGTAAGAAATATGAGCAAATATGTATCAATCTATCCTGGATATTTATTGCAATGGCCTTATGTATGGAGATTCTCTACGATTTTCTTTATATTGACAACGTGCAGTTTCACCAAAAATCTGTTTACAGGCTGGTTTTAATATTTGCACTGGTTTTGCTGAATTTATTGAAACAGCTGGCAATAAATAAAGATTTATTTGCAAACAATATTTTATACTGGGGAGTAAGGGCTTTAGAAATAATTACGATAACTTTTTCATTGAGATTCTTAGGTTTTGGCCAACTGATATATCCTTTTATGTTTGTTATAATACTGTTGACTGCCTGGGGAAAGCCGAAAAAGGATGCGTTTTTTGCAACGGTCTTTATAACGGTGAATGACGTTGTTTTCAGCCTAATATATTTTTACTTTTATCAAAAGTTACAACTTTCAATTATAGGGCAGGACAAACTATTGATAAATGCAATAATATACTTTCTCATGTTTATGTTTTCGATGATATCCGGAAGCATATCTGCCGATGAAATGGAGAAGGAAAAGAAAAACAGAGAGCTGTATAGCGAATTGGAAAATAACCTGAGGCAATTGGAAACGGAACGGAATGAAAATAAGCTTCAAGTTGAGAAACTTAAAGAAACCAATTATAAAGTTGAAGAAGCCAATAAAAAACTGAGGGAAAGCATAGCGGAATACTACACTGTACAGCAGATTACGCAGGCAATAAGTTCGATTTTTGATGTAAAAGAGCTTTTAAAACACGTCAATGACATAATACTTGGGGTAATGGGAGTTAACAACTCCACTATAGTATTGTATGATGAAAAGAAAGACCGATTGCGAGTTCATACAACTAATGTATCCAATAAGAGTGAACTTATTGCTCTTTTTGACAATATAAACTGCGATGTTTTAAAAGATGTTCTTAAAAGCAAAAAACCGCTTTTGGAAAATTTCGTGGATTCCGGAGAATATCCTTTTACTGAAGAAAGAGATGTAAATTCATTAATTTGTGTACCCCTTGTTACAAAGACGAAAAACTTCGGACTTGTATTGGTGGAGCACAAATACTTTAACGCTTTTGATGAAGATAATTTACGCCTTCTCAATATTATCGGACAGCAAGTCAGTATTGCCCTTGAGAACGCTGAACTGTACGAAAAAATGCATGAAATGGCCACTGTTGACAATTTAACAGGGGTATACAACCGGCTGTACTTCCAGGATCGGCTGCAAAAAGAGTTTGAAAATGCGCAAAAGGAAGGATACAGCCTTTCTTTGGCTATATTTGACATAGATCATTTTAAACGCTTTAATGACACTTTTGGGCATCTCTTTGGGGATAAGGTGTTGAAGGATATCAGCAATCTGTTGAAAAGTTCTCTGCGCAGCGGAGATATTATTGCAAGATTCGGCGGGGAGGAATTTGTAGTGTTGTTCCCCAGAACAGGATTGAAGGAGGCTTATGACAAGGTTGAAGGGTTGAGGGAAAAAATTGCAAAAACAGTTATCCGGGATGACCTGGTTACTGCTTCTGTTACAGTGAGCTTTGGACTTTCAGCCTATCCCGAAATATCATCAACCCAGTCGGAGCTTTTAAGAATGGCTGATAATGCCTTATATGCCGCTAAGGCAAGCGGAAGAAACTGTGTAAAAATTGCAAATGCCGATATGGCCGGTATTGTGGATTTAAAAACCTGAATTGATGAATAATATCCTTAAGCCATAAATCTCTATATTGAAAACAGAATATTAATTAAAAGTCTAGTAGGTTTTGAAGGAATTTACAATCTTTAAAAATGTTTCATATTCCTTTTCGTCCCATAGATTTTCGGGAACAAAGTAACTTATCCTGTACATTTTATCGCCTTTTTTCCAGAACACTTCCAAACCTCTGTAATTCATATTGTTATCGGTAAGAATACTGTATTTCCAAAATACACCCCTGCTGCTATCAACTGTAATTTGTTGCGAAGTAAAATTTAAAAAATTCTGCATTGAACTTGCCTTGGATTTTTCCAAAAATTCCTCGAGGGAATAGGGCAAGTTCCATACTTGTATGAAGCCGTGAATAGGCTTGGTTTTATCCTTAAATCCTATATGATACAAAATTTCCGCACCGCTGAAATATTGTTCTTTTAAATCAAAGGCTGTAGGGTAATCGAAGGAAAATTTACCCTCTATGGATTTATAGGTTGAGAATTTCTGCGGAATATGGTGAGCTATGTTGTAATTGGTCTCAATTGTATTACCTTGCACCTTTTCATTGATGAATATGTCTTCAATAGTGTATTGGAGAGGATAGGAAAAAGATAAATAGTCATTTACGGTTAAATTATACGCAAAGGTGCGACTGACAAATATACTTGCAGCAAAAAACATCACTGCCCACAAAAAAAGTAGCAGGAAAAGGTATAATAATTTTTTTTTATAGTTTCTGATATAGATAATATACATTTTTAATCCTCCGCAATAAGGTGATAAGAAATCTTGCTATATAATTTTATTCATGAAAAGAGTAAATAAAACTTGTATTGGGAAATAATAATAAAAACAATTGATAATTGGGTCCTTAACATTCATATTTGTAATATTTTCAACAGAAAGTTATTATAAGATTGTTCATTGGAGGAAGTATCTATGGGCGGATTTATATTAACTGTAATAATAGCAATAATTTGCGGAATCGTTCTGAATTCATTGCTTGTAGGAAAGATAAAAGGAGGTGCCGGTGAAGCAGCAGTAGCAGGTCTGGTCGGCGCCTGGATCGGTGCTTATATGCCCTTATTCAATAATTTTGGGCCTAAAATCTTTGATATAGTTGTAATTCCATCTATACTTGGGGCAGTAATAGGGGTTTTGGTATTGGGGTTCATAAGCGTTACAGCTCAAAAAAGCTGTTAGTGTTCAACAAAATCTCTTTTCCGGTAAAGTAAAAATAATCACCAAAAAGTTCAAGTTTGAATAGTATATAAATATAAAGTAGTGGGAGCTTTTTACCGGGGAGGAGTGTTTTATATGAAAATATTAGTGGTAAAGATGCCTAGATTTTTCGGAAATATACTTAAAAAGGTACTAAGAATGGGATAGACCTTGTATTTCCATTATGTATACAATGGGTTAATATCCCTTTTTGTTATTTAATACAAAGTGGATGAAAAAAACTATACTTATTTTTTTGATATATCAAAATTGAGATGGCACAAAGGGCCGTCTCAATTTTAAGCTTTTCTTCCTTATTCCGATACAAAATAAATTGAGGCAGCCGCAGCTACCTCATCCGATAAATGTATTTTTCCAATTAAACCGCTCTTGTTACTTTATTGGAACGTAAGCATCTTGTACAAATATTTATTGATTTAGTGGTTCCGTTATCAACTATTCTTATCTTTTTTACATTCGGTTTCCAGGCTCTATTTGTCTTTCTGTTAGAGTGGCTGACTTTTGAACCGAAAAGATGATCTTTATTGCATACATCACATTTTGCCATTTATAACTACACCTCCTTCAAGTTGGAGAAACCCAATTCTTTATAATAATTTTGGTCCTTAACTCAAAACAACAACTATTTTAACACAAACCATGGAACTACTGCAAGTTTTTTTACAAATTTTTTATTTTGCTTTGGAATATATAGCTGGTATGGTAAAATAAAAGAAAACAAAATGGCGTTAAGGTGTATTATGGAGGAAGATATCAAAGAACTTTTGAAAATGGATGTTCAAAAGGTAAAAGGTGTTGGACAGGCCAGGGCCAAACATCTGCACAAGCTTGGAATATATAGTGTTGAGGATATTATTACATATTATCCGAGAGATTATGAAGACAGAAGCAGGCTGAAAAAAATCGGTGAGCTTGAGGATGGAGAATCCTGTGCTTTTGAAGGCATTATTGCTTCAAGGGTTACCGAGCATAGATTCAGAAAAGGTCTTACCATGTATAAAGTGCTTATAAAAGATGAGACAGGGGCTATCACAGCTACCTGGTTTAACCAGCATTATATAGCAAAGGTTTTAAGGCCGGGAGAAAGATATATTTTCTTTGGAAAGATATCCGGAAAATACAGAAATCTTGAAGTCCAAAATCCCGTTTACGAAAAGTTGGAGGACGGGAGAGCCAAAAATGTTCTGAAGATTGTTCCCGTATACCCTTCAACAGCCGATTTAAGCCAAAATACTATCAGAGGGGTAATTAGCAAAGCTCTTGAACTGGTAGACGGAAAGCTTACCGAATTTCTTCCTGAAAAGACCTTGAGAGAGTATCGGCTGAGCGAAATAAACTACTCGGTACAGCAAATACATTTTCCAAGAAGTGAAGAGGATTTTAAGAACGCACGTTACAGATTGGTATTTGAGGAGTTGTTTATATTACAGCTCTGCCTTCTGAGTGTGAAAAAGGCCTTTGAGAATAACAATAAGGGCATTGAATTTTCAAAGGTGCCGGAGATGGAAGATTTTATAAAAAGCCTTCCCTTTAAGCTTACCGATGCCCAGAGAAAGGTTTTTGAGGAAATAGAAAGGGATATGGAAAGCAGCAATGTCATGAACCGGCTTGTTCAGGGAGATGTCGGTTCCGGTAAGACAGTTGTGGCAGCAATGGCACTGTTCAAAGCGGTACGAAACGGATATCAGGGTGCATTGATGGTTCCTACGGCAATTTTGGCAGAGCAGCATTATCAATTAATAAGCAGTCTGATGGAACCGTTCGGTATCAATACGGCCCTGCTGACAGGAAACCAGACCAAAAAGCAGAAAAATGAAATACTGGACGGGATAAGGTCGGGAAAGATTGATATTCTGATAGGTACCCATGCACTGATTGAAGATAATATAGAATTTATGAAATTGGGACTGGTCATTACCGACGAACAGCATCGTTTCGGTGTTAGGCAGAGAGCTTTGCTGTCAAAGAAGGGTGAAGCACCGGATGTAATTGTAATGACTGCGACACCTATCCCAAGAACCTTGGCTCTGATTTTATACGGTGATCTGGATATATCTATTATAGACGAGCTGCCGCCGGGGAGAAAGCCGGTTAAGACTTATGCTGTTGATGAGAGCATGAGGGATAGGATAAACGGATTTATTCGAAAAGAGGTCAGCGAAGGAAGGCAGGTATATATTGTATGCCCTCTGGTGGAAGAATCAAGTGAAATAGAAGCCAAATCGGCGGTACAGCATGCCAAGGACATTGCAGAAAAGGATTTTAGGGATCTTAGAGTGGGGCTATTACATGGTAAGATGAAATCTAAAGAAAAAGAAGAGGTAATGAAAAAGTTTGTTGACGGAGAAATTGATATTCTTGTCTCGACTACTGTGATTGAGGTTGGTGTCAATGTTCCCAATGCATCAATAATGGTTGTGGAAAATGCCGAGAGATTTGGCTTAGCTCAGCTGCATCAGCTGAGGGGAAGAGTTGGTAGAGGTAAGCATCAGTCCTATTGTATTCTCTATAGTGACGGAAAATCACATGTGTGCAGGGAGAGAATGAAAATAATGCAAAAAACCAATGATGGCTTTTTAATATCCGAAAAAGATTTGGAATTAAGAGGACCTGGAGAATTTTTCGGTACAAGGCAGCATGGTATACCGGAACTTAAAATTGCCAATCTGTATAAGGATATCGATATTTTAAAAAAAGCTCAGGAAGCGGCTTTGAAGCTTATCAGCGAGGATAGAAACCTTGAAAAAGAAGAAAATTACGGCTTAAAATTAAAAATGCTGGAGATACTAAATGAAAAACTTTATAATATAACAATGAATTAAAAGTGTTATTGTAGTTGACAATTATATGTGGTAATATAAAATATCATTAGGTTAATTATTTAATGGACAGTTTGTTTTTTGCGGATGTAAAAAAATGGAGGAATGTTTATTTTAAGGGTTATATCGGGAGAAGCTAAAGGCCATAAACTTAAAACGCCAAAGGGTAATATGACCAGGCCTACTTCGGACAAAGTTAAAGGGTCAATTTTCAATATATTGGCTCCCGTTATTTTCGACAAGGATGTTTTGGATTTGTTTGCCGGAACCGGGAGCATTGGAATTGAAGCTTTAAGCAGAGGAGCACGCAGGGCTGTCTTTGTAGACAAAAGCCGTGAATGCTGCCAAATAATTAAAGAGAACCTTGACCATACCAAATTTACTGAGCGGGCAGAAATACATGCAATGGATGTGTGCATGGCATTAAATATGCTTTCGGAAAGGAATATTAAGTTTGATATAATATTCTTAGATCCTCCCTACGGCAAAGGTTTGGTAGATGAGACTTTAGCTTGTATTGCCGATACCGGTGTACTGAAACAGGATACTATTATTATAGCTGAACACGATGTGAAAGATGTAGTTCCGGAATGTATCGGAACGCTGAAGAATTTTAGAAAGCAAAAATATGGAGATACCGTTATATCATTTTATAGACAGGAAGTGTAGCAGACATTGAGAGTGTATGTTTATCCGGGAAGTTTTGATCCCGTTACCAACGGACATGTGGATATAATTAAAAGAGCTGCGCTGTTGTGCGACAAGCTTATTGTTGCAGTATTGATCAATAGCAGTAAGAAACCGACTTTTACATTGGAAGAAAGGGTAAAGCTTCTGCATTGTGCCCTGGCCGATGTACCTAATGTTGAAATTGAAAGTTTTTCAGGTCTTTTGATTGATTTTATGAAAAAAAAGAATGCAACGGTGATAATAAAGGGTCTGAGAGCTGTATCGGATTTTGAATACGAATTGCAGATGGCATTGTTGAATAAGAATTTAGACCCTAATATAGAAACTCTGTTTATGATGGCCAGCATAAATTACTCGTTTTTAAGTTCCAGTTCAGTAAAGGAATTGGCAAGGCACAAAGGTAATATAGAAGGTCTGGTTCCTGATTGCATTATAGACGAAGTAATGAAGAAATTTAATGAGTAACTGTTTTTGCGCAGCATGACTCAGTTTGATAGAAATAATGGTAAAGGTAAGTGTAGGTTTACATAATTAGCACCGATACATCAAAGATTTTATAAACATTGTATAAAAACACTGGCTCAAAAAATCCTGGGAGGGGTTTTAATGGAGATACTATCGATAATTGAAACGCTGGAAGAGGTCATTGAAAAAAGTATAAGTGTACCGTTTTCCGGAAAGTGTATGGTTGACAGGGAAGAGATACTTGAAATAATAAAAGAAATGCGACTTAAACTTCCGGATGATATCAAGCAGGCGAAATGGGTAAAGGAAGAAAGGCAGAAAATTCTTTTGGAAGCCCAGAAAGAGGCTAATAATATTATTAAAGATGCCGAGAACAAAATAGCTTCTCTTATTGATGAACACGAGATTACAAAAAAAGCCTATGAACAAGCAAATGAAATTGTATCAAATGCACAAAAAAATGCCCGTGAGATAAGGCTTGGCACCAAAGAATATGCGGATAATGTACTTAGCAAAGTTGAGGAGATACTTGAGGAAACCCTTGAAGTTATAAGAGCCAACCGCAAAGAAATGAAATAATTTTTGTATTGATGACTTGTAAAAAGCAAATTGGATTTAATTATTGCCTGGAAGTGTTTCAATTGTTTTATGAATAAATTGCAATACTGTAACGGGATAATTGTTTCCTAAAACCATCTTGTCTTTATTTATACTTTGAGCCTGTTGAATTTTTTAACTAAAAAAGATATGCCTGCCAGCAAAATCAAAACAGCCAGTGAAATTAATACGTTTTTTATTGATTTTATAAAGTAATTTAAACAAGTCCAGTCGGATGTGTACGTGAAGTAACCGAAGACGCTCTGGCTTTCTAGGTCCGGTATAATAGAAAGCTTCATGAAAATCCACACATAAAGGGCTGAAAAGAATCCATGCATAAGCTTTCCGAACAGATAGGGCTTTATACTGATGTCGGTTTTTGAAATTATACTGTAAACCTGAAAATGAACCGATAAACCTGCCCATCCCAAAACCAGACTTATTGCCGAAAGCTGTTGTGTAAAAGATATTTCTTCCAATTTGCTTATCATGTTTATACCTGTTGTAATTTCAAAAAAGCCACTCAAAATTGAAGAAATTATTTCCCGGGAAATACTCTCTATAGGAAACAGCAGAGAAAAGAAAGCGGCTGCAGTGTTTATTATGCCGGTCTCCAGCAAAAGGTTTATAATAACTGAAAAAAGTATAATAAAACCTCCTATTGCAAGTATGGTGTTTATTGAACTGCGAATAGAATCGCCCAATATTTCGCCAATGTTTACTGATTCGGTATTTGCCAATTCTTTCTTGAATTTCTTTAAAGTATTGCTGCTATCAGAATTTTTCACCCGGGTTTTCCGAGAACCGTAAAATCTGAAAAATATTCCTACGGTTATACAGGCTAATATATGGCAAAAGAGTAATACGAAACCGATTTTTGGGTTGTTGAACATGCCTACTGCTACTGCACCGATGATAAAGAGCGGTCCTGAATTGTTGGTGAAAGAAAGAAGCCTTTCCGACTCGGTTTTTGTGAGCAGTTTTTCTTCACGCATTTTGGCAGTAAGCTTCGCACCTACAGGATAGCCGCTGGTTATTCCCATGGCAAGTGCAAAAGAACCGCAGCCTGGAACGTTGAAGAGTGGACGCATTATGGGTTCAAGCAAAATACCCAATGATTTTATAAATCCGGTGCGATAAAGAATTTCTGAAGCTACAAAGAATGGAAAGAGCGATGGGAAAACAACATTTAGCCATAAATTTAATCCCCTCGATGCCGAAGCAACTGCTGTGTTTGAAAAAATAATCAGTAAAAGTACAAAAACTGAGCATATTATGGGGAGTGAAAGGCGTTTTAAGTAAATTACCGAAGTCGGCTTAAAATTGTATAAGGCGATTAAGAGCATACCGGACAATACTGCAAATGCGTATAGACTCATATTTCCCCCTCGAAAATTGATTGTTATAATTTAATTCTATTATGAATTGAAGGAAATATTACTGAACTTTTTTACAAAAGTTTACATAACGTTGAAGGTGTGAATAATTAAGCAATGCAAGTCCATTAAAATTTATTTCTCATTCCGGTTAACAATTTTACAAAAAAGTATAAAAAAAATCTGAAATTTTTCGATATAAAAATAGGGAAAAGGATTTTAGTCTTTTTTTTATAAACACATTTCAAAAGATAAATCCCTTATCAATTGAGTTTTTTGGTAGATAATAATCAGAGTTTTTGAATTATAATTGAAATTCTCTTTTAAGTAAACTTGGAGAGGTATAAAAGTGTGACCAGTCATAAAGTGGATATAGCCAATCTGGATAGAATTGTAAAAAAAACCATTGAAGCAATAAACAACAGTAAGACCGAACTGTTTGAAATAGCCGAGAGCGCAAGAAAGGAATGCGAAAGGCTTAAAAAGGAGCTTGAAGAACTCAAGGAACGAGCTGCCCACCTTATTGACGAGGTTGAATTTTTGGAAAATAAGTTAAAGCAAGTAAAGAGGCAGTTGATGATAATAAATAAAAATTTCGACAAATACTCGGAAGAAGAGGCAAAACAGGCATATGAAAAAGCTGATAGTCTTCGGATTGAATTGGCTATAAAACGTGAACAGGAACAGTATTTGATAAGAAGAAGAAATGAATTGGAGATTAGGCTGAAAGATTCCATCAGAACTGCCGAAAAGGCGGACAGGCTCATTGCAAATATCGGAATATCCTTAAGCTGCCTGACAGGGGACCTTCAGCAAGTGACACTTCAGCTTGAGGATTTGCAGCAGAGACAGCTAATGGGACTAAAAATAATCAGAGCTCAGGAGGAAGAACGTCAAAGGGTTGCAAGGGAAATGCATGACGGTCCTGCACAGTTAATGTCCAATATTGTATTGAAAGCAGAAATATGTGAACGGTTGGTTGATGCCGATCCTGTAAAAGCAAAGGGAGAACTGAGAAATTTGAAATCCATAGTTCGGAACACCCTTCAGGACGTGAGAAAAATTATATACAATTTAAGGCCTATGTCATTGGATGATTTGGGATTGGTTCCGACACTTCAAAGATTTATCCTTACTTTTCAGGAGGAATCAAACATTAAGGTTAACTTTAAGACAAAAGGAGTTTATGAAGATATAAAACCTGAAATATCCCTGACAATTTTCAGAATAGTCCAGGAAAGCATCAACAATGTAAGAAAGCATGCTGAAGCTACTAAGGTTTCAATCAGTCTGGAGTTTTTGGAAAGGGAATTAAGGCTTAAAATTGCAGATGACGGCAAAGGGTTCAACACCGAGGAACTGAAGACCAAAAAGGACAATATAAACAGCGGATTCGGTCTTTATAGCATGAGGGAGAGGGTCGAACTGTTGAACGGAAAATTTGCGATTAATTCCGCTATAGGTAAAGGCACGCGATTAGATATAACTGTACCCTTAATTCCGGATGAGGAGGTCTCAAATGGATAAGATACGCGTTTTGATTGCAGATGATCATACTATGATGAGACATGGTCTTAAGCAGATATTGGAGCTTGAAGAAGATATGACCGTGATTGCACAGGCCCCGAACGGAGAGGAAGCTATAAAGCTTGCAAAAGAGTGCAACCCCGATGTTATACTGATGGATATAAATATGCCGGGAATGAATGGTTTACAGGCAATCAAAGAAATAAAGGAAGACAATATTCCGTCTAAGATTATTGTGTTAACCATTCATGACGATAGAGAATATCTTTTTAAAACAATTCAAATGGGAGCGGAGGGATATGTGTTGAAAGATGCAGAACCGAGTGTTTTAGTGGATGCAATAAGAAGTGTAAATAACGGGCAGCCGTATATACAAGCCAATATGACAAAAGAGCTTGTAAAGGAATTCAATAAAATCACATTAAGTGATAAAGCAAAAAATGAGGAAACCAACCTTACTGCCAGAGAAATGGAAGTACTTGAGCTTATAGCCGAGGGATTGATAAATAAGGAAATAGCCAAACGTTTGTACATAAGTGAAAAGACAGTTAAAAACCATGTCTCAAATATTTTCAGGAAATTGAACGTATCCGATAGGACACAAGCGGCTATTTATGCTTTTAAACATAATCTGACAAACTGATGGTTCAATCCGGCAATTACCGCAATAAATGAGGCCTTGCCTGTTAATAGAAAAACAAGAAGGCCTTATTTTTTATAAGTATTAAATATTTATTGCTTAAAAGTATTAAATATCAGTAAATAAAAAAAAAGCGGTATAAGGAAATTAACTAGACCTATTTTCCATATATTTTAAAGAGAATAAACAGAATCCTTATGGCAGCTTGGCGATCATATTAAGGATATTCATCCTTAACTTAGACCCAAAGCTTTGCGTCATCATTTTTCAATGATTTTGCCCTGTTTCATAAGTCTATTTATCTCCTTATACCTGACGTTTAAGGGAGGTAGAATGTGTTACAATTTTATTATATCATAGATTACCGGGATAATATAATGCAAAAATGCTGAAAATATCGGTAACAAATTGCCAGAAGAGAAAACGGTGCAAAATATTTACCCAATGCTGATAATTTCGTCTTAAACCTTAATAATTTACACTTTTTTATTAATTTTGTCAGGGTGATTTTTATCAAGTCTGTAGTAATCGCTGTTTAATGTAGTTTTCAATGATTTAGTGGTTCTGTATCGTTTTTTTTCTTTAACGGCCTTCTGTTACCTTGTTCATCAACAATGACAATTGATTCGAGGGTAGATTTCAGATTATTTCTGAATTCGCTTATATATTCGTCTCTGAGTCTTTGCTGCTCTTGCTTTTCAGCAGGAGTGAGCCCCACTGTTTTGGATTTTCTGGCCAATTCGTTTATTCGATTAATTTTGTTCTGATCCATTGCATCACTTCCGTTTTTTTGTTTAAATAATAAAATTGTATGGTGTATACCTTTTGATTTAGTAATATGAACGTTTTTAACTGATAATATGTTAATATTCAGTTAATTCCGGCAGACATACTGTAATTTTATCACATAAATGGCTGTAAAGAAAGATTTAACTCTCATGTTTGCTGAAAAATTTATTAAAGATATGTCAACACGGGGATTGTATATTTGAAGGAGTGGTGCAGAGATTTCCTTTATATTTATTACGGAATGCAGTATTATATTAAAGAATAAAAATTTTCTCTAAAAAAAATATTTTTATACCGGACAAATTGGGGGAATATTATTTATGAAAAGAAAAATTGCGGACCGAACATTATTATACGGAACAGTTGCTTTACATAATATATTGTGATAATATCTATGTTTGCGGTTGTAAAATGGAACAAATATGGTATACTAGTTACTGAAAATTTGAAATATTAATATTATATATTATAAGGTAAAACTTTGTCTTGCCGGAGGTTATATATACTGAGGGCGGGATTTGAAAAGGGAAAAAGCGCTTTCTGACTTTTACCGCATACAGGTAATGTCAGAAAGCAGAGTTATATAGAAAATATGATAGAGGAGAGTAATGTATGTCAATGTCAAGTAGCGCAATGTATAAGTTTTGGTTGGCAAATGAGTATTTTGATGAGCAAACTAGAGAAGAACTGCAAAAGATAAAGGATGATCCTAAGGAAATTGAAGATAGATTTTATAAGTACCTTGATTTCGGTACCGGAGGGCTTAGGGGACTTATCGGAGCAGGAACAAACAGGATGAATATTTATACTGTAAGAAGGGCATCCCAGGGGCTGGCTGATTTTATAAACAGTATAGATGCAGCTGACAGAGGGGTTGTCATAGCTTACGATTCGAGGAACATGTCACCGGAATTTGCCCTTGAAACGGCAAAAGTATTTGCAGGTAACGGAATAAAGGCCTATTTGTTTGATGAGTTGAGACCTACTCCGGAATTGTCTTTTGCAGTGAGACATTTGAAAGCCGCTGCAGGCGTGGTTATAACTGCAAGCCATAACCCTAAAGAGTATAACGGATACAAGGTATATGGCGAAGACGGAGGACAGCTTCCTTTGGAAGAGTCCAACAAGGTTCTCGAGTTTATGAACAGAATTGAAGACATAACATCCGTAAAATTGATGGATAAGGATGAAGCCATTGAAAAGGGTCTTATAAAGATTATAGGTAAGGAAGTGGATGATGTTTACATATCAAAGCTTAAAACTCTTTGCGTAAATCCTGACATTGCAAGGAGTGTCGGAGAGAATTTTAAAATCGTATACACGCCGTTGCATGGTTCGGGAAATAAGCCGGTCAGACGAATACTTGACGAGATTGGTTTTAAAAACGTCCTTGTGGTTAAGGAACAGGAACTTCCCGATAAAAACTTTTCAACGGTGGCATATCCGAATCCTGAGGAAAAAGAAGCCTTTACCCTTGCCATAGAGCTGGCAAAGGCAGAGAATGTTGACCTTATAATCGGTACGGACCCTGACTGTGACAGAGTGGGTGTAGTTGCAAGGAACAAGGACGGTGAATATATAACCCTTACCGGTAACCAAACGGGATGTCTTTTGCTTGAATACATTCTTTCCCAAAAGAAGGCAAAGGGCGAACTTCCGGAAAACGGATTTGTTGTGAAGACCATTGTTACCACGGAGCTTGCAAAACAAATTGCAAAGGAATATGGTGTGGAACTCATTGAAGTGCTTACCGGTTTTAAGTTTATCGGTGAGCAGATAAAGCTTCTTGATGAGAATGGAGATAAGAAATATCTCTTTGGCTTTGAGGAAAGTTACGGATATCTGGCAGGAACTTTTGTAAGAGACAAGGATGCTGTTGTTGCATCAATGCTGATTGCAGAAATGGCAGCATATTATAAATCGAAAAATATGTCTCTTTATGATGCTCTGATGGAATTGCTGAACAAATACGGATATACGATTGAGGGAATTAAATCCTATACCCTCAAAGGTAAAGAAGGTATTGATAAAATAAAAGAAGCCATGGAAAAATTGAGAAAAGATGAAATTACAAGGTTTGGAACTATTCAGGTTGCTGCTGTCAGAGATTATCAAAAGGGAGAAAGATATGAAATAAGTACAGGTAAAAGGGAATCAACCAATTTGCCTAAGTCCGATGTTTTATATTATGAACTGCAGGACGGCAAATCCTGGTTCTGTATAAGGCCTTCAGGAACCGAACCGAAAATAAAAATTTACTATGGTGTAACCGATAACGGAATAGATGAGGCAAAAGCAAAACTTGAACATGTTCAGACCAATGTATTGGGAGTAGTTGAAAAACTTTTGTTCTAAGTCCGTAATGGGAACAGCCGATAGTCAAATGCTGTAATTGTAGCAAATAACCGAATATGTTATAATACAAGAATAAATTTAAGGGATTCTTTTTATAAAGAATCCCTTATGTATAAAGGATGAGGTATTTTGGGAAAATTTGTACATCTTCACGTCCATACGGAATATAGTTTGCTTGACGGAGCAAACCGTATAAAAGACCTGATTAAGAGAACGAAAGAGTTGGGCATGGACAGCATTGCCATTACTGACCATGGAGTAATGTATGGAGTGATTGAATTTTATAAAGAAGCAGTAAGTAACGGAATAAAGCCGATTTTGGGCTGTGAGGTATATACAGCAAAAAGAACACGCCACGACAAGCAGGGGACTGTAGATTCGGATCCCGGGCATCTGGTGCTTCTGGCAAAGAATAACCATGGATACAAAAACCTGATGAAAATTGTATCCATAGGTTTTACCGAGGGGTTCTACTATAGGCCGAGAATTGATTTTGAAGTTCTTGAGCGCTATAGTGAGGGATTGATTGCCTTAAGTGCATGCCTTTCCGGCGATGTGCCTAAAGCACTTTTAAATAATGATTTTGAAAAGGCAAAAGAAATTGCGCAAAAATACAGCGGCATTTTCGGAAAGGACAATTTTTATCTTGAAATACAGAGCAACGGAATAGAGGAACAAAGGTATGTGAACAGCCAGCTTATAAAACTTTCAAAGGAAACCGGAATTCCTCTGGTTGCCACAAATGATGCCCATTATTTGAGAAAAGAGGATGCAAGAGCACATGAGATTCTGCTATGCATTCAGACAGGAAAGAGTATAAATGATGAAGACCGAATGAAGTTCCCCACCGACGATTTCTATGTAAAATCTCCTGAGGAAATGGAAGAATTTTTTGCAAATATTCCGGAAGCTATCTCAAACACGGTAAAGATAGCCGAGATGTGTAATGTGGAGTTGGAATTCGGCAAGCTTCATTTGCCTAAATTCAATGTTCCTGATGACAAAGATGCCTATGAATACTTGAGGGAATTGTGCTATGAAGGATTGAAGCACCATTATGGAGAGAATATTGAGGATAAGGTTGATAGACTGGAATATGAGCTGTCTGTTATAAAACAGATGGGATATGTGGATTATTTCCTTATTGTATCGGATTTTATCAGATATGCTAAGGACAGAGGTATACCTGTAGGGCCTGGCAGAGGTTCGGCAGCCGGAAGTTTGGTTGCCTACTGTTTGGGTATAACCAATATTGATCCGCTGAAATACAATTTGCTTTTTGAGCGTTTCCTGAATCCCGAGAGGATAACCATGCCGGACATAGATATAGACTTTTGCTATGAAAGAAGGCAAGAGGTAATTGACTATGTTGTCAGAAAATATGGAGAGGACAAGGTATCGCAGATAATAACTTTTGGTACCATGGCAGCCAGAGGTGCCATCCGGGATGTGGGAAGGGCATTGGATATACCCTATAATGAAGTGGATGTTGTAGCCAAAATGATACCCATGCAGATGGGAATGAGCATAGACAAGGCATTGGAAATTAATCCCGAACTCAGGGCGAAATATGAACAGGACAGTAAAGTCAAAGAACTTATCGATACGGCAAGACTTTTTGAAGGAATGCCGAGACATGCTTCCACCCATGCTGCCGGTGTGGTTATATCAAAAGAACCTATAACCAATTATGTACCTCTTAATAGGAATGATGAGTGCATTACCACTCAATTTCCGATGGGGCAGCTGGAAGAAATTGGACTATTAAAAATGGACTTTTTAGGGCTGAGAACTCTTACTGTCATTAAAGATGCCGTAGATCTGATATATGAGAATCATAATGTAAAGATAGATATTGACAGGATCGATATGAACGATTCCAATGTATTTAAATTGATCGGCGAGGGAAAAACTGCCGGAGTCTTCCAGCTTGAAAGTGCAGGCATGACTCAGTTTATGAAAGAACTGATGCCTACATCCCTGGAAGATGTTATTGCAGGAATTTCCTTATACCGTCCCGGGCCGATGGATCAGATTCCCAGGTACCTGAAGAATAAGAATAACCCTTCTGAAGTAAAGTATGACCATCCTCTTCTGGAAAATATCCTGAATGTGACTTACGGCTGTATGGTGTACCAGGAACAGGTTATGCAAATTGTAAGGGACCTTGGAGGATATTCAATGGGAAGGTCCGATTTGGTACGCCGTGCAATGGCAAAAAAGAAAGCCAGTGTAATGGAACAGGAAAGGAAAAATTTTATATATGGTATAGATGACGAGAAGGGTAATATTATAGTAAAGGGATGTATAAGGAATGGTGTGGATGAAGCAGTTGCAAACAAAATTTTTGATGAAATGATGGATTTTGCAAGTTATGCATTTAATAAGTCCCATGCAGCTGCCTATGCCGTAGTGGCATATCAGACAGCATGGCTTAAATGCTATTATCCGCTGGAGTTTATGGCAGCATTGCTGAACAGCTTTTTAGGCAGCAGTGACAGAATATCGCAGTATGTTTATGAATGTAAAGCTTTAAATATTGAAGTGCTTCCTCCGGATATAAACGAAAGTCAAATGAAATTTACCGTGGTAAACGGCAAAATACGGTTTGGACTGGCAGCGGTCAAAAATGTCGGGGAAAATGCGGTAAAATCCATTATTGAAGAGAGGAAGGTCAGAGGACCGTTTAAAAATTTCAGGGATTTTTGCGACAGGATTGACACAAGAGAAGTGAATAAGAGGTGTATAGAAAGCCTGATCAAGTGCGGGGCCTTTGATTCGATGGGAGTTTACAGATCAAAGCTTATTGCTGTTTTTGAGAAGATGCTTGACGGAATAGCCCAGACAAAAAAGAGGAACATGGAAGGACAAATGTCGCTGTTTGAAATGTCCATAGCCGGAAATGAAAAGTCAATGTATGGGGAATCAGCCCTTTATGAAGATAACGATATATATCCCGACATAAAGGAATATCCCAACAAGGTGCTTTTATCAATGGAAAAAGAGATGTTGGGGCTTTATATTTCAGGACATCCCTTAAGTGAATTTGATGAAGAGATCAAAAGAATGGTGACTTTGTACAGCTCTGACTTAAATATATATTTAAATCAAAGTGAAGAACCCTATTTGTTGGATAACTATAAAAATATTTCCGACGGAATGAGTGTTGTAGTGGGAGGAATAATTACATCAAAGAAAACTAAAACTACAAAAAACAATAATTTGATGGCATTTATAACATTGGAAGATTTGTACGGGATGATGGAAGTTATTGTATTCCCTACAGTGCTGGAAAAGTATGCAAAATTTATTATTGAAGAAAATATTGTCCTTATCAAAGGAAGAATAAGCATAAAAGAGGAAGAGCAACCGAAAATAATATGTGAAGAGGTAAGTCCGTTGAAGAAAATGCATATACGGAAGGTATATTTAAGACTGAATCCGAATATGGAAGAAGACAAGAAAGAGTCTTTACTGGCTTTGTTAAAATACTTCAATGGGGATACTCCGGTATGTGTTTGCAATGACGGTGACAAAAAGGGAAGGACTTTGGAAAAAGAGTTCTGGGTAACATTGAATGACTGTGTTATGAACGAATTGATACAAAGACTTGGCGAAGAAAATGTTAAAGTTGTCTAAAAAGTTATAAATTAAATTAAAAATTGTACGATAATAATAAATAAGAATCGGTAACTTAAGATGTACTTAAAAATGTTAAAGTGCAGCAGTATACGGACTTCAATGGGTGCATGGCTAAAATTCGTATTGATTTTTGTTTTGAATTAATATATAGTTATGACGAGGTGGTTTTATTTGGATTGGGAAAATGAAAAAGTATCAGGCGATTACGTTGTAATTAAAGCTGAAGAAAACGGTGTTAATATTATTGGGCTGACAAGAGGTCGGGATACTAAATTCCACCATACTGAAAAACTAGATAAGGGTGAAATACTTATAGCCCAGTTTACCGAGAATACTTCAGCAATAAAAATCAGGGGTAAAGCCAGAGTTTTATGTCGCCATGGAGAAATTCTTTCCGGTGAATGACAATGTTTCAACAAAGCTATAACATGGATTTAAGGCCTTAAACTGAGCTTTGGAACATTGTGTGAAGGAGTTTTGTGAAATCACCTAAAAAAGGGGCGTGTTTATATGTGGACGGTGGTGTATATGGCTCAGAGCAGAGAAATCGCCACTTCGATGCAGAATTTATTAACCAATGAAGGTATTTTGGTCAAATTGAGACCCATAAGCAAAAATCACGATAATAATGATAATTACTATGAAGTGCTGGTTCCTGAAGCGGAAGTTGAAGAAGCACACAGTGTAATTATTGAAAAGGGATACTAAGTTGTAATTGTTATATGAATTAGGAAAGATTAAATTATATCCCGTGTTCATTAATATCGACACGGGTTTAATTTAACCTCTTTCCGGTGGACTAAAAGATGAAAAAAACAAGGGGTTTTAGCGTTTTTTTAGTCTTAATTGTCGAATTTTATTTAACGGAAAAGGCAAAATAAGAGGAAACGAATTGTTTGTAACACCTCTTATTGTGTTGTAATAAGGAGGGACTTAAATTGAGCGATGTAAAGACAATAGGAGTACTTACTAGTGGAGGAGATGCACCGGGTATGAACGCTGCTATCAGGGCAGTGGTTAGATCCGGGTTGTATTATGGATTTAAAGTTTTGGGAATCAGAAAAGGATTTAACGGCTTGATAAATGGCGAGATTGAAGAGATGACGGCAAGGTCGGTGGGTGATATAATTCAAAAAGGCGGAACAATACTGCAAACCGCCAGATCGGCTCTTTTTAAAACGGAAGAAGGACTTAACAAGGCAATGTCGATGGCTAAGGTGTTCGGCATAGATGCGCTGGTTGTTATCGGAGGAGACGGCTCCTATAAAGGTGCCAGAGATATCAGCAAGCTGGGAATGAATGTTGTATGTATTCCGGGTACCATTGACAACGATATTGGCTGTACCGATTATACAATAGGATATGATACTGCACTGAATACGGTACAGGATGCCATTGACAAGATAAGAGATACCGCATATTCCCACGAAAGATGTAGTGTTCTTGAAGTTATGGGAAGGCATGCCGGGTACATAGCGGTTAATGTAAGTATATCCGGTGGAGCAGAAGCAGTTATATTGCCTGAAAAGCCCTTTGATCTTGAAAAAGACGTATTAAAGCCTATAATTGAAGGGCGAAACAGGGGTAAAAGAAATTACACCGTTATTGTAGCGGAAGGTGTTGAAGGAAAAGCAATTGAAATAGCAAAGGAAATAACAGAAAGAACAGGTATTGAAGCCAGAGCGACCATTCTCGGGCACATACAGCGTGGAGGAAGCCCTACGGTTCAGGACAGAGTTATGGCAAGCAGAATGGGGCTTAAAGCCGTTGAAGTTTTGAAAGAGGGAAAACGCAACAGGGTAATAGCAGTAAAGAACAGTGTCATTGTTGACCTCGATCTTTATGAAGCGCTGGAAATGAAAAAAGAGTTACCCGAAGAGTTAATTACATTAAGTAAAATATTGTCTCTGTAAATTAAAAAATAATAGAAAAAGAACTTTGCAATTGCCATTTTTAAGAATTTTAATTATAGAGAATTACAGGTGGAGTTATGTATACTTCTAAAACTGAAATTGTAGTAAGATATGCCGAAACTGATCAAATGGGAATAGCTCATCATTCGAACTATCCTATTTGGTATGAAGTAGCCCGAACAGATTTTATAAAGAGGGCAGGAATTTCATATTCTGAAATTGAAAAAAGAGGATGTATGCTTCCTTTGCTGGAACTTAAGAGCTGTTACAAGAAACCAGCCAGGTATGAGGACGAGCTTTTTATTATAACAAAAATTAAGGAATTGTCTTCCACAAGAATAACATTTTATTATGAAGTTTATGATAAAAAAGAAAATACATTATTAAATTATGGGGAAACTATGCATGTGTGGACCGATAAAAATCTAAAACCAGTGAACATGAAAAAATATGCTCCGGATATATATAATTTTATGCTAAAATTGACACAGGAAGATAAGTAGGGGATAAAGACTAATATTGCATTTGAAAGTGCAATTAGAGAGTATTATAAGGTGCGGTTTGTGAAAATTTTGAAGATACAGGTAGAATAAGTTCAGAAAGAATAAATAGTATCAGGTGGTGAATAAGTGAATATTCCTAACATTCTAACCATAATAAGATTTTTACTTGTTCCTGTTTTCGGATATTTTTTATACAACGGCGAATACGTTACAGCCATTGTAATTTTTATAATTGCATGTGCCACTGATGTATTGGACGGAGTAATTGCAAGAAAGTTCAATTTGATTACATCCTTTGGGAAATTGGCGGATCCGCTTGCAGATAAATTTTTGCAATTAACGGCACTTACCATACTCACAATTCAAAAAATAATTCCCTTGCCTGTTTTGATAATTGTTTTGGCGAAGGAAATTTTCATGATAGCAGGAAGTATATTGATATATAAGAAGGTTAATTTTGTTGTACAGGCGAATTGGTATGGAAAGATGACTACAGTTATTTTTTCTTTTGCCATAGTTATGACTATAATTCTTTATTCTTCAAAAATTGCAAATTCATATACAAGTTTAATTATCAATATATTTGTTTTTATAGCAGTGTTCTCTACACTATTTTCTTTTTTTATGTATTCGATGGAATTCAGAAAGTTAACCAATAGAAAATAATTTAAGATAAATACACATTTTAACGGTATCAGAAAGAAGTCTGGCTTTTGCTTTAATTGGTAATTACAAGCAGGATGTAACACAAAATATATACAAAGGTTTTGGTATGAAAATAACTTTAATAATAAATAGCTTGCTTTTATAAATATCTTAATATTTATTTTTATATTAAAGAATGTTATAATTAAAATATATAAAGAATACAATGTTTAGGGGAATTTTGGTTTTATTTGAATTGTGCTATTGCAGTAGATAGAGTATATATATATAATATTATTGCAGTATATATAGAAAAAGAATTTTAGCCCTTCGTTTTATATTAGATGTTGTATATTTGTGATTGTGTCAAATCTTCATTCATCCTCACAAATCCATAATTCCTGAAATAATATGATTTTGGGAGGAGTATTAAGTGAAGAGAAAGCCGGGCTTGTTTTTGGTTGCTACCATTATTATTGTGCTTTCTGCAAACTATTTGTTAACAAAAAATCCTGTCGGAACTTTGGTTGAACTGAAGAATGTTTGGTTGGGGGTTGGATTGATTGCAGCAAGCATACTTATAGTCTTGATGAATTTTCTCGCAAAAAAAACTTTTTTAAAGTCCTATATCAACTATAAGCCAAGGGAAATTTGGCTTATGAGTGTTTTGATTTTTGTTGTCGGGCTTGTGATAATTTTTTACGCTGCGATATGTCAACACTATGCAGACAAAATCACCGTTGATGAATTTTATATCAATTTGATTCTCCAGATACTAGTATCGGCACTGTTAATTCTGTTAATGCGCGAATTATATACATATACTTATGAATATCCCATACGGAAAGTTCTCAAGGTAATGGAGAAAGCCGGACATTTAATTGATAAGGCGGATTATAGGAAAGCATTGAATGAGTTTGAAAGTGTTGAAAAGAAAATTGACTGTTTAAAACGTCCCCATATTTATGGGTGGATCAAGCAATCTAAAGGATTATGCTATTTGGAATTGTCCAAGTATGAAGACAAAAAAAATAATTTGCTCTTGGCAGTTCAGGAGCTGGAAGAAGTTTTAAAGCTGAAAGAGTTGAAACGACAACATGCCCAGGTAAAAATGGATATTGGCAATATATATTTTGACATTGCTGAAATGGATAATGATATAAAATATTATGAAAATGCCCTGAATATGTACAATGATGCCCTTAATCAGTATAAGCTTAACAAAGATTATGACGGCTGTATGAATGCGCTGAGATACTTGGAGAAGACGAAAACTATTCTTGGCTTTGAAAAGACCAGTTGATATAAACTAATTGATCGGTTTTAATTTTAAGATGTAAATTAAATCAGCGGATATTGTTGGGTTATTTCAAAGACTTTGCAGATATTGTTTTGAAAAATGTTCTTGCTGTGCGTATATGAACATGCGAAGTGTTTTTGAAATAACCTTAATTAATATCAAAGGGTACAAAAACAAAATCACATTTCGAATATATTTAATAAAACAAACTTTGAACGGTATTTTTTATTTAAATACAGGGGCAAAGTTTTTAATATTATTGATTAATATTATTTGAAAGGGAGGAATGAAAATTGAAAAAGACAGTGAGCTTATTAGTGGTATTGGCTATGCTTTTGGCTATGCTGCCGGCATCTATTGTGTCTGCAGCAGGAAATTTCAACTATGCTGAAGCTCTTCAAAAGGCAATTTATTTCTATGAGTGTCAGCAAGCCGGGCCGCTTCCTGAGTGGAACCGTGTTGAATGGCGTGGGGATGCCACTATGAATGACTATGTATTGGGCGGATGGTATGATGCCGGAGACCATGTAAAGTTCAATCTTCCTATGTCCTACAGTGCATCCATGCTGGGCTGGGCATTGTACGAATATGGCGATAAGATTGCGTCATCAGGGCAAAAGGTTCATCTTGAAAACAATTTAAGGTTTGTATTGGACTATTTGGTTGCTTGTGACAAAGGCGATTACATAGTTTACCAGATTGGAGACGGAAACAGAGACCATTCATGGTGGGGACCTGTTGAAGTTATTGAGAAGGAAATGGAAAGACCTTATTTCACAGGAAAACCTACCTGTGTAACTGCGCAAATGGCAGCAGCTCTTGCAATCGGATCAATTGTATTAAAAGACCAAAATTATCTCAAACACGCAAAGAGCCTTTTTGAATTATCCGACAAAACAAGAAGTGATGCTGATTACAAAGCAGCCGAAAACTTCTATAAATCCCATAGCGGGTGGAAAGATGAGCTTTTATGGGCAGCAGTTTGGCTCTATTTGGCAACCAACGATACTGCATACCTTGAAAAAGCTGAATCCATAGTACCACTTCTCAATAAGCAGCAGCAAACCGATTACATAGAGTATAAATGGGCACACTGCTGGGATGACGTTCACTACGGTGCATTATTGTTGCTTGCATTGATCACTGGTAAGCAGGAATATCATGATTATATACAAATGCATCTTGACTGGTGGACAGTTGGATTTAAAGGCGAGAAAGTAAAATATGTAGGAGACCTCGCTTGGCTTGATTCCTGGGGATGTCTAAGATATGCTACAACAGAGGCATTTTTGGCAACTGTATATGCCGACCATATAAATGATGCTACATTAAAGGACAGATATCAGACCTTTGCAAAGAAACAGGTTGACTATGCTCTCGGAAGCAGTGGAAGAAGTTATGTAGTAGGATTCGGTGAAAAATCACCGCAACATCCTCACCACAGAACTGCTCACGGTTCATGGACTGACCAAATGGATAATCCTCCGTATCACAGACATATCCTTTATGGTGCCCTTGTAGGAGGTCCGGATTCTTCAGGAAGATATAACGACGATATCAAAGATTATGTCTGCAACGAGGTTGCTACAGACTACAATGCAGGATTTGTAGGAGCACTCTGCAGTATGTACGCAAAATATGGCGGAACTCCGTTGTCAAACTTCCCAGAACCTGAAGAAAGAGAAGATGAGTTCTTTGTTGAAGGCGTAATTATGAATAACAATGCAAATGATCTGTCGGTTAAATTGTTGCTGAACAACCGTTCAGGCTGGCCGGCAAGAATGATAAAAGATTTGAAATACCACTATTATGTTGATCTCTCCGAAGGAGTAGATCCTAGTGATGTAACGGTTAGCACAAACTATATTGAGGCCAATATGGATGCTACCGTTTCACAGCTCATACCGTATCCAAACAAGCCAAACATTTACTATGTTGAAGTAAAATATAAGGACGGTACCAATATTTATCCTGGCGGACAATCGGAATATTCTGCTGAACTTCAGCTCCGCCTTACTGCAAAACAAGGTTCCAAATGGGATCCTACCAACGACCCGTCCTTTAAAGGCTTAGGTACAGGAAATACACCAGTTAAGTCAACAACAATTACCGTTTATGACGGTGATACATTGATATTCGGTACAGAGCCTGACGGTACAACACCTTCGGCGACCCCAAGAAATACTCCGACACAACCAACACCTACACCTACCGGAAATACAGTTTTAAAAGGTGATTTGGACGGTGACAGAGATATTACTTCAATAGACTACGCTTATTTGAAGATGCATCTGCTCGGTATGTCAAAGCTTAACGATCAACAGCTAAAAGCAGCAGATGTAGACAACAATAATACAGTAGATTCAATAGATTTGGCACTCATAAAAGCTTATCTTCTTGGAATAATAAAATCATTCTAAAATATACAGCTTACAAAGCTGTGGCTCAGTGGAAAACCATTGGGCTGCAGCTTTTTTGATTAATAAGCTTTTTGAAATAAAAATACATAATTTTAAGGAATATAAAACATGGTTAAAAACTATTCATATACTGTCTTGATAATTAATAATAAGCTATAATATTAGTAATCGGTGGGTTAATACTAATAAAGTATATAGCTTCGTAAGGAGGAGAAAACTATGCTTACAAGGGAATTATACAATGAAGCCAGCAAAAGGGCATTGGAATATCTTCAGAAAGCGGGCATTGTTATTACTGAAGAGGAAAAACGCAATATTGAAGTTGCCGAGTATGGGCTGGGACAGCATGAAAAAATCGGACTTCAGCTTGTTGTATATGTCAATACCGACAGATGCTGCGCAAAAGAACTGATTTTATTTCCGGGACAGACTTGCCCTGAGCACAGGCATCCTCCTGTGGGAAATGAACCGGGCAAGGAAGAAACATTTCGATGCAGATGGGGAAAAGTGTATTTATATGTGCCCGGAGAACCGGTTGAAAATCCGAAAGCAACTTTACCAAAGGGAAGAGAAAAGTACTTTACGGTTTTCAGGGAGATAGAGCTGAATCCGGGTCAGCAGTATACCATTGAGCCCAATACTCTTCATTGGTTCCAGGCAGGACCGGAAGGGGCGGTTGTGTCGGAATTTTCTACAAAGAGCCGGGACGAGTATGATATATATACCGACCCTGACATTAACCCTGCCCAGAGCAGAAAAGTTTAGACGGTTAAAAATGGAAGAGTTGGATCTGTAACAGAAATTAATGAATAGAAACTTAACTGTGTAAATTGCTTATATATTGTGATACAATTAAATGACGAAATAAAAAAACAAGCTTTCATGGTTCAGAAGTTATAAAGACATGTACTTTATTAACAGTGCTGACTGAAAAGGAATGAGATTAAATTCATTAGCAAAGTGAAAGAGGTATTTGTTATGAGTCGAGACATTAAGAAAATTATTGCTGAAATGACTGTTGAGGAAAAAGCAAGTCTGTGCTCAGGTTTTGGCAATTGGCATACAAAAGCTGTTGAAAGGCTAAATATACCGTCTATAATGATGGTGGACGGCCCTCACGGCCTGAGAATTCAGTTTAAGAACGCTGATTTGTCCGATACGCAAAACAGTTTGCCGGCCACTTGCTTTCCGACTGCAGTAAACATGGCCAGTACCTGGGACAGAAATCTCGTTGAGGAAATTGGAAGAGCTATTGGGGAAGAATGCCGGGCTGAGGAAGTTTCCATTTTACTTGGACCGGGGGCCAATATAAAGCGTTCACCCTTATGCGGCAGGAATTTCGAGTATTTTTCGGAGGACCCCTATCTCTCATCTCAAATGGCTGCAAGCCATATTAAAGGAGTCCAAAGTCAGGGCGTAGGTACATCTTTGAAACACTTTTGCGCCAATAATCAAGAGCACAGGAGGTTGACTGTTGACGTAAAGGTGGATGAAAGGACTTTGCGGGAGATATATCTCGCTAGCTTTGAAGAGGCAGTCAAACAGGCTAAGCCATGGACAGTTATGTGCTCTTACAACAGAGTAAACGGTGAGTTTGCCTCTGAAAACAGTTATCTTCTTACCCACATTTTGAGAGATGAGTGGGGATTTGAAGGATTTGTGGTATCCGACTGGGGAGCGGTAAACGAAAGGGTAAAGGGGCTTAAAGCAGGTTTGGACCTGGAGATGCCTTACAGCGGTGGAGAGAGAGACAAACAGATAGCCGATGCAGTAAAAAATGGGGAATTGCCGGAAGAAGTCCTTGACAAGGCTGTGGAAAGGCTTTTGAAAATAATATTTAAGGCTATTGATAACAAGAAATCCGATGCTACCTTTGACAAGAAAGCCCATCATGAATTGGCAAGACGGGCTGCCAGAGAATCGATGGTATTGTTGAAAAATGAAGATGGCATTCTACCTTTAAAGAAACAGGGCAAAATAGCATTGATCGGTGCTTTTGCCAAGAATCCGAGATTTCAGGGCGGAGGGAGCTCCCATGTTAATCCTACATATCTTTCCAATGCCTATGACGCAATAGTTGATTTAGCAGGGCAGAAGGCTGAGATTCTTTATTCTCCGGGATATGACCTGGAAACTGATGTGGTGGATGAAAAATTAATTGATGAGGCAAAAGAGACAGCGGCAAAGGCCGATGTGGCAGTAATATTTGCGGGACTAACCGACAGTTACGAGTCGGAAGGTTATGACCGAGCGCATTTGAGGATACCGGAAAACCACAGGCGACTGATTGAAGCTGTTGCAGAGGTTCAAGGCAAGACAGTTGTGGTATTAAGCAACGGTTCACCAATAGAGATGCCATGGATTGATAAAGTAAAGGCAGTTTTGGAAACCTATCTTGGAGGACAGGCAGTGGGTGAGGCTGTTGCCGATATACTGTTTGGCGAGTTTTCTCCCTGCGGAAAACTGGCTGAGACTTTCCCGGAAAAACTGAGCCATAATCCTTCCCATTTAAACTTCCCGGGAGAGGGAGACTCGGTTGAATATAGGGAAGGCCTGTTTGTGGGATACAGATATTATGATGCAAAAGAGATAAAACCGCTGTTTCCTTTCGGATTTGGACTCAGCTATACCGATTTTGAGTACAGCGATATAAAGTTAAGCAAAAAAGAAATTAATGATAATGAGATACTGACTGTAAGTGTAAAAATAAAGAATATCGGAAAAATGCGGGGCAAGGAAATTGTCCAGCTGTATGTGAGAGATGTGGAGAAAAGTGTAATAAGGCCGGATAAGGAACTTAAAGGCTTTGAAAAGATTGAACTGGATGCGGGAGAGGAAAAGACAGTAACCTTTTCATTGGACAAACGATCCTTTGCCTATTACAATACAGAGATTAAAGATTGGCATGTTGAGAGTGGAGAATTTGAGATACTGATAGGAAAGTCTTCTCAGGATATAGTCTTAAAGGAAGTTGTTACTGTCAATTCCACCACCATGATTAAAAAGAAGTTCCATATGAATACAACTTTAGGTGACATAATGAATTATCCCGGAGGCCTGGACAAATTAAATCAATACATACATGAATATTTGAAAAAGCACGGCATGGATAAGGGAATTAAACATATGAAACAGAGTATGGATACAGAGATGGTTAAATATACACCGCTACGATGCTTACCTTCCTTTAGCGGAAACGAAGTGTCAAAAGAAACGGTAATTAAGTTGCTTGAGGATTTGAACAGCTAGGCAGTAATGATTAAATAGCAGTGGTGAAAGAAGAGTAAGTTTATGCAAAAGGTTATTTTTCTTGTGGATATGAATGCCTTTTATATTAGCTGCGAGATGTCTCAGAATCCCGAACTGAAAGGTAAGCCGGCTGCTGTTGCAGGAGATCCCAAAAAGCGGACAGGAATTATTCTTGCGGCAAATTATGAAGCGAGGAAGTATGGAGTAAGAACCACAATGCTGGTGCATGAGGTAAAAAAACTATGCCCTGAAATTATTCTTGTACCTCCTCGCCATGAATTTTATGAAAAAAAGTCAAAAGAGGTAATGGAAATATTGGCAAGATATTCACCGGTAATACAGCAGAACAGTATTGACGAAGCATGGTTGGATATGACCGGTTGTGAGGCATTGTTCGGTAAACCTGTGGACGCCGCAAAAAAGATTATGAAAGCTATAATGAATGAACTGGATTTGTGGTGTTCGATAGGTATTTCCGAGAATAAATTCCTGGCAAAGATGGCGTCAGAGCTAAAAAAACCCCTTGGAATAACAGAGTTGTGGAAGAGGGACGTGCCGGAGAAACTATGGCCGCTCTCGGTGAGGGAAATGTACGGCATAGGAAGGCAGACGGAAAAAGCGCTTATAGATATTGGAATATATACTATCGGCGATATAGCAAAAAGTGATCCGGTATTTTTGGCCCAAAAATTCGGAAAATACGGTGAAGAGATTTATCGACTGGCAAACGGCATTGATGAATCGGAGGTTTTGGAAAATCCGCAGGTAAAAAGTAAATCTATAGGCAGGTCAACAACTCTTCCCGAGAATATAACCGATCTGGAACTGGCTAAAACAATTATATTGAAATTGGCTGAAGAAGTGGGTATGGAAGCCAGAAAACAAAACTACAAAGGAAGGACTGTATCCATAGTCATACGATATGACGATTTTAAAACCATAACCCGCCAAAAAACGGTGAGGGCTACATATTTGACAAAAGAGATATATGCTGCAGGAGCAAAACTTTTGGAAGAGAACTGGAACAGTAAAAAGCCGGTCAGGCTTTTGGGAATTTCGCTGAATAATATTGCTACCGGTGAAGTGGAGCAACTTTCAATATTTAATTTGAACGGTGGAGAAGAAGTAAACGAAAAGGAAGAAAAGCTTGAAAAAGCCTTTGATTCAATAAGAGAAAGATTCGGTTTTGATAAAATCAAAAGGGCAGTAATTTTAAAAGATGATTTATAAATATGAAAAATTTTAAGAAAAGGTGGAGATAAAATATGATGCAGTATGATATGCCTCTTGAGGAACTTAAAAAGTACAAACCACAACTTACAAAACAGCCGGATTTTGACGAGTTCTGGGACAAAAGTCTTAAAAAACTGGCAGATGTGCCGTTAAAATATGAACTCACACCCTATAATTATCCTGTTAAAGGCGTAAAAGTATACAGAGTATCTTACTTGGGCTTTGAAAATGCCAATATTGAAGGATGGCTGGCAATACCTGAGGGAGAAGGATTAAAGCCGGGTTTGCTTTTATATCACGGATACAATTGGGCCTGTGAAGGTTTAACCTATGAGGTTGTAAACTGGGCCTTGCACGGTTATATTACAATGAATATGCTTGTACGCGGTCAGCAGGGGAACAGTGTTGATAACATTATTTCTTCAACGGGATTTGTTCCGGGATGGATGTGCAAGGGAATATTGAATCCCGAGGAATACTACTACAGAGCAGTTTTTATGGATGCTGTTCGGGCAGTGGAAGTTCTGGTATCTTTGCCGGAGGTGGATAAGACCAGAATAGGAGTAACCGGTGGCAGTCAGGGAGGAGGACTGTCTTTGGTTGCAGCAGCATTTTCCGATAAAGTCAAAGTTGCAGTGGCTGACTATCCTTTCCTGGCGAATTTTGAGAGGGCTATTGCTATTACACCTCAGGGACCGTATCCGGAAATTGTTCAGTACTTGAGAAGGAATGCAAAACCCGAAATTGAAGAGCAGGTTTTGAGAACCCTGTCTTATTTCGATATTATGAATCTTGCACCAAGGATAAAATGCCGGACATGGATAAGTGTAGGACTGGTGGATGAAATAACCCCGCCATCGACGATTTTTGCAGTGTACAATAATTTGAGCTGTCCGAAGGAATTGGCGATATATAAATACTTCGGCCACGAGAACATACCGGTTGCAATTGAGACCAAGCTGCGTATCTTGATGGAGGAGCTTAATCCATAGAAATAAAGTTTTATGTAAACGGAAAAGTTATTAGCTTAAGTAATAATATAAAAGCATCGGAAAATAAATGTATTGTCTTTTAGGCCTGCCGGAGTTTGGCAGGCTTAATTTTATGTTTGTTGAAATTTTCAAAAAGTGCATTTATTAAAAGCGCATTTTTTTACCGCAGTCATAGAAACAAGCAGTGTTTGTGGATAAAGGAAATCTTACCTTTATTTTAAAAGAAATAAAAAACTGGAACTTAATTGCCCGGCAAAGTATCTTATTAGTGAAAGGGGTGAAGCGATGGAAATAAATCAACTGGTGCAGGCCAGCAAAAAAGGGGATATGCAGAGTTTTATACAGCTTCTCAGGCTGAAAGAGGACTTAATATACAACATAGCAAAGGCTTACACGCAAAACAGCCATGATGCGGAAGACTGTATCAGTGAATCGACCATACGGGCTTATGACAAGTTAAAACAGCTTAAAGATCCTGAAAAGTTTTATACATGGTACATATCCATCCTGGTCAATACCTGCAGGAAGAAATATAAGAAACTAAACAGGGAAGTGGAGTATATACCTGAACAGCACGATTTTGCAACGGAAGAGATTATGAAAAGTACCGATAACCGAATTTTGGTGGAAGGAATACTGGAGCATTTGAAAGAAAACGAAAGGGAAATTATTGTATTACGGTATCTCAAAGACTTTTCACTGGAAGAGGTAGCCGAGATATTGGAAGTACCAGTTGGTACAGTAAAGTCGAGAATTAACAGGACTATAGGAAAAATTAAAGGTAAGTATGGGAGGTATTCGCATGAGGTTTGATTTTTATGAACAGATACCTGAGGGTTTGATGGATAGGGTTGAACAGCGTTTGGCTACACATCTGGCTGTTAAGAAGAAAAAAAGAGTAATGAAGACATTGGCTTTGCTATCGGTTTGTCTATTGCTTATACCTGCAACAGTATATGGCTTTGTTAATAATGATATTCAAAGTTGGTATGACTCTATTAGAATAGCAAGCAATAGAGGAAAAACCGTTAAATTGAATTATGATTTTGAATATGAAAAAAACAAGATTGTGTTTGAGGATGCAGTTTGGGAAGAAAATGAGCTGCTAGTATCATTCAGAATAGTTGATGGGATGCTATGGCCGTCAAAATTTTCGTTGCTAAATGATAAAGACGAAGTTATCGGCCATAGCGGAGGATATAGTATAAATGATGAAAATGAAGGTACACTGAGATTTAATTTTGAAGAGGAAGAAATAACTGGAGATAAAGTATTCCTTTCAGTAGAAGCTCTCGAAAAATTAAAATTTTCAGATGATGATATTGATTATAAATACAAATTGAATATAGACAAGGAGTTTTTGGCTACGGGTCAAGCTAAAGTAGGCAAAACTTTTGAGACGGAATATGGATTTATTACAATTGAAGAAATTAAAATAAAGGATGGCAGGACGTTTTTAACTTATAAATATGATAGGAATGACAAAATGGCGAAAATATCAGAACAGGATAAATTGGATGATACAAAATTGGTGATTTTTATAAAAGATTCGGAAAACAATGTTTTAAAAAGCAATCTTTATATAGGTAAAAGGCCTTCGGATATTGAAGAAAGTGAACTTTTCGGCAATATCAAGAATTTGGATAATTCCCTTGAAGTTGCTATAGAATGTAATGAGATACCTGTAAATTGGAAAGCACCTGTAAAAATAAAAAATACCGCCAGCAAAGTTATTGAAGTTAACAAAGATATCAAAATAGATTCAGGAACTTTGAGAATTAGTGAAATAGTTCTAAAGTCTGCAAGCACACGCTTAAATTATGAGTTTATCCCGTCTAAGGGCTATGAAAATACGATATATGTTTCTCCTTTGATAGATATTACTCTTGGCGGAAAGAGATATATTTCTACTAAAAGAAGTGACGGTAGACTTGAATTTCCTGTAGTAATAGACAAAAAGGATTTAAGAAAAGTTAAGTTAAATGTTCATGCCATCTATAGATATGAAGAACGCAACGAGAAATTTACATTGACTAAAGGAGATGTTCCAACCAGTTTTGTTGTGGATGGAGTGAAGTTTAACATTGAGAATATGGAGATAAAGGATGGAAAAACATATATAGATATATTGGTAGATGGGCAAAAACGTGAATTTACAAACTTTGATATAACTACTGTCCGTAAAAAAGGTGAGAAATATTCGGTGAGAGTACATGGAGAATTGGAGTTCGCAGATAAAAGTATTGAGCCAAAATATAATGATGAACCATATTCCTTTGATAAATCAATCTTAGAGACCATTAAGATAAGAAAAAATATGAAAATAAATGGAGAGTTTGATACTGTTGATCTTGAATTAGATTGTTTTGAATATTTAGATATATGTAATGCTGAGATAAAAATAAAATAATAGGATATGTTATATAATGATTTTGATTGCCCGAATTTCGAATATAAATGAACAACTTCTCAACAATTAACAATTAATTTGCTGCAACATATGATGATAAAAAGAGAGATAGTATTGAGCCAATAAAAGAGATGAGGGCATCAGATGAAATCTGTTGTAGAATTTCTAAAAAGAAGGATTGTTCTTATATCGGTAGCTATAATACTGCAACTTGTTGTACTTATAGGGATAATCTCAAAATTCAGCCAATACTTCGTTTATTTCTATTGGATAAGTCTGTTCATTAGTATAGCTGCAGTTTTATGGATTATTAACGATTATAGGAGCAATCCTTCCTACAAAATTGCATGGATTATCCCTATATTATTATTTCCGATTTTTGGAGGGATATTTTATTTTTTTTTAGGAGGAAAACGCCTGAGCAAAAGAGAAAAAAGAAAGATGAGATTAATTGAACAAAAAATTAATAAAGCATTGGCGCCGCAAAGGGGTATGCAGAGGGAAATTAAGAATCTTTGCGAGTCGGCGGCGGTCCAATCGAAGTACATTGAGGATAATGCCTACTATCCGCTGTACAAAAACACTTTCGGGGAATATTTGCCCATCGGTGAAGCTAAATTCGAAAGACTGAAGGAGGAACTGAAAAAAGCCAAACATTTTATATTTATGGAGTATTTTATAATAGAGGAAGGGGTAATGTGGAACAGTATACTGGATATACTTTCGGAAAAGGTAAAAGAAGGCGTGGATGTACGAATAATCTACGATGATGCCGGTTGTCTCCTTTCATTGCCGTACAAATACAATATGAAGCTGGAGAAAATGGGCATAAAGTGCTGTGTATTCAATCCAATGATTCCCATACTCCATGTCCGTATGAACAACCGAGACCACAGGAAAATGACAATAATTGACGGCTACACCGGTTTTACGGGAGGTATAAATTTAGCCGACGAATACATTAATGAAATCAAAAAACACGGACATTGGAAAGACAGTGCCATAATGCTAAAAGGCGATGCTGTCTGGAGTATGACAGTAATGTTTTTAACAATGTGGGAATATCTAAGGGGGACAAAAGAAGATTTAGACAAATACAAAAATAAAATCAGGTATGATACTTCAATAGTCCCTAATGGATATTATCAGCCCTTTTCCGATAACCCTTTGGATGACGAAAATGTGGGTGAAATCATTTATCTTAACTTGATTAATAGAGCAAAGCACTATATTTATATAACCACTCCATATTTAATTATCAATCATGAAATGATGAGGGCACTGACTTCAGCGGCAAAGTCAGGAGTGGATGTTCGCATAATTACACCCCATTGTGCAGATAAGTGGTATGTGCATATGGTTTCGAAATCAAACTATAAGATTCTCATTGAAAGCGGTGTCAAAATCTATGAATATACACCGGGGTTTATGCATGCAAAAACCATTGTGACCGATGACAAGTTCGGTTTGGTTGGCACTATAAATATGGATTACAGAAGCTTCTTTATGCAATATGAATGCGGTGTCTGGATGTACAACAGCAGTGTGGTAATGGATATAAAAAAAGATTTTCTAAATACTTTAGAGGTGTGCAGAGAGATGAAAATCGAGGATTTTCAAGACATTAAATGGTATAATGTCCTATTGGTTTCCATACTAAAAATCTTTGCACCCATTATGTGAGTTGTTTTTGCGTATAGAATAAATTTAAAGGTTGGGTGAAAATGGATGCTTCTTTGTTTGACAAATGATGCAAATTATGATACAATAACAATAGAGGTAGGCATTTCCCAAATGTAGTTGGGAAGTGCCTTTAGTGCTATTTTAATATTCTTCCATTTAATGTCTAATGAAAGGAGGGGTGGATAAAAGCACTCACTCATTTCAAGTCTAATAAAGATTAAATGCACAAAGCACTTCATGATCTTATTGATATTGAAATACGAAGTGAGCCACATCGAAAAAAATCAAATCCACTTGTTTGCAAAGCCAAGACACAATAAACACGCACTCCAGGTTAAGAGCAGCATAGCGAAAATTTGTTAAAGCTTGCAGGTCCGAGATTATCAGTCAGATCCAAGATCATTATAAGTGTATTTCTAACATTTGATTTTAAGAAATCGGTAATGTTAGAGAACACTAAAAAGGAGGCTACTATCATGATAGTAAGAAATTGTGCTGGCGGCATAGTGTTTTATGGGGACAAAGTTTTTTTGCTGAAGAATGAGAAAGAAGAGTGGGTATTTCCCAAAGGTGTAATGCGAAACGGGGATCTCCCGGCAGAAGTTGCACAAAAAAGAGTTTTTGAAGAAGGCGGCATTATCGCAAACATCATTTCTATAGCCGGTGATACAAGTTACGAATTCTATTCTGTTACCAGACAAAAACCAATCTGCAATAAAATTACCTGGTTCATTATGAAAACAGATTCCGATAAATTCCACATTTCCGAAAAAGAAAAATTTCAAGATGGCGGATTTTTCGATATCGAAGAAGCTATGAAACTTGTTACCTACAGTCAGGATAAAGCATTGCTCAACCTTTCCTATAAAAAATACAAAGAAATTTCCCAGGAATGTTTAAAATGCTGCACATTTATATAAATTTATAATTTATATACTTATATTACGAATTTAACAAAAGGATATTTATATTAATTCAGGACAATGGTAACGGTTTCATTGTCCTGAATTTTTTATAGAGATTAATTTTTTATAAGTAAATTTTAAAAGGATTCGATTTTTGTTGGTTTAAACACTATGTGTTCCGAAAGACTTAAGTTCAGCGGACGTATTTTTCAATAATTTTGTCCCAATCGGGGGGAGTATCTACAACCGGAACTCTGTCAATGAATTCTTCAACTTTCGGGTTTTGCTTCAGATATTTCTGAAATTTTTTACTTTCAATTCTTAAGATCCTGCCAATCCAGATATCGGTTAACGATGAAGCATTTTTTTTGTGTTTTTTCACTGCTAAATCCAAAAGTTCTTTTCTTTCGGACGGTTCCATACCGGATAAGATTGAGTCCTGTGCCAGCATCATTTCAATATATATTTTAAAGCAGCCGGGAATATTGCTATACTTTTCAAGATTATTGAAATCGATGCTTTTATAATAGCTGAGAATAATTGAACCGGCATCGGGTCTTTTCATCAGTTCCTGCAATCCGTTAAATCTCAATAAACTGTCGAAGGCATCCTGATAAGAATTGAACATAAGAATATTGATAATAAAGGGATAGTTTAAGCAGGTTTCAAACAATCCTTTGGTGGATATGTTTGCCAGGACGTCCTCAGGTATTTGGAGTACAGCCAGCTTTTCACTGTAGTCTTCGAGTTCTTTCCATTCATCGGGAGTTTTATCTGCAGTAATGGGAAATTCATAAACATCCGTCGCAGGGATATATGTAACATCTGCTGATGAAGTATAACTTTCGTCCATTGCAGGAGTAGAAGCTGACCTGTTTTTATGTATTAACAAAACTGTACCTGCTGAAACAAATACAATTGATAGAGCTAAAACTGCAATAAGTTTCGGTTTCTGTTCAGAAAGCATAAAAAATCCCCTCTTTTTAAAGAAACTAAAATAATTTAAGCTTTAGAATATAATAACTGTCTGTAATTTTAGACTATCATAGCAGTAATTTTCTGTCAATTATTGTATGGTTATATATTTTATTCACGTGCCGCACCTGTTTGCATATCTTAATAATATAAATAGATTTTGGTGACGATGAGGTCATATCTCAATGGAGGGATTCTATGAAAAAAGGAAATGTAAGGCACATGTTCGCAGGTGGCAATACATCACAGGGTTTTTTCAGCTACTATGATTACATATTGAGTCAGGAAGAGGCAACCAGAATAATTTGTATAAAAGGCGGGCCCGGTGTAGGTAAATCCACCTTTATGAAAAAAATAGGGGAAGAAATGAATAGCAGAGGTTACGATGTGGAATATATGCACTGTTCCAGTGACAATAACAGCCTTGATGGAGTGGTAATTCCGGAAATTAAGGTGGCACTTTTAGATGGTACGGCACCCCATGACACGGTTTCCTATGCACAATAAATATCCTTGTGATAAAACTATTGGAGTTGATATTTATGTTTATTGTTGAAGAAGTATTTCTGACCAGGGATGAAGACAGCAGGAAAAAGATGCTTGAGGATATACTGGTTGATATGATTAAGAATGCAGTAGACTGTGAAGAGACAAAGGATTCCATTCATGAAAATCCCGCCGAAAAGGATATGTAAACTCTGCACCTTTCTTAAAGATCAATCTGGAGGTATGAATATTGAATATTGCAGCAATATATTGCAGGCTATCGGACGAAGATAAAAACAAAGCGAATAAATATGAGGATTCGGAGAGCATACAAAACCAGAAAAAGCTTCTTCTGGATTTTGCAAGAGAAAATAAATGGGAGGTTCATAAAATTTATTGCGATGATGACTATTCAGGACTTGATTCCGAGCGTCCGGGCTTTAAGCAGTTGATAGCCGATGCTGAGGCAGGAAAATTCAATATAGTGCTGTGCAAAAGTCAATCCCGGTTTACACGGGATATGGAGCTGGTGGAAAAATATCTCCACCACAAATTTATTGAGTGGGGAATAAGGTTTATAGGTGTTACAGACAATGCCGACACCTTTGAAAAAGGGAATAAAAAATCCCGCCAGATAAACGGCCTGGTCAATGAGTGGTACTGCGAGGATATATCGGAAAATATAAAAGCGGTGTTTGACGTTAAACGAAAGAGAGGAGAATTTATCGGGTCTTTTGCTCCCTACGGCTATATAAAAGATCCTCAAAATAAAAACAGATTATTGATAGATGAAGAAGCAGCCCGGGTAGTCAGAAGGATTTTTAACCGGTATCTTGAAGGCTTTGGTGCTCAACAGATAGCATCCATGCTAAATCGCGAGGGTATACCCAACCCTACCAAATACAAGGAACTTATGGGCCTAAATTATAAGAATCCCTTTAAGACAGACGATTATGGGCTTTGGAATAAAACAACCGTAAAACGAATTCTGAGGAACGAAACTTATATAGGTCATACGGTTCAGGCAAAACGCAAAAAACTGAGTTATAAATCCAAAAAAATGATTGCCGTTTCACCGGATAAATGGGTAAGAGCAGAAAATACCCATCAGCCTATAATTGATAAATCTGTATTTTTTGCCGTTCAGCAGAGGATGGATGGCAGAATTAAATCTGCAGGAAACGGAAAACCCCATTTGTTTGCATCCAAAGTAAAATGTCATGACTGCGGAAGTACAATGGTGAAAGTCACTTCCGGAAAGTATAGCTATTTAAGATGCAAATTATACTCCGCATCATACGGGAATAAGATGTGTACATCTCATTTAACGAGACTGGATGAACTTACCGATTTGATAGAATGTAAAATAAAGGAGCATCTGAAACGATATATTGACATTCCAAAGATGGCGGAAAGATTGGAAAAAGAACTGAAATGGGCTTATAATGAGAGAAAATACCATGAAGAAATTAAGAAAATAAAAAAAGAAATATCGGAAAAGGAACTTGCAATTAAGAGCCTTTATATTGATAAAATTAAAGGAATTATTGATGAGGAACAGTTTATTGAACTTAATAGGGAATTTATAAAAGAAAAAAGAAAGCTTTCTGAAAGACAGAAAACTATTCAAAAAGAGATGGAGTTAAACGAAAAAACCGGCATTGATTATGAAGACATTGTGAAAGACTTGATTGAGTTTAAGGAATTAAAGCACAATATGGTAAGCATTATGATTGGCCGTATTGAAATCGGGGAGAAAACAGCCGAAGGAAAAAAAATAAAAATTTATTGGCTGTTTTGAACAATCTTCATAAAATCTACACAAATCATTGATATTATATGCTCACAACATTGTTTGAGGTGGTTTTATGCCGGAAGTTTTCATCTCAAAGGTACTTGAGATAAAAGGGATGACGTGTGTAAACTGTGAGATGAGAATAGAGAAAAAATTGAAAAATATGGAAGGTATCAAGGCTGTTAAGGCAGTTTATTCCCAATCGAAAATAAATGTCCTTTATGATAAAGACAGAATAGATCTTGACAGTATTATTAAAGCAGTGGAAGAACTGGATTATCGGGTAATTGCAGCAACCGACGGTAATAAATCGAACGACAGGGAAAAGCGATCCGACGGTGATTATAAATTATCGGTAAATCAATTGCTGGGTATAGTAATTATTGTTTTAGCTGTATATTTGGCTGTTAAAAATACAGTGGGATTTAATTTTATTCCTCAGGTAAACCGGAATATGGGGTATGGTATGCTTTTTACCGTCGGACTTTTAACATCTCTTCACTGTATTGCCATGTGCGGAGGTATAAACCTTTCCCAGTGCATCGCATATACGTTGGATGATACTGAAAAAGGAAATATTTCAAAGCTTACCCCCACTCTTTTGTATAACGGAGGAAGGGTGATTTCATATACGGTAATAGGCGGCTTGGTTGGGGCACTGGGCTCTCTGGTGAGCTTTCCCGGACGGGCAAAGGGTATTGTGGCCATTGTTTCGGGTATATTAATGATAATAATGGGTATCAATATGCTGAATATTTTCCCGTGGCTCAGAAAAATAAATCCCCGCATGCCGAAGGTACTGAGCAGGGCAGTTTTTAACAATAACGGCAAACGGGGACCGTTCTATATAGGACTTCTAAACGGATTGATGCCCTGCGGACCGTTGCAGGCTATGCAGATATATGCCCTTGGGACAGGCAGTTTTTATAGGGGGGCCTTGTCCATGTTCTTTTTTAGTATTGGTACCGTGCCTCTGATGTTTGGCTTTGGGGCAGTAAGCTCACTGGTCAGCAGTAAATTTAGCCGCAGGATGATGAAAGCAAGTGCTGTTCTGGTCATTATCCTCGGAATTGTGATGACAGGCAGAGGTTTTAACCTTTCAGGGTTAAATATAGCTTTTGCCAATCAGAAGGCAAAGAATATAGCAAGAATCGAAAATGGAGTGCAGTTGGTTACAACAGAGATGAAATCGGGCAGTTATGATCCAATTGTGGTTCAAAAAGGGGTTTTGGTGAGATGGACCATCAAAGCCGATGAAAGTGAATTGAACGGCTGCAATAATCCTGTTACAATTCCGAAGTATAATATTGTCAAAAAGTTGGTACCGGGGGATAATGTAATTGAATTTATGCCATTGGAAACCGGTAATATAAACTATACTTGTTGGATGGGAATGATAAACGGGTATATAAAAGTTGTAGATAATCTGGACGAAGTAGATGTTAACGATATTAAATAAAAGTCGGTAAGTTTAATTTCCCATCTGAATAAAAATCAAACGGAATTCGAGAATTTACTGTCGGAGGTAAGAAATTCGGATGCATAGCGATTTAAAACGAATACTGGTGGTTGATGATGAAGATAAAATTGTTGAAGTGGTAAAGTCCTATCTGGAAAACAGCGGTTACATCGTATATGCAGCTTTTAACGGGAGACAAGCCATGGAGATGTACGAAAAAGTGAATCCTTCACTTATAATTTTGGACCTGATGCTGCCGGATTTAAGCGGGGAAGAAATCTGCAAAGCTATCAGAAAAAGGTCATCGATCCCGATAATTATGCTTACTGCGAAGGTGGAAGAGGAGGATGTGTTAAGGGGACTTGATATCGGAGCTGATGATTATGTGACAAAACCTTTTAGCCCCAGGCAGCTTGTAGCAAGGGTAGGTGCACTTTTAAGGCGTGTTTCCGGTGAAAATATGCCGCTTTCCGGTATAATATCTTTCAATGAGGGAGAATTGGTTATCGATACCTTAAGATACGAGGTCAGAAAAGGAGAAAAAATTATAAACCTGACTCCCTATGAGTTTAAACTGTTATTGACTTTAGTGAAGTTTCCTTCAAAGGTTTTTACCCGTGAAGAGCTGATTAATCTGGTTTTTGGTGAGGATTTTGAAGGATATAACAGAACTGTGGATACCCATATTAAAAACTTGAGACAGAAAATAGAGGATGATACAAAGAATCCTAAATATATACTTACCGTTCACGGGATCGGATATCGTTTTGGCGGTGATAAGAGTGAAATATAGTTTGAGAACAAAACTTACCCTTTCATATATTTTTATTATATTGCTGCTGGTTTCTTTAATCTTTTTTTTTACAAATGTGGTTTTGGAAAAGTATTTTCAAAGCTATATCATAAGGCAGCAGGAAGAGAGGAACAAGGAAGTTGTATCACTTATAAACCAGCAGTATAGAGACGATGTATGGAACCGGGATGTTATCGAGGATATCGGAATATATGCTTTGGAAAACGGCTTGATTGTAAAAGTGAAAGACCTGAAAGGAAATGTTATATGGGATGCCACCGTTCACAACAACGGATTGTGCACGCAAATGCTTGCCCATATGGCTAAAAACATGGAAAGCCGATACAAAAATTTTGACGGCAGGTATGTGGAAAATTCATACCCTCTTTATAAAGACAACTTGAATTTTGGCGTTGTTGAGATTGGATACTATGGTCCCTTTTATTTTAATGACAGCGACCTTGACTTTATAAATTCCTTAAATAAGGTGCTGATTGGAATAGGATTGATTTCGGTGCTTTTGGCTGTAGTTTTCGGAACAATCATGGCCAGAAGACTGAGCCAACCCATATCCAGGGTGATCAGGGCAACCCAGATTATAGCCAGGGGAGATTACAGGGACAGAATTGTGGAAGAATCAAGTACAAAAGAGATAGGCGAGATGACTTCAGCAATCAACAATTTGGCTGAAACTCTTGAAAAGCAGGAGGCTTTAAGAAAACGGATGTCTTTGGATGTTGCCCATGAGTTCAGAACTCCCATAGCAACGCTGCAGAGTCATCTTGAAGCCATGATTGATGGCATATGGAAGCCGGATGTAATGCGGCTGAAAAGCTGCCATGAGGAAGTTTTAAGAATAGGCAGAATGGTAAGGGATATTGAACAGCTGGCTAAATTTGAAGGTGAGAATCTGATATTGAACAAGGAAAAAGTTGAGCTGTCGGAACTTATCCAAACCATTGTGTATAATTTTGAGAGCGATTTTAAGAATAAGGGAGTGGAACTGAAAGTAACAGGCAATAAGTGTATTGTTTCGGTTGACAGGGATAAAATCAGCCAGGTAATTGTTAACTTGCTTTCTAATGCTTTGAAATGTACACCGGAGGGAGGCACTGTGGAGATTAAAGTAGCGGGATTGGAGAAGGATGCTGCCATTATTGTAAAAGACAATGGAATCGGTATTGAGAAAGAGGACTTGCCCTATATATTTGAACGATTTTATCGTGCTGACAGGTCAAGAAACAGAAACACGGGAGGTTCGGGCATAGGACTTACCATTGCCAAATCCTTGGTTGAAGCCCATAGAGGAAAGATTGAAGTTAGGAGCGAACCGGGCATAGGAACAGAGTTTACTGTGACATTGCCCTATTCATAAATTTTTAAAATATAAAATATAAGGAAGGTGCTAAAGCTATGAATAACAAAAATCAAAATTCAAAAGGAGAAGTACAGAAATTTAATGCAAAAGAATTTTCAATTATTGCCGTTGGTGCGGTAGTTGTTATCCTTATAGGTGTATTTGCCGTTAAAGGTGCTATCGGAAAAAATGATACGAAAGTTTCAAAAGGCGGAGATTTGATAATTCCCAAAAGTGAAGTGACCGAAACTGCAAAGTTTTATCCCTATAATGCAAATGGAACCAAATTGGAAATTTTGGCTGTCAAGGCTTCCGATGATACAATCAGAACAGCCTTTAACACATGCCAGATATGCAACGGTTCTCCGAGAGCTTATTACAAACAGGAAGGCAAAGAACTGGTATGTCAAAACTGCGGGAACAGGTTCAGTATGGATATGGTGGAAAAGGAAAGGGGAGGCTGCAACCCTATACCCATAATGCAGGAGGATAAAATTGATGACGGCACAAATATTATTATTTCCGAAGAATTTATTCTAAAAAACAAAAAATTATTTACTGCAAACTGGAAAACAAGATAATACGGAAATGAGAACAGAACTTTTAAGGATTAGGATGCTCAATACGGGTATATATAAAATATATAATCTCGAAGGAAGTGACAGAAATGGACAGAAAGGAATCATTCAAAATTTCGGGAATGTCCTGTGCAGCTTGTGCAGCAAGAATTGAAAAGGGTCTGAATAAATTGGAAGGAGTAAAAAAGGCCAGTGTGAATTTTGCCATGGAAAAGGCCACGGTGGAGTTTGAAGACAGTGTTATAAACAGCAGCAAAATCAGTGAGGCGGTTAAAAAGTTAGGATATGAAGCTGTAAAGGAAGATGACGGATATAAGACAAAAATAGAACTCAAAATAACAGGCATGTCCTGTGCAGCCTGCAGTGCAAGGATAGAAAAACGGCTTAACAAATTTGAAGGCGTAAAGGCATCGGTGAATCTTGCAACCCAGAGGGCAAGCATAGAATACGATTCTTCAAAAATAAAAAGTGCGGATTTGATTAAGGCTGTTGAGGCATTGGGATACAACGCCGAAAAAGTTGAAAATATTTCGCAAGACAGGGAGAAGGAAGAAAGGGAAAAAGAAATCAAAAAACTTAAGTGGGAATTTATTGCTGCAGCAGTTTTAAGTTCTCCTTTGCTTTTAGCCATGGTATTTATGCTGGTGAATATCGATATACCTTTTTTGCACAATGAATACTTTCAGCTCATTATTGCAACACCGGTACAGTTTATTATCGGATTCAGGTTTTACAAAAATGCTTACCATGCTTTAAGGGCAAAAAGTGCAAACATGGATGTCCTGGTGGCCATGGGGACATCGGCTGCATACTTTTTCAGCATCTACAACGCTTTCTTTGTGGAGCATATGGAAGGCATGATGATGAAAGAACTGTATTTTGAAGCCAGTTCGGTAATTATAACCCTTGTTCTTCTGGGCAAGTATTTGGAAGCTGTTGCAAAGGGAAAGACTTCGGAGGCTATAAAGAAACTTATGGGACTTCAGGCAAAAACGGCAAGAGTAATCAGGAACGGTATGGAACAGGATATTCCGGTGGAAGATGTGGAAGTTGGAGATATAGTTGTTGTAAGGCCGGGGGAAAAAATTCCTGTGGACGGAAAAATAATTGAAGGCAGTTCAGCTGTTGATGAATCCATGCTCACCGGTGAAAGCCTGCCGGTGGAGAAAAAGGAAGGGGACTTAGTTATCGGTGCCACCATTAACAAGTACGGAACTTTCAAATTTGAAGCTACAAAAGTAGGAAAAGACATGGCTCTTTCACAAATAATTAAAATGGTGGAGGAAGCTCAGGGCTCAAAAGCACCCATTCAGAAAATTGCCGACCAGGTATCGGGTATATTTGTACCCAGTGTAATGGGAATAGCTTTACTTACATTTTTAATATGGTATTTTGCTGTGGGGAATTTCACCTCGGCAATTGTAAGTGCCGTTTCGGTATTGGTTATTGCCTGCCCCTGCGCCCTTGGACTGGCCACTCCCACTGCTATTATGGTGGGAACGGGTAAAGGAGCGGAGAACGGAATACTTATCAAGGGGGGCGAGTACCTGGAAATGGCATATAAGCTTAATGCAGTGGTACTTGACAAAACCGGAACAATAACAAAGGGGCAGCCTGAGGTAACAGATATTATATCACTGGGAGGCTTAACCCAATCGGAAATTTTAAAAATATCCGCCATTTCCGAAAAGCCATCGGAACATCCTTTAGGTGCTGCCATATATGAAAAGGGGAAAGCCGAACTGGGGAATTTACCTGACCCTGACAAATTTGAGGCAATTCCCGGAAGAGGCATTATGGCGATAACGGAGGGCAAAACCATATATATAGGCACAAGGAAGCTAATGGCTGAAAAGGGCATTGAACTTGCAAACAGTGAATCGGTCATTGTAAATCTGGAAGATGAGGGCAAGACTGCCATGCTTGTGTCGGTTGACGACAGGATAGAGGGAATTATAGCTGTGGCAGATACCGTAAAGGAGAATTCAAAAAGTGCAATAGAAGATTTGCAGAGGATGGGTATTGAAGTTTACATGATAACCGGCGATAATAAAAGGACAGCCAATGCTATTGCAAAACAGGTGGGAATAAGCAATGTGCTGGCCGAGGTACTGCCGGAAAACAAGGCTGAGGAAGTGGAAAGACTGAAAAAGCAGGGCAAAGTTGTAGGCATGGTTGGCGACGGTATAAACGATGCACCGGCCCTTGCAACAGCGGATATAGGAATGGCTATAGGTACCGGAACCGATGTTGCCATGGAGGCAGCCGACATAACTTTAATGAGAGGCGACTTAAGGTCAATACCGATGGCAATTAAGCTCTCAAGGAGAACCATGAGGAAAATCAAGCAGAACCTATTCTGGGCGTTTATTTATAATATTGTGGGTATACCTTTTGCAGCCTTTGGCATGTTAAACCCGATTATAGCCGGCGGTGCAATGGCCTTCAGTTCGGTTTCGGTTGTGACAAACTCCCTGAGTTTGAAAAGATATAAACTTGCCGGTGAAAAATAACCTGATGTTTAAAAAATTAGTATATAATTAAGTAATTATTCAATATAATATTGATATTGTGATTGTTTCCGGAATAAATTATATACTTTGGAGCTAAAACAAAAGGATAAGGAGGTATTTTATGGCAATGGAAGTAAAAACTTTGAATGTGGAAGGCATGTCCTGCAGCCACTGTGAAAACAGTGTAAAAAAGGCTGTAGGCGCATTGGAGGGTGTTGCAAAAGTAGACGTAGACCTTAATGGTAAAAAGGTTACAATTGAATTTGACCCTGCGAAGGTGACGATTGATAATATAAAGAGTGCCATCGAAGATCAGGGATACGATGTAAAATAAAGGCCTTTTAGTATGTTTTGGCAGCGTGCCTTGTTAATCAAGACCTGCTGCAGCGAGAGCAAATTGGGCTTTAAAGCTACGGCTATTTTAAAACAGGAGGATTTATGGCAACAAACTTGCCAAATCCGCCTGTTTTATTTATTAAATTATACAATTTACTTTTATATTAACCATGTGTTATAATAGCAGACAATAATAGAGTAAGCGTGCAGTGAAATAAGTGTTTATGGATATTTCAAGAAAATAGTCTAAATAACATTTATTAAAAGGCGATTGTAAATTTATATGAATAAACCAAAAAAGTTCTATGCAGGAGGGTTGAAGTATGCCTATAAAAATACCCGAGGATTTACCGGCGAGAGAAACGCTGACGAAGGAAAATATATTTGTAATGGGCGAGGAAAGGGCAATACATCAGGATGTAAGACCACTTAAAATTGCCATACTGAATTTGATGCCTACAAAGATTGTTACCGAGACGCAATTGCTTCGATTGATTGGTAATACACCTATACAAGTGGAGATAGAGCTCTTGCATCCGAAGACTCATGTCTCAAAAAATACTTCGGAGGAGCACCTGACAAAATTCTATAAAACCTTTGATGAAGTTAAAGATATGAAATTCGACGGTCTGATAATTACCGGTGCACCGGTTGAACATATGGAATTTGAAGAGGTTAATTACTGGGAAGAACTTAAGCAGATAATGGAGTGGAGCCTTAGCAATGTCTATTCCACATTCCATATATGCTGGGGAGCTCAAGCCGGATTGTACTATCATTACGGCATTAAGAAGTATCTTTTGGAGGAAAAGCTCTTTGGTGTATTTGCACATCGCATTTACAAACCCAATACCATGCTGTTAAGGGGGTTTGACGATGTATTCTATGTTCCTCATTCCAGGCATACTGAAATCCGAATGGAAGACGTACTGAAGGTAAATGAGCTTGATATTCTGTCCGATTCCGAAGAGGCAGGAATATATGTAATTAAGACCGATGGAGGAAGACAGATATTTGTAACCGGCCATTCGGAATATGACCAGTATACCTTAAAGCAGGAGTATGACAGGGATATATCCAGAGGACTGAAAATCAAAGTTCCAAAGAACTATTTTCCTGATGATGATCCAACAAAGCCGCCGATAGTGAACTGGAGAGGTCATGCAAACCTTCTCTTTTCAAACTGGCTCAATTATTATGTATATCAGGAAACACCTTATGATTTGTCCCAGCTTAATAAAAATTTAAAGAGTTCAGAATAATATAATGGAGTGATAAAATTGAAGATTTCCACAAAGGGCAGATACGGATTGGAAGCCTTGGTTGATCTTGCAATACATTCATCCGAAGGTTGTGTAAGTTTAAAAAGTATTTCCGAAAGATGTGGGATATCTGAAGCATATATACTGCAAATTTTTTTAATATTAAGGAGAGCAGGTATAGTTGAAAGTGTGAGAGGAGCACAGGGAGGATATATGCTTGCCAAAAGTCCTTCAGAAATAACAGTGGGGGATGTTTTAACCTCACTGGAAGGGCCTTTGGCTCCGGTAGCCTGCTGTACTTCCACTAATGAAAATCCCCTGTGTGAAAGGTATGGAAAATGTGCCACTGTCGGTTTCTGGAAAAATGTAATGAAAACACTCAATGAAGTGGCAGATTCAATTACCATTAATGACTTGGTTGAATACTACAGAAATAACTTTTTCAATAAAGATTACGAAATTGATTATTATATATAAATAAAATTTGTAAAACTTTTATTGACAAAAGTACTTCTTTGATAATATAATATAAAACATATAGGAATAGTCGGAGAAAGAGAGGTGAGCTAAATGAAGTTCTCTACGAAGGGCAGATATGGACTTAGGGCAATGGTTGACCTTGCAGTTAATGCAAAAGGAGAACATGTAGCACTGTGCAGTATAGCAGAAAGGCAAGGGATTTCCACAAATTATCTGGAACAGGTCTTTTCGATATTGAGGAAATCCGGATTGGTAAAAAGCGTTAAAGGCGCTCAGGGCGGATATATTTTAGCGGAACCTCCTTCCGATATAAAAGTCGGACGTATTTTGAGAGCTCTTGAAGGACCTCTTTCTGTTATCGACGAGAAGACGGAAAATTCCAATGGCAGTGAAACAGGCATAGAATATTGCATAAAGTTGTGTGTATGGGATAAGATGAATCAAGCGCTGAATGATTTGGCAGATTCTGTCACCTTGGAGGATCTTGTTGATAACTATAGGAAGTTGGTTGGGATAGACGAAACAATGTATTATATTTAAGGATCTAATTTTTTAATGCAAATACGACTAAGACGATAGGATAAGTAAAATTTTAAGGAGGCATTACTATGAGTGAAAGAAAACTGAAATTTGATACACTGCAGGTACATGCAGGTCAGAAACCGGATCCGACTACAGGGGCGAGAGCTGTTCCTATTTATCAGACCACTTCCTATGTGTTTAACAATGTGGAACATGCTGCAAATCTCTTCGCACTGAAAGAGTCTGGGAATATTTATACCAGAATCATGAACCCCACCAATGATGTGTTTGAACAGAGAATAGCAGCCCTTGAAGGCGGCGTAGGTGCTTTGGCTGTTGCATCGGGGTCGGCGGCTATTACATATGCGATACTTAATATTGCAGGAAGCGGTGATGAAATTGTCGCTGCCAGCACACTTTACGGAGGAACCTATAATCTGTTTGCAGTAACATTGCCTAAGCTCGGTATTAAAACTGTTTTTGTAGATCCTGATGATCCTGAGAACTTCAGAAAAGCTATCAATGATAAAACCAAGGCTGTTTTTATTGAAAGCATCGGCAATCCCGGAATCAATATAATTGATATTGAAGCAGTGGCTAAAATTGCCCATGAAAACGGTGTACCGCTTATTGTAGACAATACTTTCGGAACTCCGTATCTTATAAGACCTATTGAGTTTGGCGCTGATGTTGTTGTACATTCAGCAACCAAGTTTATTGGCGGACACGGTACTTCCATAGGCGGAGTGATAGTTGACGCAGGTAAGTTCGATTGGGCAGCAAGCGGAAGATTCCCGGGATTTACTGAGCCGGATCCAAGCTATCACGGTTTGATATATTCTACATTAGGTTCAGTTGCATATATTATTAAAGCCAGAGTTCAGCTTTTGAGAGATACCGGTGCAGCAATAAGTCCGTTTAACTCTTTCCTTTTGCTTCAAGGTTTGGAGACCCTTTCTTTGAGAGTTGAAAGACATGTTTCCAATACCAAAAAGATAGTTGAATTTTTAAGGAACCATCCAAAGGTAGCATGGGTTAATTACCCAAGTATTGAGGGCAGCAAGTATTATGAACTGGCAAAGAAGTATTTCCCTAAAGGATGCGGTTCAATATTTACCTTTGGAATAAAAGGCGGAGTGGAGGCTGCCAAGAGATTTATCGAGAACCTTGAAATTTTCTCATTACTGGCCAATGTGGCAGACGCCAAATCCCTTGTAATTCATCCTGCATCAACAACTCATGCTCAGCTGTCTGAAGAGGATCAAAGAGCTGCGGGAGTAACTCCGGATCAGATAAGACTTTCCATTGGAATTGAAGATGCGGAAGATTTGATTTATGACCTTGACCAGGCTCTTAACAAGGCATAGGAATAATTGTTACGGGCATTACATATAATGGGAATTTAAATAAATATAATAGGACATGGAGGCGATAAAAATGTCAAGAATAGCAAAGAACCTTACTGACTTGATTGGAAATACTCCCTTGCTTGAGTTGTCCAATTACAATAAAGTAAACGGGCTTGAGGCAAGGTTAATTGCAAAATTGGAGTATTTCAACCCTGCATCCAGTGTAAAGGACAGAATCGGATTTGCAATGATAAAAGATGCAGAGGAAAAGGGGCTTATTAACAAGGATACGGTAATAATTGAACCTACAAGCGGTAATACCGGTATTGCACTGGCTTTTGTTGCGGCAGCAAAGGGATATAGACTGATACTTACAATGCCTGATACAATGAGCATTGAAAGGCGCAATTTATTGAAAGCATTGGGTGCTGAATTGGTACTCACTCCCGGTGCCGAAGGAATGGGAGGGGCAATAAAGAAGGCAGAAGAATTGGCAGCTCAGGAAAAGAACTCGTTTATACCTCAGCAGTTCAGAAACCCTGCCAATCCGGAGATTCACAGAAAAACAACAGCAGAGGAAATCTGGAGAGATACCGATGGCGAAGTTGACATATTTGTGGCAGGAGTTGGTACCGGCGGTACTATTTCCGGTGTAGGAGAGATATTGAAACAGCGCAAACCCGGAGTTAAGATTGTTGCTGTAGAGCCTGCCGATTCGCCGGTTCTGTCGGGAGGACAGAAAGGACCTCATAAAATTCAGGGAATTGGAGCCGGATTTGTTCCTGACAACTTTAAAAGAGAAGTAGTGGATGAAATATTTACAGTCAAGAATGAAGAAGCTTTCGAAACATCAAGAAAACTGGCAAGAACAGAGGGACTTTTGGTTGGTATATCTTCAGGAGCTGCTGCCTTTGCAGCAACCCAGATAGCTAAAAGGCCGGAAAATAAGGGAAAAGTTATTGTTGCCCTGCTTCCCGACACAGGTGAAAGATATTTATCCACTGCTCTGTACCAAGACCTTTAAAAAATAGTTAAGACAGCAAACATTTGCTTAAACGCTGTATTGCTTCTTCAATCTTATTTGATTCAATGCCGGAGTAATTTATGATTATTGTGTGTTCGGTATTTGGTGCGGATTTGTGATAATATTGGGACAGACAGGATATGCGAAGACCTTCCTGTTCTGCCCGGCTAACAATTTCATCGTCGGATAGAGTAGTCTTAATATTCATAAGAAAATGCAGCCCGGAATTTTCTTCTTTAATGGTAACATAGGAAGAGAGCGGGCTGTTTTTTATGCATTGGAGTATTAAATCCCTTTGATTGCGGTAAAAATTGCGCATCCGGTTTATATGCTTTTCAAAGTATCCGTCTCTGATGAATTTGGCAAGGGTATATTGCTCAAAATTGGATACGGTACAGGAATAAAAACCGAGTTTGGAATAAAACCTTTCCAGCAAATGGGCCGGCAATACCATGTAGCTTATTCTAATGGTTGAGGCAAGGCTTTTGGTAAAGGTATTCATATATATGACCTTTTCCATGACATCTATGCTTTGAAGGGAAGGTATGGGTTTTCCCAGCAAACGAAACTCACAGTCATAGTCATCCTCTATAATGTATCTCGAATCGGATTTGGAAGCCCAGCCTAAAATTTCATAGCGTCTGCTAATGGGAGTGACTATTCCTGTAGGGTAGTGATGGGAAGGAGATATATGTACAATATCCGCTTTGCTTTCCTCCAAATCTTTTATGCTGATGCCGCTTTCATCTATAGGTATGTATTCGCATTTGACTCCGTTGCTTAAGTATATCTGGGCAATTTTTTTATAACCGGGGTCTTCAACGGCAAAGATTTTGTCATGGCCCAATAGTTGAATTATCAGACCATACAGGTATTCCGTTCCGGCTCCGATTATAATTTGGTTTGGAGAGACTTTCATTCCGCGAAATTCATGCAAATAAAGGGCAATTGCCTGTCTCAATTCCGAAATACCGCCACAGGGTGGCTTGATCATCAGCTCTTCACTTTTTTCCGAAATTATTTCTCTCATTATTTTAGCCCAGATTGAAAAAGGAAAATTGGCATGGTTGGTACTGTTGCTCAGAAAATCGGCAAAATAGGATTTTGTTTTTTCGGTTTCAGCAATGTTTTCGGACTTTGGCTTTACCTTTGTCTGTATTGTATTTGTAATATCCGATACAAAATATCCCTTCTTGGGCAAGGAGTAAATATAACCTTCAGCCATAAGCTGAGCATATGCATTTTCAACGGTTATGGTACTTATGTTCAGATTTTTTGCAAAACTCCGTTTGGAAGGCATTTTGGTTCCGGGAGCTAAAATGCCCTGTAATATATCGTTTTTAATACATTTATACAAATGATGATAAAGGCTGTCTGACCCTATAGATGCAAAAGAATAGGTCAGCATGGCAAAATACCCTCCCAATCTGACCATTTTGAATAATATCAAAATGGATATTTTAATATGGCCACTTATTATTATAATGGTAATAGTTATTTTTGTAAAGAAAGGGAGATAAAAAATGGAACAAAAGCGTTACGAGTTAAATAAAGAATTGGCACAGATGTTAAAAGGCGGAGTAATCATGGATGTTACCAGTCCGGAACAGGCCATCATTGCGGAAAAGGCTGGGGCCTGCGCCGTAATGGCATTGGAAAGAATTCCTGCCGATATAAGGGCAGCGGGCGGCGTGGCAAGAATGAGCGACCCAAAACTGATAAAAGAGATACAAAGTGCAGTATCCATTCCTGTCATGGCCAAATGCCGTATCGGCCATTTTGTAGAGGCTCAGATACTGGAAGCACTTGAAATCGATTATATAGATGAGAGTGAAGTGCTGACACCGGCCGATGATTTATACCATATTGACAAAACCAAGTTTAAAGTGCCTTTTGTATGCGGCGCCAGGGATTTAGGGGAGGCTTTAAGGAGAATCAATGAGGGCGCTTCAATGATCAGAACGAAAGGAGAGGCGGGAACGGGAGATATTATTCAGGCAGTACGCCATTTGAGGACAATGAACCGCCAGATTGCAAGAATCGTATCCATGCGTGAGGATGAGCTTTACAATGAAGCCAAGGAACTGCAGGTACCCTATGAACTGGTACTGTATGTTCACAAAAACGGCAGACTTCCGGTGGTGAATTTTGCGGCAGGAGGCGTGGCTACACCGGCGGATGCGGCATTGATGATGCAGCTTGGAGCAGAAGGAGTATTTGTAGGTTCGGGAATTTTTAAATCCGGTAATCCGGAAAAGAGGGCTAATGCCATTGTAAAGGCAGTGACCAATTATAACGACTATAAAATGCTTGCTGAACTCTCAGAAGACCTGGGAGAAGCAATGGTGGGTATAAATGAGCAGGAAATAGAGCTTCTTATGTCTGAAAGGGGCAAGTAATATGAGGATAGGGGTGTTGGCAGTTCAGGGGGCTTTTGTTGAACATGAGATAATGCTTAACAATATGGGGGTGGAAACCCTTGAACTTCGTAAGAAAAGGGATTTAAGCAGGGATTTTGACGGCTTGATACTGCCGGGCGGAGAAAGCACGGTACAGGGAAAGCTGATTAAGGAACTGGATATGTTTGACGAACTTAGGGAGAGAATACTGAGCGGTATGCCGGTATTGGGAACTTGTGCGGGACTTATTCTATTGGCCAGTCACATAAGCAATGATGAAAAAAAACATTTTGCCACCCTTCCCGTAACTGTAAAAAGAAATGCTTACGGAAGACAGCTGGGCAGTTTTTTCACTCATGAGGAATTTAAAGGATTAGGGAAAGTTCCGATGAAGTTTATCCGGGCTCCAATTATTGAAACAGTATCCGACGGAATAGAAATACTGTCAAAAGTAGACGGAAAAATTGTAGCTGTAAAGTACAAAAATCAGGTAGGATTATCTTTTCATCCGGAATTATGCGAAGATGCAAGAATTCATAAACTATTTTTGGATACGGTTCGTAAAAAAGCAATAGCTTGAGAAACGATTGAGTATTGATTACATATTTTATATTATTTCAAAGTTATATAGTCTCCTCTTTGGTTCAAGTATATATCAATTTTTACCAGAGAGGAGACTTTTTGCTGTTTTATACTGTTTGATAAAATTTCGATGTCTTGTTTTTTGGCAATGGATATGGTATTTTAAGTTTTATGGTATATAAGTCTGCAAGATAAGGTTTATATATAGTTTTACAAGGAGTGTTGTAGATGAGATTGTCAAGATTATTGGGAGAAAGATATAAGGAAAAACCTGCAGAGGCAAGTTTGATTAGCCACATTTTTTTACTTAGAGGCGGGTATGTAAAACAAGTTTCCAACGGGATATATTCCCTTTTGCCTCCGGCAAAAAGGATTGTGTCCAAGATTGAACAGATTATAAGAGAGGAAATGGATTCTATCGGAGGGCAGGAAGTATTGCTGCCGGTGGTTATGCCGAAGGAACTTTGGGAAGAATCGGGAAGGTACAAAGCCATAGGAGCAGAACTTGCAAGATTTAAGGACAGAAACGACCATGATATGCTTTTGGGTATGACCCATGAGGAAGCTGCGGTCCATTTGGTCAGGAATGATGCAGTAAGCTACAGTAAATATCCTTTTATGATATACCAGATACAAACCAAATTCAGAGATGAACCTAGACCCAGGGGCGGACTTATCAGAGTTCGGGAATTTACCATGAAGGATGCCTATTCCTTTCATACATCCCAGGAAGATTTGGAAAAATTTTATCAAGAATGCTTTGAAGCCTATCATAGAATTTTCAGACGCGTCGGTATTCCTGAAGTTGTAGCCGTTGGATCCGATACAGGAATGATGGGCGGAAATGTTGCCCACGAGTTCATGCTGTTGTGTGAGGCCGGTGAAGATACCATTGCCGTTTGCAAACAGTGCGGTTATAAAGCCAACCTTGAAGTTGCCCGGGCCAATATAAAGCATAATGACTGTTCGGAGAATATTCTTGAGGAAGTTCATACACCTGACATAACCACTATAGACGACTTGGCATCTTTCTTTGGATTGCCTGCCGGTCGCTTTGTCAAGTCGGCTGTTTTTGCAGTTCAGAATTCATCCAAGCCTTTGGTGGTTTTCATAAGAGGAGACCTGGAAGTAAATGAGGCAAAATTGAGAAAAATAGTTGGAGCCAATGTATTTCCACTGACAGAACATAAGGATGTGCCTCTATGCTTTGGGTTCATAGGCCCGATGGGGCTGGATGAAGTAGAATTGGATATAATCTTTGACAGATCATTGGAAGGTGAGCTTAACCTTATCTGTGGTGCTAACAAAAAGGATTACCATATGAAAGGTTTTAGCATGAAACGGGATATTAAAGTAGATAAGTATTACGATGTATCGAAAATCAATAGTGGAGACCGGTGCTTAAATTGTAATTCGGGAGTTATAGAGCTGGTAAGGGGGATTGAAGTAGGTAATATATTCCAGCTGGGTACAAAATATACTGCCAGCATGAATATGGAATATACTGATGTGGACGGTCAGCGTAAAAACCCCATAATGGGATGTTACGGTATAGGTGTGGGCAGATTGATGGCAGCAGTGATTGAGGCAAGACATGATGATTACGGTCCTATCTGGCCTGTTTCAATAGCACCGTGGCATATTCATATTTGTGTACTGAACAGTAATAAGGAAGGGGTCAATGAGTTTGCTTTCGAATTATATGAAAAGCTCAGACAGCAAAAGTACGAGGTTATAATTGACGACCGAGGGCTGAACGCCGGTGTACAGTTTGCTGATGCCGATTTGCTGGGCATACCAGTCAGAGTAATTGTAAGCGCAAAAAATCTGGAAGCAAATAAAATCGAAATATGCACAAGGGACAAGAAGATAAAGAAACTGGTGGACAAAGATGACATAATAAAAGAAATCCAATCCCTTCTAACCTAGAACAGGGGACGGTTCGAAACCACTGAAAAACACCAAATAAAAAATGTAAAACATTCAATATATTTCAACAAATATATAGTAAAAAACCTCCTTCAATGGTATAATGGAATCACGCAAA